>Ga0114909_1001222_pt1 | contig 14978 bp, 10 predicted proteins | sample MalvireepMed_906_FD_87290 | JGI IMG/M metagenome (GOLD analysis project Ga0114909, IMG submission 87290) | Marine viral communities from the Global Malaspina Expedition - Malaspina viral metaG DeepMed_906 | ecosystem: Environmental > Aquatic > Marine > Oceanic | place: Mediterranean Sea...
GAAGAATCTCATCGAGTTGATGCCCGGTGAGTCTGCTTGCGCCCGGAATGTACACAGGCTGCCCGTTTGGGCCGACGTTGAAAGTGTCTTCTTCCATCGTACCCATAACGCTCTTTAATTCTTCGGGAGGACTGACTTGGCGAAGGTTACGTCTTTGGTTCCCTGCGGACACAGGAAGCCACAACTTCGCCTTTGCCATGCCAGTCCTCCTAAAAATTAGTACTTGATTGCTAAGTCAATTAAAGCGTATTCAGTATCCGCAGCAGCAGCAAGAACTGTTCCCACCCTGCACTCTGCCGAGTTGTCAGAAGCAGACGGATCTACTGCACCGTCAGTAGAAGTATAAGCTTCATTACCAAGAACAAGAGTCCCGCCAGATAGTACGGCTGCTGGCCCTGCGGTTTGGTTCCAGAAGTATTCTCCCGGTGCAATATCGTGAGTTGGTACTCCCAAAGCCGGGCCATCAATGTCCGATGCATCCCAAACTTCTACCGAATGTCCAACAGGCTTGTGAATACCTGCTTGTGAAGAAGTGGTTAGCGCAGTCTGAACCGAGTCATTGTCGTAAAAATCAATGGTCAAGGTTCCGCTTGCAGTTGCTGAACTGTGGTCTGCGATTGTAAAAATCTGACCTTCACCAGTTACATCATTAATAAAAACGTAGCCATCTACATAGTCACCGCGAGTACCAAAGTCACCTGTGTACTTACCGCTGCCAGTGATAGCAGTAGTAGAGTTGGTGAGTTTGATCTGGTTTGCGCCAGCAGCAGCAGCAGCAGCAACAGCTAGGTCTGTTAGATGCCCTGATGATGTTTGTGAACCCATCGTTACTTTACCAGCCGTAATAGCTTCGGCTGCGTAAGAGTAATAAAAGACCCGTCCGTCGTTATAAACCATCTTTGTGCCAAGACGATGCTTTTGCGTCGTAGTGGCGGTCTTGTCGTATCCGGGTGAACCAGATACTACAGTTGGAAATGCCATTTTCTATTCCTCAATACCTGTTTACAGGCTGTCTAATTATCCTGCGATAAACCGATAAGTTTTAAAAGGCTCGGTCTATCGTTACGCCTTTTTCGAGACTTCCGCTGTCACCCTTGACTCGTCAGGGGCGGATGCCCCCGATTCGGCAAACAGTTCCGGCGCGACCTCTTTTTTTTCAGGAGGACTCTTGCGGAAGCCTCGCTCTAAGTATACGTCTTCATATGAAACAGGAAGATTGGGACATTCAACCCATTCATCCGAATCAGCTTCATATTTCCAGTAAGAGCGTTTTGTAACGCCCCTTACAGTCATACTTTGTAAGCCAGATTTAACCACAAGAGCCTCCTGAAAAACTAACTATGCGCTAGTTGATGGGTTTCCGATTTCGTACTGGATTGCAGCACCACGGGTGTCATCAACTTCAAAGACTGCATAGTCTTCGGTAACGACTACTTCAAACGCTCGCAGGGAAATGTCCCGCTCACGCTCTTCTCGCCTTGCCCTTGCAGCAAGATGACCCATAGCTGTTTTGTCAGCGATAACTCCATAACCAGAGTTATCGGTTACAGTTTGAATGTTTCCATCCTCGAAGAACGGAACGCCTGAAAGCTTAATGCCTGTCCAGTAATCTTTTACTGCTGGCTTATTGAAAGCGTCAGGGAGCGGGTAGGTAGCAAGAGTGTTACCTACATCAGTTGCCAACTTCCAAAGAGCATTAGGGTGGTGTACGACAAAAATGTCGGAACCAAACTGATCTGCCTTTGCGGTAGCAATAACTGCCGATGCGTTAGCAAGGGTAAAGTTTGCGTTGTCAGCACCAAGTTTTGTTCCACCGTTTAGGGTTGGAAACAAAGCAATGATGTCTGTGTCCTTCTTGCGAGCCATTGCGTCACCCATCTGGCGACCAATGATCTTGAAGACATCTTCGTTGTTCTGCTGGAGAAGGGTGTCGGTAATAATTACCTTCAGTCCCACTTCAGCGGTAGTAGCGGTGACAGTTGAAACATCAATGTCCTCGCTATCGACCATATCGCGACCCTCTACAAGGTCTTCTGCATCCATCTGTGCAACCTTGGGGATTGTGAGTTGGTAGTCACCCTTCTTGAGATTGAACTTCTCAACAAGCCCCACCATAGGAGCGTTATGCTCTTCGGTGTATCGGGCAGCCGCGAGCATAATTCGCGACATGTTTTGTAGATTCCCAGTGGTACTGGTTTGTACAGTAGCCATTTCTTATACCTCAGTTGAAGATGGTAAGTCCTAACTTCTGAGAAGCAGAACGTGCCATTTCTGTACTTATCGCAGGATCACCTGCGTTATATCTGTCTAAAACGTCCTCAGCGTTGGTAGGTGCTACATCAGCAGCAGGAGTGGCTCCGCTCATCTGCTGTCCCGGGGTTACCTGCTGGACTGTCTTTTCCAGCTTCGTAATCCTTGACAGTGCCTTCGCGTGCCTCTCCATAGACTGCGGGTCAGGGAAGTCCTGCAACTCGGCATAAGGAACGCCGTACTGTGACGACAGTTCATATGCCTTGGCAAGCTGTGTACGCGAGTTTAACTCGGTTTCAACCTGCCTTTGCCGGACCGTTACCTGTTCCGCCTGAACTTTCGCAACATACGCTTCTTTGGCAAGAGCAGCCTGCTGACCGCCAATTTGCTGTGCGGTCGTATCGTCCAGACCCTGATTTATGTATCGCTGGGTCAGTTCCTGACCGTATGCAGCTACCTCTGCCTCTAAGTTGTTGACATTGGTTTTCTGTTCGGCTAAAGCCCGCGCCTGCTCTGACTGCTGAAGCTGCGTTTCCATCTCTGCTATCCGCTTATCGGTAGCAGACTGGTACTTGCGAAACTCCTGGTCTGACTGTGGTGTAGTTCCTTCCGTACTCTGAGGTTCGGTCTGAGAATCAGTCTGAGGTGCAACCCCGATAGGTGTGTCTGCCGTTTCCGACAAATCCTGTTCGACCTCCGGTTCAGCAACTGCTTCTACCGGAGTTTCGTCAGGACTCGGCGGAACATCGGTAACCTCTACCGCGGATTCCGTTCCTGCATCATTTCGCTCAGTAACCATATTTTGTTTTTCTCCAGAACATGACACCGTCAGATGGCATATCCCGCTTTCGGGGTTTCACAAATAATAAAGCATCTATTTGTTATTGTCATTCAGCCTGCTCCCACCATCTCTCCGGGATCTCGGGGACTGAAGGTACAACTAACGGCCTCTCAATCTTCGGTTGAGATGCCTGATATTGATTTCGCAAAACATTTATTTTCTGGAATAAAACTATATTGGTAACTTCTGTCTTCTGAAAATCAGGCGGCTTGTCGAAAGCTAATTGTTTTATTCTGTAGACAAGTTCATCATCGTTTCTTGCAAGGTAGTCGTTTAATTGTTTCTGCTGAGGCACTGTAAGAGAATTATAAATCGCCTTGTGTTCTGCCTTTATTGCATCCCAATCCAAACTACCTTCAAGCTGCTCTCCTCTCCACGGAGTACTCGGAACTCGTTCGTCCCTGAGAGGAATTACTACTTCGTGCTTCCTATAGACGCTATACCACACGTTTAGAATCTTATCGAACTCCGACTTAGGGTCATGAACAAACGGAAGATCAAACCCTAGATCTCTTTGTAACTGGTACTTACGTCCCTCTGCCGTATTATTTATATCGCTAACTGTATCTACGAACTCAAACAACCTGCTCCTGATAGATATTTTTCCGCCGTCTTCATCAACATACCTGCCAAGACGGGGATGCCCAAGCGTGTCAATCAGGTCGAAAATATCCCTGCCTAAAACAGCACGGGCCTGACTTTGTGCATCGCTCTGTATTCGCCGTCTTTCCGTTCTGGATCTTGCACCTTTATCCTCGAAGCCTTCTACATCTCGCATGGCGCGACTTCTTATCAGGTCAAACTCTCTGTACTGTGGGCCAAGCACCGGGTCCTTTTCCAGTTGAGATTTCGCAAGAGTATCTAAATCTCCAAAAGGTTTACCAAACTTCTTGTAAACGTCGTTCTTGAACTTTTTGTATCTCGGGGCAAAGTCTTCCCCGACTATAAAAGCCTCGTATCCAGACTGGCGAGAGTCAAGAATCATATAAAGTTCATGGCGCATCTGAGGGTCCATGTCCTCTTCCATGTCAAGCAGGTCCCTGAGTTCCGAATTGCTCAAGGGAGTCGAGTAAGCACCGTAACTTTCTCCAAGCATGTCGAGTACAGATATACCACCCGATACGATATCGCCTTCCTTAAAATCGTTGAACCCCGGACCTATATATTCCATTGATTCATCTAACGCAAAAGGCCTCATATTAGTAGCGACATGCCCCATCACTTGCCCCGCCTTATACCCAAGTGACGCTTTCGGATTGTAAATTGGTGTCCCGTCAAATTTTTTGTTTCGGGCAAAATCTAACATAAGACTTGCGCCTGGAGCATTTATTGCCCGCTTTGCAAGACTTGCTATTTCTCCCGTCTTAGGAGTGATAGCAGCAGATGCAACCAGATTTAGTAACCCGTGCAGTGGACCAAAGACTGACCTGTCACGACCGCCTAGGTTTCGTATTTTCACGAAGTTCGGATTTACATAAAGCTTTCCTTCACGGTTTTTTATATAAAGCCTGAAGTCTGTTTCTTCTCCTCTGGCTTCATTAGCCAACACAGTCAAGATTGTTCCCCATCCAAGCACCCGAAGAATAGCGCGACGGGCGTACCTGTCCTGCATAGTTGCAAACTTATTTATTTTTGGAACCCTGCCTCGCAGCTTGTTGCCTACTATCGGAACCATATCCAGAGGCGCATCAAGATCCATCCCTTTCATTGCACGGGCAACCGTAAGCATCCTTGCAAATAAAAACTTGGTGGAATAGAAAATCCAATTACCTAAAGCAAATCTTCCATTAACAAATCCCGAAGAGGCATTTACATGATTCGCCATACGGCGAAGATCTCCTGCCTGAATCAACTCGTCTATCGTTCGTCCTTTTGCAAGTTCTTCAAGTAAAAGTTCTTGCGCCCGTTCTATTCGAGCAACATCCCCTGCTACAGAAAAAGCCCGTGATGCTGCCTGGAAGAATCCACCTACAGGCTTGCGAACACCGGGAATGTTAAAGCCTGCTTCGAGTATGTCGGAAGAAACATCTATTGGTTTACCAGATTGGTGTAAGCCAAATCTTCCAGCCCACTCGTCTGTAGTAAAAGTCCCTCTGGCTTTTGCAGCATCATTAAATTCTGTTGCCCATGAAGCATAGACACCTTCGCCACCCCAAGCCTTCAGAGATTTAACTGAGGCTTTATGCCATACCTTTGGAGAATCATAACCGGTAATAAGCAACTGGATACCCATTGCGGAGTTATCAGCAGTTGCTGTTGTTGCCCGCATAATACCGTTTGTTCCCTGAAGTGCTTCTTTAGCATATTGGGCTTTATCTTTAACTGTTACTGCTACTTCTTTATTAATTAAATCATTCGCACGATTAGCAAAGATGTCTGCAAACGAAACGCCATGAAGTCGCGGGAACTGTTCTTCGCCGCCGATTTCCTTTCGACCAAGCCGCTTTGCAATAGTTTGCATTTCATAGTCATATACAGATTTATAGGCTTTAAGTTCTGCCAGGAGTATCTCAAGGGCTTCTTCAGCCTTATTAAGTTCTGCGCCTTTTAGCGTTCCGCGAAGAACAGTTCTTTTTTTACCGAAAAGCGTTACGAGTTGATCTATGTCATCTATGCCCGGATCTTCAATAAAGCGATCCATTTCTTTAAGGGCTTTCTGGTTTTTCTGCTTAACAAGACCTTTCAATCGTGTAGAAGCTGCTCTCAATTTCGCCATTTGCTGAAAGACTTCTGGACTTTCTTCAATTACCAGTTCTTTTGCAGTACGACCTATCCTTATTCCGTCTTCATTCCTTATCGCCCTCATAGCTGCTGCAAAGAAATTATCTCCAACAGTTTGACCGGTGCTTTTTACAAGGGCATCAATCGCTTTTGGAAACGTAGAATATTCTGAGCCGTTAAGAATTGCTTCTGCCATCGAAGGATGTTCAGCAGCTTTTACTTGAGATTGTGGGACACCCAGCCTTTTTACAACGATGGTTCCTGAGTCAAGATCGTCTAGCTGTATGTTTCCGCGGGGAACATAGAACCCACCATCAATAATGTCTGGACGGAGTCCAAGTTCTCGCCCGGACTCCTCTAAAACTTTCTTATGTGGAGCAGTTATTTTTCTGAGTTCTTCGAGGGCTTGGATCTGCTCTCGATTCAGATGCGGGAGAAACCTGGGTAACCGCGCGGCAACATCCTGAATTGTGGGTGCTGCGCCTCGCAGGGACGCATCAATGTTTATCAGGCTTTGGATCTGGCCGTTCTTATCGGGCTTAAAGGCACGTTTTACTTTTGGTGCAATCCTTAGAGCCTGAGAAGCGGCAAGTTTCTCTGCGTTATTTATAACTCTTGTGCGAAGGTTCCACAATGCATCCACAACGTCAACATGCACAAGACCCTTTGCCCGTACAAGTCCCGCAAGAGATGAAGCAAGTCTTTCTATACGACTCAATCCTAAATCAACAGTTTCCTCCAGCCCGAACATGCGGGACTCTTCTCCAAGTCCAAGCTGGCTTACATCTAACTTTGTACTGTCATATGTATTGTCTAATGCTTTAGCTGCATCTTCTTCAGGTAAGCCTGCAAGAGCGGACGTAAGTTCATCTATACTTCCTCCCCCTCCTGCATCAGGGCTGGGAACGATCTTCTTTGCTGCGTCTTCTTTAGCTGTTTCAGCAATCTGTGCAGGAGCCATCCCCGGGCGATGTATACCCGTAGCAGCCTTTTTCGGTGGACGTACAGGCGGCGCAGTATCAACACCTCTCTGCCTGTTGAACGTTTCTATCTCTGTACGTGTAGCCTGTTCGATCTCGGTCTGAGCGGGGTTTACCTCGAATACCCTGCCTTCGGTTGACTCTGCCCTGATAATCCCTTCCGGCGTGGTTTCCACGACCCTTGCAGTGCGAGGCCGTATAACGGGCTGCACTTCAGTTCCCACGTTTTCCATGACCCTGAGATACGCTCCTCCCTCAGTCTGCCATGCGGGTAACACCCTGCCACTAGGCGTTGTTACCGCTACGCCGGGCTTTGGAGCGGCAGCAACGTCAGCCTGCCTTGTGGCTGGGGTGGTGGGTGGATCAACAAAAGCAGTACGTCCTTTCCAGGCTTCTTCTGTACCCCGTATTGCTGTTGCCACTTCATCTAACGACGCATCTGTGGTGTCTACGACCAATTTCACAGGAATTGAGTTAGCACCTAATTTCTGCATAGCAGCGACACGATGCGCTCCCTCGATAACAACTGGCTCACCATCTTTACCAACCCCAATAATCACAGGGTCAATATGGTTGCTTTCACGAATCGCTTTAGCTAACTCATCTACGTGCCTAATATCATCAGCAGCAACAAATCCTCCTTCAGCACCCCATGAACGCAAGTCCATTTCTCTAATGCCTGGAATTTCTTCAAAAGACAAATAAGACGATCTCACAGAATCGAAATTATCAACTTTAGTGCTTGTTGTTCTCCCGTCTACGGTATCTCCCGCAAGAGGGTAGAACTCATCAAGCGTACCGCCAACATCCCCAGCCCCCCTAGAAGGAACAATAGGCTCGTCAGCAAATCTTGCTACCCCCGGCAATCCTCCGGGCATACGTTCAGCCTGTCTTAGAGCCTCGCGTCCTGTTGCTCTTGCCGCTTCTCCAGCTTTACGGGTAACAGGTGCAAACTCTTCTGTAATACTCTGACCGGTTTCCTGTAATACTTGACCGACAGGTCTTCTGCCTGGCTTCTGTAAGGTTCCCAAATAAGGAACTAACTGTCGAAGTTCTTTAGCAACTTTAGTTCCAGCCCCAACTCCAATTATATTTAAAGGCTCAAAGGCACCTTCTGCAACATCCAGTGCGCTGAGATGAAAGGCAGGGTCCAGGCTGTCTTGGTTTACAAAAGGAAGATACACAGGAAACTGATGCGCCGACTCTCTCAACTCAGGGTCGCTTAAGGCTCTTGCCTCTGTAGTTTGGAAAGGATTAAGCCGCCGTCCTGCTTTTTCTATAAATCCCCCTGTCCTGTCTATTTCTCTCTGGGCTATTCTTGCAGCTTCAAACTTTCTTAACCACTCAAGTTGGCTGTCGTTAAGTAACCCAGGAAACTGATCCTCAAACGGAGTTCCTCTAAGCCTCTCCAGACCATGAACAATATCAGAGGCATCACTTACAACGTGTCCAGCCCCAAACCTCCCCGCCGCCGCAAGTCCTTTTAGTATCGGTTCTCCCATCTCTAAATGCGCTCTTCCAATCGCCCCTGCACCGCGCCCTAACGCTCTTGCAGGAGGCCCGATACCGCGCCCTATCGTCTGTCCTATGATATTTGTACTTCTCGGAGGAACCGGACGCTGGACATCTACAGCCTGTGTAGCCTGCGCTGTCTGGGGTCGAGGTCTTGCTGGTGCCGGGGCAAGTGCTACCGGTACTGGTGCTGGGGTGGGTGCCGGAGGTAGCGTGTCAACCATTTGCCGTCTGAACAGGTGGTCACGAGAGAATCTATCTACATCAAAATCAGCACCAAAAAGTTCTTTTAGTTCGTCAGCACGGGCTAGTGCCTGTATATCAATACCTTCACCAAACTGTTCCGTTGCACGAGTATGTGCATCTTCGGGGGACATCCCTCTCTCAACCAATGACTGTTCGAGTAGTTCATGGTTAATAAAATTCTGATAATCATCCTTTTCAGGTATGCTGCCATATTGTTCACGTTCAGCACCGCTTCGCTCTAAGTCAGCCATAATATCCGGCGACGTTTGAGAACGCTGAGACTCTGTAATCTTTCCCATTGCAACATCCCAGTCACTTGGAGTTGCGGTGACAACCGGTTGTGCTGTCTGAGGTCTTGCAGGTGCTGGGGCGGGTGCCGGGGCTGATACAGCCTGGAGTGCCTGTGGCCCGCCGGGCATTGAGCGGAGTGTGCGTAATGCGGCTTCCGCGCGCTTACCCCCCGCCTGTACTTCAGCAAGAAGCCTTCGGATTGCGTCCTGCGGCCTCTCCCTGTAGAGGTTCTGCTGCCCCCTTCCAACGAAGTCGGCGAACGACTGCATCGTCATCAGTGATACAGGAACCGGGTTTTAGGACTGAACCTGCTCTGCTGACTGTACTGCCTTCCTAGCTGTGCGAATCGTTCGGTAAACGGGAAGTCCTGGAGGAAGTCGGTGAACTTCATCGTCGGCTGTCCGCCGCCGAGTATCTGCTCACCCAGCTTCCCGTAGAACTCTGACATTGCCCCTGAATAAATATCCTGTGCCTGCCTTTTACGTGCAGACGTATCCATCATGCCTTTCTGTCCGAGCGTCCCGAAGAAGGCAGCACGAGGCTCTTCCTCAAGAAATCCTGCGAAGGTGGGGTTTATCGCCATTAGAGTCCGTACCTTTGAGCGGCAAAGTTAAGGAAGTTCTGCGGTGACTGTCCTGCTGCTGCTGCATCCTGTTTTGCAAGGAAGTAGTCAGCAAACAGGTCATCCTGCGATGGCCGACGGAACCTCGAACTTACAAGACCTGAGTATCTTCCCCTCTGCGCTGCTCCAAGAAGCCCCATAGCGTTTGCTGCTTCAGCCGCCGTTGATGGATCAAAATACGACGCGCCTGCCGCTTGCCCCGTTGGAATCCAATCTGACTGAAGTCCTCTAAGAGTTCCAAGATTCTGCAATGCCTGAGTATAAGCACCGCCAAGTCCTGTGGGTTTCGCGGCAGTTGTTCTGAGGAAGTCCTCGAACGACGGTCCGGGCATCCCTGTCACTGCCCCTACGGGAGCGGCTGCATCATCCGCCAGGTAGGTATCCATTCTTTCGCCTGCAAAATCAGTCCCGCCAATATCTCCGGCAGGAGCGGCTGCGACAGTCCCTGCTGCTGTGGCAGGCAGCATCATAGGAGGTCTTGTCATATCTGCAAGTGACCCGGCCCTAAATGCTCCAAGTAAATTCCCGCCGTACCTGGGATCAGTCTGCCGTTGCAGCCAACTGGCAACAGGTCCCACACCACTTCCCAACTCCTGTCCGAACACGTTCTGAAGGGCGCGTCGTATTCCTGCCCTTCTAAGATCAGGGTCGGCGATCATCTCCCGGCTGGTAAGAATAGGCGTACCCAAGGGGTCTGTTGCTGCAAATCCTCCGTTTACCCCTCCGTTAGTCGCTGCTGCTCCGGGGTCGGTGGACTGAAACCGTTCTGTCTGAGAGTTGTAATATCCCAGTTCAGGGTCATAAAAGCCATGCTGATATGGACCAGCCGCACTAACCCCACCTGCTCCACCTGCTGCTGCACCTGCTGCGCCTGCTTCGCCTACTATTCCTGGTGGTCCTGATGGTCCTCCCACCATGCCTCCTGCGCCTGCTTCGCCGAATGTTTCGAGCCTGCTGACCGGTGCGCCGTTAGCCGCTGGTGGCGGGGGTGCAACTCCCGTCCCTGGCTGAAACCCTGCTCCGGGGTCCTGGAATCCCTCTGGTCCGGCTGCAACTGCCCCCCCCGGCAGTACCATCATCCCCGGATCCTGGAATCCTGGAACTATCGGAAGCGGGACGGGTGCGACCGGCGATACATACGTGGTTGAGCCGGGGTCGAAGAGGTCGGGGTCTAAGGTCTGTGTAAAATCGTCAAACGTCCCGACGGGCGGTACGGTAACAACGGGCGGCTGCCCGAACTCTGCCGCGGGTCCGAACTGTCCCTCGTCCTGCAACCACATCGGGGGGCCTGCCGGTGCAGCGGGTGCTGTCAGCGGCGGCTGATATTCAAACGCACGCGCTCCCTCGCCAAATTCCTCGCCTACATCGCCTGCTCCGGGAGGTGCTGCCCGACCTGCTCCCGGCACCCTGCGCGGTGCTTCTAAAACGGGGAGTCCTATAACGGCACCTGTCTCTGCCTGCGCCCTGGCCTTCGTTCTTGCCTCCGCGACATTGTCGGCTTCGACGCGGACTGTCTCCCGCTCGCCATCTCCCATGGTTATCTCGACATTATAAAAAGCCATGCTTACATTCTCCCAAGCGGATTAACGCGAGGCCCGGGTCCTCCGGGCGTTCCTGGTGCTGCCTGTCTGGGATCTCCGACCCTCTCGAATCCCTGCATCTGCGACGACATTACGCCGCCCGGTATGCCGGGAGGCCGGGCTGGCCCTGCGGGTGCGCCCTGCATCTGCTGATCTGTCTGCTGTGCCTGCATACCTGCCGTCATGAGTAACTGCTGGAACTGCATATCCTGCGCTGTTTCCTGCTGCTGGTCCTGTTTCATTGTCTTTCGCAGGAGGTCTATATAGATTAACGCCTTTTCCTGTTCCCCTGAGTGCATCAGTCCTTCGATAAGCGTAAGCAGCAGTGCCTTCGGCTCGGTCACCTGTGCCTGCTGTGCGGAGATAGCGTTTCGGAACTGTTCAACGTCGTTGATCTGGAGGACATTCTCCCAAATCCATTCGTCGGGTGCAAGGGGTTTCGGCCCTTCCCTCATCATCTGCGCCATCGTCACAAGCTGGGGTTCGTCCTGTGGCATACGGACTCCGAAGTTTATGTCTATGGCACCTGCGCCTTCGAGGTCTGAGGGTTTTATCTCCTCGCTGAAGTAGCTTGCGATATCGTTGTGCCGTCCCCTTACGCTGACCGTGTCGAATCCCCCGAGTTCGTACTGCATCGAGATGATTTCGGAGATTTGCTTATAGCAGGAGGTTATGCCTTTTACCCTTGGCTCTATCTGGTGAGCGGAGCCTTCCTGGAGGATCTTTGCTGCGAATCCCGAGATTGCAAAGGGGAGTTCCCCGTAGCTGACGTTGGACAGTCCGCCTCTTTGCAGTTCGCCTGAGATAAGTCCGACAAAGGCCCCTGTGTCGAGTGGCATCGTCACTTCTTCCATCAGCCGGATGTCCGTTCCTGCGGGGAGCGGAACCTCGGAGCCGTCCTGCCACGGGTCGGTATCGAGGGTTGTCGTGCCGTCGGGGGATACGATCTTGTACGGCCTTCTCACGGCTCGTCTTACGAGCGTCTTGTATGCGCTCATTGCGAAGTTATAGTCTGAGTAGAGGTCCCTGTTCGCGGCGAATATCGACTCTCCGTAGTCCCTTGCGGTGTCGTCCCCTGATATTTCGTCCTGTACCCACGGTGCGGGTCCCACTGCCCCGAGGAACACCGGGGCGCAGGGGTTTCCGTTTATGTCGCGGACGTTATGTTTCGTGAGTTTCTTCCCGAACTTCTTCTGTTCGTCGTCGCCTACGACGATAACGGCGTTCTCTGTCCTGGAGTAGTAGTCCCAGACGGTGATGCCGGAGGATGTTTCTCCTTCGGATGCGGGTTCGACATCCACGTTGAAGGCTCGTTTTACTGCGGACGGCGAGCGTTTGGTCTTGTGTGCGAGCCACACGATGCCCATATCGTCCATTTCGTAGCAGACATGGAGCGGGTCGAAGGGCGTTATATCGACATACGTGGTGTCGTCGTCGTGCTTGTTGAGCATTGCGCGTCCTGCGTACCATCCCCTGAGTACGACGTAGAAGGCAAGCTGTTCCCTGAGCGACGGCTGTCCGTACCTCTGCATCCGTTCGTCTGCGAGGTTCAAGGCCCCGATGACGAACTTTTCCTTGAGTGTCCCGGGGGTGCGGTCTGCGACTTCTGCGCTTATGGGGACCCTTACGGACATCTGTGCGTTGGAGAGGTAGGAGATTATCTTGTCTGCGAGTATTTTCGGGGCGTTCGAGGTGTAACTCTGGTAGCCGTTTCCCGCTTCGTACGGGTTCATACGGTACAGCCCGTAATCGTTCTCCATGCGAGTTCTTCGTGTTCGGAATCCCGGGGACTCCCAGACCTCTTCGATCTGTTCTGCAAGGTCGTCGATTCTTGCCAACCTGATGCCTTCTTTTACCTTGTTACCACCTGTTTACGGTGATTATCTTAGTCGCGCCAGCGGATCTTGCGTAGCCGAAGTTTACAACAAGTCCGTAGGTAACTGCCTTTACGCCGTGGTTAAAAGCGTCCCTTGGCTCTCTTCCGACAACATTATTATCCCTGTCTGTGCGCCATGTATAGACATGAATCTGGTCGTCGAACGGGTTCGCGCATCCCCCGAGTTCGGATATTATCCCCCTTGCCCGGGGATTTACGAGCAGGTTCGGCTGTTTTGTTGACGGGTTCTCTTTCAGGAACGTGTTGAACCGTTCTATTCCGTCGAGTACCCCGACGCGCTCTGACTGCATGTAGAGGCTGGCCTTTTCGAGCCATGTGTCAACAGGCCTGGACTCTCCGATGTTATGTGCGGCTATATCTATGACGCCGTGCTGAACGTCCTTCCACCACGGGCGCATCTGGCATATCTCTATGATTTCCTCGGTGATCTTCTCCCTCTCGAAGATTTCGTCGATGATTCTTACCTGCCCACCTATTATCTGCACGGCTTCTACTGCGTATGCGGACTTTGTCACCTGTGAATACCCGGGGTCTGTCCACAGATGCACTGCCTCGCCCTCGATGTACTCTGCCTTGTCGGATATATGCGTTTGAACGTCGAATATATTGTGGACAAGCCCTGTCGGCGGTGCCGGTTTTCCCGCGATCCGCTCGTTGAACCAGTCCTCGGAGTGCAGACGCTCCAAAGAGAGGATTTCCTCGTCTTCCCTTCCCCCGGGATAGACGACACGGTTGGTCCACGACGGTAACGAGAAGGAAACAGCGTCGTCGTCGGGGTTGAAGAACTGCCACGCCTCCCACTGGGACGGATACCACCCTAAAGACATCTCGAAAGTGCCTTCCAGGAACAGGTATCCGCGCTTTTCTGCGATCCTGCCCCTTAATCGGAGGAAACTCTCGTGGTCTATCTGGGATGCCTCGCAGGCAACCACCATCCGGGGTGCCTCCATCGCTAAACTGCGGTGATCCTGCGCTGATTTGCTCTTGATGGTAAAGACACCCGGGTTTTCGCCCGTGCCGCAGGCGACTGTCATCTCCCCCGGGTCGATTCTCTTGGTCTGCCTTATAAGAAAGCCCAGCTTCTGGAGGATATCGGCAAGATAGTTCCATTCAGCACGGGTTCTCTCGTAGTCCCTGGCGACAAGCCATACGATATCGCCGCCCTCGAACTCGTCCAGACGGCTGATTACCGACAATGCGCCGAGAAAACTCTTCCCCGCACGCTCTCCCCCTGCAACAAGCTTGATTCGGGCAGCATGGTCGAGGATCTTCTCCTGCTCAGGCCACGTATCGAAGCCTATCGTACTGAGAATCGCCTTCCTGTCAGCAGCAAGCAGCATTTTTCTTCCCTTCTCCAAAGGCACAGGCCCCCTTGTACGCATTTGAGGCGTTCATTACGCATAAGGAGAGCCTGGGCCGCCGCCGGTAAAAAGCCTTTCTGCCCGTACCTGCCGTGCAAAGACAACTGTAACCCTGACGAGGACCTTAGAGAAGGAGAACCCCGGATACGACAGCCCCGACCGCAAAACAAAGTATAAACAATGATTCGCAAAACACACGCAGAAAAACCAAAACCCCGTTACAGCCAAAGGGGAGAAAACATTTTTAAGAAAGAGGGGTTAACGCTGTTACAAATCCATACGTCAGTATTTGTAACAGTTAACGTTAACTAAGTTAAACAGTTAACCTAGTCACGCGCACACGCGAGGGAAAAGCCCGTTACATTTAGCGTTACATGGGCGTTACATGCGTTACATCCATCTCAAAAAGATGTAACGCAGATGTAACGCAACCCATTTTTAGCGTTACACGCGTTACACCCCCGTTACATCATGTAACACACACTAAACTACACACCAAAAAACGTAAGCACGGGACTCCAAACAACGCAACCCAGGAAACAGGGGTATACCCACTTTTCAGGGTTTGAACTGTCGAGATGGTACCTTCACCCCACACACTCACCTCATCCACAGCACACCCCTATCACCACACCAACACACACCCCACACCCAACACACACAGGCACAGGCAGCAC
>Ga0114909_1001223_pt1 | contig 14977 bp, 12 predicted proteins | sample MalvireepMed_906_FD_87290 | JGI IMG/M metagenome (GOLD analysis project Ga0114909, IMG submission 87290) | Marine viral communities from the Global Malaspina Expedition - Malaspina viral metaG DeepMed_906 | ecosystem: Environmental > Aquatic > Marine > Oceanic | place: Mediterranean Sea...
ATATAGCAGCACTTTCATTAGCGTCACGAATAAAGTTATTATTGTTATCAATATAAGCGGCAATTAAATAACTTCCTGGTAATAAATTAAGTCGGTAGTCGCCATTTTTTGCAACATGGCTTTGATCAATAATGGTCGCTCTATTGTTGTTGTATGTGATTGCCGCTACAACAATTGGCAAGTCTGTTTCTCCTTCAGCTGTCACCTTACCGGAAATCTGAGCTAAATTTTCTAAATCAATGGACTGCTTTTTTATCGCTTTTAATGAGCAGCCACTCATCAGTACTACCACTATTATAGTGCTGATAATGGTTTGTGATTTTTTCCAGATAAGCGGTATCAAATCCATTTTATATAATCCCTATAACCAACCAAGAACATCTTTCATTACTGACCAACGTGGCTTTTGTGCTTTTGGGTTTTTACCTAAGATCCAATAGTCATATACTTTATCTTGAAAACCATTTTCCTTTTTCAGCTTTAACCAAGTATTCATATACTGCACATAATCTAGTTGCCCTTTAGGCAAGACAAAACCCACAGGCGCTCTTAGCTTCAAGCCTTTAGGGATCACTGCTGAGTAGTTTGGATACAGCATTGCCCAAGCTGAGCCAGCCTCTATGCCATAAATTACTGCATCAACTTTGGGCTGATTACCTTTAAGGAATTGTCTGACATTGCCAACTTCTGTTAATTTTGCATTAGGGAAGTGATCTTTTACTATATTTTGATAGTACTTACTTTTGCCTACTCCTAAATTGAAGTTGTCCATGGCTTGTATCTCATATAAATCAGCAAAGTCATCACGCTTTGAATCACTGACCAATAATCCTGCTGTGTGGTAGGTATATGAGTCTGAAAACGCGACCTTCAATGCACGTTTGGGCGTAATTGTATGACCACCAATGGTAATATCTATACTGCCATTAGCTAATAGTCGTGCTTCATCTTTTCTATTTTTTATCCGAAATAGCGCTATTTTAATACCGAGATCGCTAGCGAATTCATTGATTATTTCCATATCAAAGCCAACCATGCGGTTTTCTTTATTTCTAAAAGCATAAGGTAAGCTGGCATCGTAATAACCGACACGAATATTATTACGAGCTAGAATTATATCTAGACGTGGCTGCTGTTGTTCTTCTAAGCTTAATGGCATCAATTCGTTGTATTTTTCAACACTTACGCCAGTATCCATCGATTTCATTGATTCAAAAGTTTGTACACCTTCATATTGATATGGAATTAATGCTTTAAGCGTAAAGCCAGCCGCAATCATTACACCAAAGGTTATAGCTAGGTGAACACCGATAGCTTGCATCATACGATGCCATCTTAATTTTTTTAATACCGCAGAAGCAACAAGCAGAGTCACTACAAAACCGTGTAGTGCTGCTAATCCTGTAGCGAAACGGGCAGTAACAACACTACCTAATAAATATAATTGAAATTGATCGGCAGGTAAGTCAAAAAAGTCCAATAAGAATGGAATCGCTACAGCCATACTGCCAAACGCCGTTAGTGCTCCCATAATGACAAAAGAAATATAGTCATCAAGACCTAAAGGAGAACCTACATACCATGCAGAAAATAAGATAAACCCTAAACCAAGCAGGGTGCCAGTGCTGGGGAAACTGTAGGCTGTTGGCACAAGTACATCAACAGTTGAATCAGTTTCTTCACACTCCATACCATGCTTTGCCAATAACTCTTTACTGCGTTCAATGATCATTGGTAACACAACTAATACGGTACCCGTTGCTAGTGCCGTGATGACGGCTTCACCTGCAGTTGATAATATTTCTTTGTAAGAAAATGGTGTTGCCCAATGAATGAGCAGTGGTAAGAAGACAAAAGCAAATAGCGCTGCGGCAGTTATATATACCCATAAAAACACTTGTAAACGGCCAAGTTCTTCAACCGCCAATGTACCTGCAGCAGAAGCCGAAATCGCAAAAATACCTAACGGTGCTAACTTAGCAACATAAGAGGCAACCTTCATCAGGCTATCACCAATATTTGTTGTTAAGCTTAAAAGCGTTTCTTTATTGTTAACTTTAATTAACGCAACGCCCATTAGCAGTGAAAACAATACGACAGCCGGTACGATAGTTTCTGACAATGAAGCAAAAATATTGCTTGGGATATAGAGTTGTACAAAGTTAAATGCAGCGGGCTCTGCGATCATACTAGTGCTAAAAAAGCCTGCTGTTTGCCAGTTAGGGTATGCAAGTGGCAATAACAATAAGGTTGCCATAACTGACAACCACATAATTACAATAACCTTTACTGCACGCATACCAATGCGACTAGCCATATCACTGTCTAGGCGACCTAAACCACCAATAATTGAGACTAAGACATAAGGTAAAACCGTCATTTGCAATAAGCGAATATATACATTACCTATAACTTCTAATTGTCCCGCGGGTTCACCAACAAAAATGCCAGTACTAATGCCAAGAAATAGGGCGATAATAACCCGCTGAAATGGGCTTAATTTGTTATAAAACTTTACTAAGGGCATTTTATCTCCATTTATCACTTTAATATCTTTAGCTAGTGGCAGGCTCAATATTTATCTTACCGTTACTTGGTATACTTACTTGAATTGTATTATTATTTTTTAATTGATACTGACTGTAGTTTGCAATAATTTTAGTATCAGTCAAGACAAACTGAATAACAAATATTGATTAAGCGGTATTATAATCAGCATTATCATATTGGCTATGATTATTTTGTTATTCAGACTGTCGCTTTTTACTGCATTTGTAAAAGAAGAAGTAAAAGGGTAGTGCACTGGCTGAATCTACTTAACAACACTGACGTGGTAAGCGGTCTGATTAACTTCACTTGGTAGACTATTTTTGATGGCAACTATTTTATGTTTTGGTGATTCTAATACTTGGGGCATAAGCCCTGCAGGACATCGTTATGATGAATCAGAACGTTGGACAAGCCTACTTGCAGACAAGTTAGCAAACACACACACTATCATTGAAGCTGGGCAACCTAACAGAACCTTGATACACAATGCTCCTTTCTCAGTTGTTGATTCAGGGGGAAATGTATCAGGCATTCGTTATTTAAAGCCTTACTTGGAAGCTCATAAACCTGATGTGGTCATGCTTATGTTAGGTACTAATGATTTAAAAAAACGATTTAACCTGAGTGCAATTGAGGTTGCACAAGGCATGTACCAATTAGCAATGCAAACACTTAATTTTGAATATGCGGATAAAAACAATGCCCCGAAAGTGATCATTATATCTCCACCACCCATATTTGAAGTTGCTGCTTATCTAAAAATATACGCTGGCGCTGCTGAGAAGTCACAACAGCTTGCCAAGTATTATTCGGAAGTTGCGCAAAAATTAAATTGTATTTTTTTTGATGCAGGAAGCGTGATTCAAAGCTGTTCAAATGAAGGGATACATTGGCAAGCCAAGCAACATGCTTTATTTGCTGAGGCAGTTAAAGATGAAATTATGAAGCTTTGTTAAGCTTAATCAATGATTAAAAATAAATTTTTAAGTGTTTTTTGTTTAGAAATATCTCTTAGTTTTATCACTAAGAGATATTTATCTAACCAGATATTAAATGTCAGTGGTGCATATCGATTTTTTTATTCTTGAATAAAAATATGAGCATAAATTTCTAGTAATGATTTACTTTGATATTCAGCTTCATGAGGTACATTAAGCATTTTCGATAGCTTGACACTCTTCAAGCAGTTTTGATAACTGTCGGTGTAAGTGTCAGTACTAGTGCTAGTTACCCCTGTTTGGGAAGTACTTGTTTTAGTTTGGTCGCAGCCATTTTTATTGCGCCAATGTTCAATAGTGTCTTCTACCGCTTGAATAGCACCAAAGTCACGACCTTGATAAGGAACTTGTTCATCAGATCTACTATGAAAATGATGAATGCTAACTGGCGTAGTAGAGCCGCAGGCAGAAAATTTCCCACGGTATTGACCAGCTAATGACACAATGGCGGATACCTGCTCAGATAAATTACAGGCTAATTTATAAGCCATGAAACCACCTGCGGAATAACCAAATATGTATAGTTTATCGGAGCTGACATTATAATCACCTCTTACCTTGACAAGTAATTCGGTAATATATTCAATATCAATATTATCGCCATCTTCAGTGTTAATGCTTTGCCACCCCCATACAGGGGTAGTGCCTTCTGGTGCTAAGGCAATCAAGTTATATTGTGTTGCTAGCTCTTTTGCAGCAAAAATATTCATCACTTTTTCTGCGCTACCAGGTGAACCGTGCAAAAAAATAGCAATGCCATCATTTAATTGATTATTTGGCTCGTAAAAAATGCTTTCTCTTCCATTAATTGTGATGCATGAGCTATCACTAGCTAATGCTGCTTTAGCACAAGTAGCGCTTGTGGCAACAGGGAGAGGTTTGTTGATTGTTGAGCCAGTGTCCGTTTCTCCGCTACCACCACAAGCATAAAGTAAGCAGGTGAAAAGAATGATGCTTGTATTTTTCATCATGCGTTTATTGTTATTTTTATTTTTCATTAAGTTTGACCTTTTGATTTATGAATTTTTTAGCAGCTTGATATGAAGCCTATTGATAGGCAATAATGAAGAGGTAATGGAATTGTAATGATTTGATGATGAGTTGTATTTTATTGATACTTAAGAGGTTTGATGGTCTATATCTTTGAAGGTTTTGTTGTTGATGATACTCGTTTTACCTTAACGAGACAGGGGGAAGTCATAACTATTGAGCCAAAAGTATTTGAATTACTGTTATGCTTTTGTCAAAACCCCAATGTGCCTATATCAAGGGATGAGCTCATTGATAAAGTGTGGCATCAGCGAATTGTTAGCAATGCTGCAATCAACCGTGCAGTAAGTGAGTTAAGAAAAAATATTGAAGTTGACCCTAGTCAACCTCAATTAGTTAAAACAGTGAGTAAAGTAGGCTACATATTTAACATCACCCCGAAAGTAATGGATAACTTCAAAAAGGATCAGTATGAACAAGAAAATGGTAAAACAACTAACAAAAAGCGCAGCTATAAAGTTTATTTAATTGCCTTATTTTTTTTGCTATGCATTGGTATTATTTATCAAGCCCTCACCCAAAAAAAGCAGGTGATAAGTTTGATTGATGAGCGGCCAGCTAGTGCATTAAAAGGTACAGCATTCAAAGCAAAGCTATCCAAAAATGGACAAGACTTTCTTTTTCTTCATAAAGACAGCCCAGCAAGTGATGCCAAGATATGGTTACAACCAAAGGGGCAACCTGCGCAATTGCTAACAGCCGATAATTTCTACTATATTTCTGCTATTTTCGCTTCTAATGAGCTCATTTATGCGGTTAGGTTTAATAACTTACAGCAAAGGGAGTGTGAGATTGTAAGTATTGAGGTTACAACCCAAATAAGTAAGCACATCAATGATTGTGCTCATAGGGCGATAACCCACCTTGCTTATGATGATGAGCAGCGTATTTTATATTTTAATTCCAGAAGTGATATAAATAAGCCTTTTTCAATCTTTGCTTATTACCTTGATACAGGCCAAAGTCAGCAGTTAACTTTACCTTATGCTGGCGGAAATGTTCGGGGCGATTATATGTTGGCATTGGCACCAAAAAAGAAACAACTGGCAATATTTGAATATCAGAAAAATAGTACAACGCTTTTGAAAATTTTAGACTTAGTTAGTAAAAAAGTCAGTTATCATCATTACCAAATAACTATGCCGGGAAGTTTATCTTGGCTTGATGAAACCCACTTGCTTATCAGTGAGAGCAATGGTGTAGTTGTTTATAATATTGAATCTCAAAAAGCGAGTGTGCTTAATAATGATGAAAGTATTGGTTATATTTCCGCAAACCCTAGTACGTTAGAGTTTATTTATGACAAAGGTTATCAAGCCGTCAACTTAGTGAAATATTCAACGCAGAATAATAATGATATTCAAGCGGTAACAAGCTCTAACTATCTCAACTACAAACCACAACTAGCTAACAGATCAAACAAAATTGCCTATATCTCCACTAATTCAGGTGAACTTGATATTATAATAAAACCGGTTAATGGAAATAGTTACCGAACTAATCTCGGTTCATTTGCAAAAAGCATTGCCAATTTTCATTGGTCGACAAATGATGAATCATTAATTGCCAGTGTAAATAATAAGTTGTACATATTTAGTGAGCAAGATAAAAAATGGCAACAATTAGAAACAGGACAGCATTATATTCATTATGCTCACTTTTCTACTGATGATACTGTTATCTTTAGTTCTGATTTTGATGGTGATTGGCAGATTTGGTCTATGCATATCTCAAGTGGAATAATTAAGCGGCTAAGTCAGCACGGAGGGTATAGTGTTCAGGGAGATATTAATGAGGAAGTTATTTATTTGACTAAGTTTAATCATCAAGGCATTTTTCGATTGAACACTCAAACAGGTCAAGAAGAACTGGTTATCGCAGACTTTCCTATTACCGCTTGGGCTAAGTGGCAGAAGAGCGGGGACAATATTTATTACAGTACAGAAAATAAGATTATGAAATATCAACTAGCTAGTGATAACGATTCCACCTTGTTTATACATGATAAAAAGCAATCACCAAGGTTTAGTGTTTCTTATGATAGCCAAGCTCTTATTTTTGAAGGTGACGAGCAGTCCCAGTCTAATATTTGGCAAGGTCTTATTCAAAAGTAACCTGTTATGAAAACGTATTGTAGGGAGGTTTTGTTAAACTGTAATCGTATAGCTGTATCAGTTAACTTGACGATAATATTTAACAACCTTCAAATAGTCTCGATAAAGCATCTCACTGGTAAAACTATTGATGCCTAACTCGGTTATGTCTGGTAAAAACACCGCTTGTAATTCTGCTTTTGGGTTTATTAGAAATATTGTTAGCCCATGGCTTACTTGATAAAAGACTTCACTTAATAGTTCTTTCTTTGCGAGTTGAGTTCTAGGGGGGGCATCTGCTGCCACCATAGAAGAACTTTGTATATCTACCTTTATACCTAAACTTTGTTGAAAGTCGTTAGCATCAGACGAATTATTTGCTCGCATAGCAACAAAATCTTTTGAAAAATATTGAATGTACTGAGCTATAACTTGTTGAGAGTCTCGAGCAGGGTCAATGCTATAAAAAATAAATTGAGTCTCTAGATTGTCATTGTTAGTACTAAGTAAGTTAGCTAGTTGAACTAAAGTGATTAAGGTTGTTGGGCAAATATCTGGACATTGAGTATAACCATAAGTAATAAAGTGCCAGTTTCCTTTAAAGTAATCACTACTGACGGTCTTTCCTTGATGGTCGCTTAAATGAACGTTTGTTAATTGTTGCGCTTCTTTTAGTATAACGCCATGTATTTTAGGTAACTCAACATCAGGGTGGTTAGCTGTGTTAGTTGCCAATTGATACGAATAAGTGATAATTATCATGACAGTTATTATAGGCAGTAAGGTTAATGCTTGTTGATAAGTGGATAAGGTCTTCATCTTAATTTTACCACCAGTGAACGACCAGACTATCAACCAATAGCGCTACAAAAAGTGCAATTAAATAATAAATCGAAACATGAAATGTTTTTAAAGCTAATTGAGCATTTACCGTGATTTTTAATTGAATAGCATAATAACCAAACCATAGCCCCAGCAATAACACTGAAGCTAAATATAGTTCACCAGAATAATGGAAGTAGTAGGGTAATATACTGGCAATGATTGTTGCAAGGGTATAAAAGGTAACGCATGTTTTAGTATGGTTAACTCCTTTTATTACAGGCAACATAGGAACATTAGCCCGTCGATAATCTTCAAGTCTGTCTATTGCTAAGGGCCAGAAATGAGCCGGAGTCCAGAGAAAAATAATCAAGGTCAACAATAGTGGCTCTGCTGCAATACTATTAGTAATACTTGTCCAGCCAAGTAAAGGAGGGATGGCGCCAGCGAAACCACCATAAACAATATTTTGTGGCGTTTTATGCTTCAAAAAACAGGTATAGATCAAAGCATAACCAATAAAGCCTACAAGGGTTAATAAGGCCGTTAATACATTGATATAATTTAATAATAAATACATTGAGCTAGCTGCTAAGCCGAAGGAAAATGTAAGAGCCTGCTTATTGTTAATACGCTGATGAACTAAGGGACGCCACTTGGTTCTTTGCATTTTGGCATCGATATTAACATCGATGACATGATTAATAACCGCCGCAGCACTAGCTGCAAAACCTATCGCTATACTAGCGATCAACATCAACTTAATATTAAAGTTATGATCACTAGCTAGGTACATGCCAACCATCGCGGTAATTAATATCATCAGCACAACTTTAGGTTTACACAAAGCGAGATAATCTCGCCAAGTCGTGTTTTGGACGGTAACCACCGAGGTATCAGTACTATTCTTCATCTGCTCTCCTTAACAGTATCTTTGTGTTATTAAGGATTAAAAAACGACATGAGTCGGTTAATAAATACGTATTCGGCCTCACTCGACATCAAAGCAATAAAAACTAAAATCGCGAGGGGAGGTAAAAATAACAACAATTTCACAGCCATACGTTCCCAAGCTAAGTGCATAAAGATCATAATAATTAGGGCTGCTTTTAAAAACATAAATGCTAATATAAGTGTCCACCTGAGCATGCCTTGAAATTGGAAGTAATCAACCATGTAAGAGCAAGCGCTTAAAACAAATAATAATAGCCATACTTTTAGGTACATACTGATTGGATGCTGCTGAGCATTTGATTCAATACTCTGTGTTTCAGTATTATGTTTCATCGGAACCGCCTCACCATAAATAGAAAAATGCAAAAATGAATACCCAAACTAAATCAACGAAATGCCAATATAGCCCAGTAATTTCAACGATTTGATAGCCCTTGTTATCGTATTTCCCTTGATTTACTCGCTTAGCAATTACAGCAAGGTAGATAACCCCCGCACTAACATGTAAACCATGGAAACCTGTGATCATAAAAAATGCCGCACCAAATTGATTGGCTCCCATCGGATTCCCCCATGGCCGTACCCCTTCTTCTACGATTAATTTGGTCCACTCAAATGCTTGCATACCAACAAAGCTAGCGCCTAATAACGCTGTTGCCATCATTAAATAAACGGTTTTTTTCTTATCTCCTTGATAGGCATAATTTACTGCCATTGCCATCGTGCCGCTGCTAGTGATCAATATGAACGTCATAATGGCAATAAGCACTAATGGGATGTGATGGCCTGCTATAGTAAGCGCAAAGACTTCACTTGAATTAGGCCAAGCAGCGGTGGCTGACATGCGCACATTCATATATCCAGTAAGGAAAATACTAAAGACAAAAGTATCGCTTAATAAAAACAGCCACATCATTAACTTGCCCCATGGCATGTCAAAAGACTGCTTATCTGCGCTCCAGTCATCGACTACCTCTTGCCAAGACGAAGTGTGCTGTGCATCTTTATTTTTTTTGTATTCATCATTGGGCATAAGTCCTCCTTAGAAGCCACAGATTAAAGCAATAGTTTTAAAAGTTTCAGCATCGCTAGTTAATAAAAAAAATAAAAATAACCAGATAAAAAAGAGATAGTGCCAATACAACGCACACAGTTTAAGACGTGATGTAAGTTGCTGATAAGAATGGTTAATAGCAAATAGCCAAATACAGCGCATGAAAACCAATACACCACCAATAATATGTAAGGCATGCACACCAGTAAGTAGAAAGTAGTAGCTGTTAGCAGGATTTGTATAAATATAGAAGCCGGATTGATTAAGTTGTTGCCATACTTGTATTTGTCCACTGATAAACATCAAGGTAAATAATGCGGTTGCTGTTAATGACATAATGATGACTGAAAACTTTTGTTGCTCAGCAAATATTTTCGCTAAAATAATGCTAATGCTTGCCAGTAATAAATAAGCGCTGTTTTGCCATAAAATGTTGGCATTGGTGAACGGTAACCACGGTTCTCCTGATAAAGCTTGAAAATCAAAAGACTGACTACGTTGTAAAAAAGTGATAGTAAATAAGAAAAATATTACTGTGATTACCGCTAATAAAAATCGTAATGCGGTATCTGCGGCTCCTTCTGTCGCTGTTAGACTAGAAGGGTGATTTTGTTGATCAATTTCTTGTGGCAACCAAGGCTTTACACGCAAGGTTTTGAATATTTGCATTATTGCTCCCCTCGGTTATTATTTTTATCGTTGCTGAGATACTCTATGCTTTTAGAGCATAAGTTTTGCGGGATATAATCATCTTTAACCTTTGGCACACTGTAATCGTAAGCCCAACGATAAACTTGCGGTAATTTCATGCCCCAATTACCATGTCCAGGGGGAAACTGCGCTGTTTGCCATTCCAGTGATGTTGCATGCCATGGGTTTCTACCTGATTTTTTTCCTTTAAAAGTACTCCAAATGACGTTGACTATAAAAACCAATTGAACTAACCCAACGATAATGGCTGAAACGGTGATGCCGGCGTTAAGAGTTAGCGCAGAATCAGGAATAAATTCTGTATCTCCCATGGCATAATAACGACGAGGAACCCCTAAAAAGCCTAAATAGTGCATGGGCAGGTAGATAGCATAAGTACCTAAAAATGTGCCCCAGAAATGAAACTTCCCCATACCATTGTTTAAGAAGCGTCCCGTTAATAACGGGAACCAATGATAAATAGCAGCAAACAAGACCATGATAGGTGATACCCCCATCACCATATGAAAATGAGCAACAACAAAAAAAGTGTCAGACAAGGGGAGGTCTATAACCACATTACCTAACATTAACCCGGTTAATCCACCATGGGTAAAGGTAAAAATAAAGCCGATAGCAAATAACATAGGCACGGTTAAATGGATATTTCCGCGCCATAACGTTAACAACCAGTTATATACTTTTAGTGCTGTAGGGATAGCAATAATGAGCGTTGTGGTAGCAAAGAAAAAGCCAAAATAAGGGTTCATACCACTAACATACATATGGTGTGCCCAGACCACGAAGCTCAAGCCACCAATAGCCACTATGGCCCAAACCATCATACGATAACCAAAAATATTCTTTCGAGCATGAATTGCTATCACATCAGAAACCATACCAAATGCAGGCAAAGCAACAATGTACACTTCTGGGTGGCCAAAAAACCAAAATAAATGCTGAAACAATATTGGACTACCACCGCTATGATCTAATGTTTCTCCTAACGATAAAATTGCCGGCATGAAGAAACTGGTACCAATCACTTTGTCAAAAATCATCATAATTGCGCTGACAAGCAATGCAGGAAAAGCTAAAAGCCCCAAAATGGTTGCGACAAAAATCCCCCAAATAGTTAAAGGCATGCGCATTAACGTCATACCCTGCGCTCTTGCTTGCAGTATGGTGGTGACATAATTTAATCCCCCCATGGTAAAAGCAACAATAAAAATAGCGAGAGACGCTAGCATTAACAAAATTCCGGCATGCTCTCCTGGAGTACCACTTAAAATGGCTTGTGGAGGATATAAAGTCCAGCCCGCTCCAGTGGGGCCACCACTAACAAAAAAACTAGCAAGTAAAACGATAACTGACAGTAGATAAGTCCAATAGCTCAGCATATTCAAATAAGGGAAAACCATATCCCTTGCTCCAATCATGAGAGGAATCAAATAGTTTCCAAAGCCTCCTAATAGCAAAGCTGTTAATAAATAAATCACCATGATCATGCCATGCATAGTGACAAATTGGAGATAAGAAGAGGGGTCAATAAATGAAAACTCATTAGGAAAGCCAAGCTGCAATCGCATCATTCCTGACAAAACTAACGCCACCAGACCTACCGCTATTGCGGTGATTGAATATTGAACGGCTATAACTTTATGGTCTTGACTCCAAATATACTTAGCCAAAAAAGTATTTGGGTGACTTGATTGATCTACTTGATCAGCAATAGCTACATTTTCCATTTTTGTCACATCATGCTCCTAAAGTATTTCAGAGGTATCTTATCTGACACTCGGCAGTGAATTGATATAACTCACCACATCATTAATCGCTTTCTCGTCGTGCAATGCTTTTGACATCAATATCATTTGTTTTCCATAGAGATCAGCTGAATGTGTCCCTCTAACCCCTTGTTGATATGCATTGATTTGTCGTTTCAAATACCAAGCGTGTTGACCGGCTAATTTTGGGGCATTCATGGCAAAATTTCCTTGCCCATCTTCACCATGACAATAAGCACAGTTTTTATAAAATGATTTGCCCTTTACAGCGTCGCCAGTAGCGACCGGAGGAGGCTTATTAGTGGGTAAGGAGTTGAGGTAGGCACTTACGTCTTCAATTGCTTTATCATTAGGCAATAAAGCTGACATGGCCGCCATTTGTTGACCATACAAGTCTTCGCTATTTTGACCTCTAACCTTTTGTTTAAAATAACGTAATTGTCTATGCAAATACCATCGGCTCAATCCTGCCAACTTAGGTGCATTCATGGCGTCATTGCCCTGACCTTCGCTCCCGTGGCATGAAGTACAACCTGCATAAAGTTGCTTACCTTGTGCTAAATTTGCTGTGTCTTGAGCTAAAGTCTGGCTAAAGGTAGGTAAATTAGCTAGCCAGTTTTGATAATCACTGGCAGAGTCAACTTTAATGAAACCACGCATGGTAAAATGCGCCATACCGCAGAGTTCTTCACACAGTAGTTCGTAACGGCCTAGCTTTGTTGGGGTAAACCAGACAAAAGTTGTAGCTCCAGGCACTAAATCCATTTTTACTCGAAACTGAGGAACTGCAAAGTTGTGAAGTACATCTTTGGAGCGTAATAAAACCTTAACAGGTTGATCAATAGGTAGGTGCAGTTCATTGCTTTTTACCAGTAAATCATCAGCGCCATTTATATCACTGTTATCAATACCAAATGGGTTGTTTTCGCTAACTAACTTGATTGATGTTTTTCCTAATTTACCATCCTTGCCCGGTAGTCGGTAACTCCAATGCCACTGTTGACCTACGACTTCAACGATTTGACTGTTCTCAGGCACTGAAATAAATTGCCCCCAAACAACAAGCCCTGGGGCTAACATAGCAGCCACGCCAAGTGTCGTCACTACGGTTAACCATCCCTCTAACTTGCTATTCTCAGGTTCGTAGTCAGAACGTCTATTTTTGTTATGACGATATTTAAAAATGACAAATGCTAGAAATAAGCTTACTGCAACAAAAACAACACCTACTACCCAAAGAGAAATATTGATAGTGTCATCAATTGCTTGCCAGTTTGAAGCCAAGGGAGTGAACCACCAAGGACTGATAAAATGAAAAACTAATGTTGCGATAACTAATAAAATAATAACAATGGCTATCGTCATAACGCATCCTGTATTATAAGTTGCAGTACTCGATACTAATGAGTTAAATGGTAAAATGCTGAGTTGAATGAGTGAAAAGAAACGCGAGAAACAAATTATATTTACTGTGGTTCGTTAGAGCAATAAATATAGTTAAGGTGCATTTTTCTTAAAAAACTGTTGTACTCATTCATACAGCAATTGTGATTAATTATTGACCTCTTTAATTATTAACATAGACTATTTTTGATAAAGTAGCGAAATGTGCATTAACAAAAAGTAATAAGTTTACCCATTACAATTCAAGTTACAGCTAACGATATCTTTAGTTAATATCTCTATATATTCTTGCAACTGTTGAAAGAAGTCTGAGAGCAATTTGTTCCATCATTGGTAAAAGAGTAATGATTAACGAATAGGTTAATGATCAATATAATTAGAACAAACTTAATATGTGCTGGTCTTTGATTTAGCTAAACATATAGGATAATTCGAGATGTTTTTTGAATCGCAGGCAAGCAAAAACCTTATCATTTATTTAGATAAGGCTTTTTTGTTAAACATTACAGGTAAGTAGATGCGCTAAGGCATTACTTTCATAAAATGCTTAAACTTATCTTGTGCCCTGATGACCCAATTTGGTGTCGATTCGCCATAACCTGAAACACCGACTTTAGGATGAACTTTCATAACTGCAGCTAGTGCCAACTCTTGATTTGGCTCAGCATCAACAAATAATATATGTTTACCGTTATGTAGCATTTCTTGAAAACGCTTAAAGTTCACATTAGGTTGCTGGATGCCGATAAAACCACCTTCCCAAGTACAAAAACCTAAGATAATGATCGCTAGAAAAATAAAGGGTACCCAACCTGCTGCTGACTGTTGCCAGTTTAATAGATAGGTAAGCAAGAGGAACCCACTAGCTCCTATTATACCAATAACGGCGCCTACCTCTGTAGAATGCACTACATCTTGTTTTAGTACCGCAGCGACCTCATGCAGGTGATGGTTTTCAACACCGGCATCATTTTCACTTAATACATGTATTTGTGGTTCAGTGAATCCTTGTTGCTCTAATTCATTTTCAACTTTTTCCAACTCATCAAGATCATCGGAAACAAAATAATGTCTCAACATAATAAACCCCACTTAAGCTATTTATTTAAAAATTGCTCCCTATAAGGCCAATCCCCTGCAGGCCTCATGAGTTATTCTTATAATGCTAAGTATAGCAAAGTTTAAAAAACTGCCATGACTAGAAAATACCTTGTGCAAAAGTTACTGCAAGGTAATTTTAAATGCTTAATATTACTTAATGTTTCTAATTATTTTTCTTACAATAGGGCGACCTAAGGTTTAAGTATTAATAAATCACAATTGACACTGTCCAGCACTTGCTCTGATACATGAACTGAAAATGAATCCAATAAACCACGGTGGCCGCAATCCCCTAAAATAATGAGCTCAGAGTCTATTTCAGTAGATAATTGCGTTATAGCATTTTCAGGCAGTTCTTGAGATAAATGTGCTTTTTCAAAGGAAAGGTGGTAATTGTTGCAATGTTTTTCCATCATCGACAAATGATAATCTTTATTGCTTTCTTCAGGTAAAGGTTCAAAGTACATATTAGTG
>Ga0114909_1001227_pt1 | contig 14947 bp, 9 predicted proteins | sample MalvireepMed_906_FD_87290 | JGI IMG/M metagenome (GOLD analysis project Ga0114909, IMG submission 87290) | Marine viral communities from the Global Malaspina Expedition - Malaspina viral metaG DeepMed_906 | ecosystem: Environmental > Aquatic > Marine > Oceanic | place: Mediterranean Sea...
CCCAAATTTTAGCCAGACTCTTTTCCTATGCGTCTGGCTTTTTTGTCTTATTTATCTCATATTAAAGTTATCAAAACTTAAGGGCAGTGCGTTGGATACCGTTGAATTTATTCAAATTCGTAAATTTATAGTGAAGCTAGGAAAAATGCTGCACAAGTACGGTACGCCTGCGTTCCGTCTTGAAGCTTACCTCGGTGAAGTCGCCAAATATTTGGGCGTACACGCTTCATTTATTTCGACGCCCACGTCACTAACTTTTGTTATCTGGAGCGACCGTCACGAAGACGAATACAACCATGCTGCGCGATTACAGCCTGGCGACCTAGACATGAATGCACTGTCGCTAACCGATGAATTAGCCAGCGAGTTGCTATCGGGAAACCTGTCGCTAACTGAAGCCGATAAGCGCCTAAATGAAATAGATGCCATGGGTAGCCCTTACGGTAAGTTATCTACCGGAACGGCGTTTGCCATGGCAACAGGTGCATTCGCTATGCTAATGGGTGCAAGCTGGAGTGAAATAGGTTGGTCTGCAGCACTGGGGATAGTGGCGTACTTATGGACCTTATGGGCACAGCAATCTAAACGGGTAAACCTGATGTTAGAGCCGGTCACCGCGTTCGTAGGCGGCATTCTAACTTGCGCAATCAGCCGATATATCGACCCGGGGATGAACATTCCCCTAGTTGTACTTTCGTCGGTGATTGTATTTGTGCCAGGCCTTGCCCTGACTATGGGATTAGCGGAACTATCTTCGCGCAATATGGTGTCGGGCACCGCTCGTACCATGGACGCCATTATGCAGTTATTCAAACTGTATTTTGGTGCATTTTTAGGTGTATCGGTAGGTTTTAGCGTGTTTGGTGAAAACGTGTATACCCCAGCAGAGTCACTACCTTACTGGGCGACTTGGCTTGCTGTATTCCTATTGTGTATTGCGCTAGTTGCAATATTTAGAACCCGCCTTAAGCACATACCTTGGGCATTAGCAGCGGCGTTTATCGCATACAGCGCAACGGCGTGGAGTTCAGATTACATGAGCCCGGGGCTAGGCGCTTTCGTAGGTGCATTTGCGTTGGGTATTTTTGCTAATGCGTTTACCCGCATTGCCAATCAGCCCGCTACTATTGTGGCGATGCACGGGCTAATTGTATTAGTGCCGGGGTCGAAAACCTACATTGGCTTAAACTCGTTTATGACGGGCCAAGACTTTGTAAAAGCCGATCATTTAGGCCAAGAAGTGTTTCTTATCTTCATGTCGTTAGTGGCAGGGCTGATATTTGCCAACGTTGTTATGCCTACGAAAAAGGCGCTATAACAAACATTATTATTTAAGCAGCTTGATCAGCGCCCGTCCTAAACGGGCGTTAAGTGCGCCAGCGGCAATGGCTTCAGCCGAATTTTCCATAAATTTCGCCGACAAGCTGCCACCAATTTGATTGGCTACTTCGTCGGTTGCTAAGTCGAATACCCCCTGCGCCGCAATGTTTTGCGCCAACACTTTTAGCAACTTCCAGTTCCCCGCGGTACTTGGTCTTAGCCCATACACGCGAGCCATGCGACGAATAGTGCGAAAGCTAATCCACACCACTGCAAAGGTTTGAATAAGGTTATTGGGGCTAATGAACGCTAAACTCCCCGCCGTTACCGACTCTTTATTTAGCACCTTGTAGGCCTTTTCCTGCACCGGTTTTAGCACGGTATCTTCATAAAGACCTAATCGCTCTGGCCCGGTCATATCGTCTTGAAGTTGCTGTTGGTAACGGTCAAAACAATGTGCCGCGTAAGACCCTTGGGAAAAGCGCTTTCCGTGCTGGTTCAACACGCGATCTATTTTGTCTGGCGAGGCCTGGTTTTCCGCTGAGGGCTGATTACCCGCTGAAGACTCTCTACCCGCCGAGGGCTCTATGCCCTTATTAGCCAACAAATTTCGGATAACGCTAGCGTCTTCCATTGCCGTGTTAACTTGCTTATAGCCACGCCATTCTTTAAAACTTAAAAAGCTAAAGCAGCTAACAAAACCTATCAACAGCGCACCCAATACACTGGTTCCAATGGGATGTTCAGAAACATTTGCAACAAGGGTGGTATAAGCTTCAAAAACAAAGAAACCCAATAATGAAATTACACCGAAACCCAAGGTCGCTGCACCTAACGAAATGCCGCCTTTTTTAGCCTCGACTTCCCATACATCCTCAGTAACCTGCTGCGGTAGCTTGGTTTCAGGCTGTGCAATATCTAAGGTTTGTGTTTTAACTTTGGTTTTATACTGCGGTTTGTTTACCGTACTACTATTTTGTTCACCCTGAGACGCTGTTTGAGATTTCGTATTTGCTTCATCTTGCTGGTCGCTATTCGCGCCATAAAGCGCTTCGCTTCTGATATTGGGCGAGTTGCTAATATTAGACGATCGAGTCGGCTCTGGGCTTTCGTCAAATTTATAAGGTTTATCGCTCACTCTTGCTCTCCTTTGCCCAGTAAAAACTGAAGCAATCTGTCTACGCCTTTGCCGGCCAAAATACGTGCTTTGTAATCGCTTGGCACACTTACATCTGGTACAGGGAAATGGCTGCCCTCTTCCATCTCTTTCAATGTGCTAGGAATGGGCTCGAACGTAGATTCAACATAGCGACCATCGGTGTCTTTATAGCGAATAGCATCTTCATTACTGCCATCGTCGGTCACTTGCATGCTCGACACTAAAAAATGTTCAAACTGGATAGGTTTACCATCGAACCGTGCTCTGGCCCCTTCGGTAATTTGCATTAACAAGCTCAGTAAATTGCCCCGCTGGCTAACCGGGATAAGATCGGATTTGGTGGCCACAAACGCCACTTTACCTATTTGTTCTTTCTTTAACACATTACGTGAAAACCACGTGCTTTGCCCGTACACGAACGTATCGGCCAAATGGCTTAGGGTTTCCTTTAACTGATACAAATGCTGCCTGCTGTGGTTAAGCCCTTCAAACAAATCTACCAGAATAATTTGTTTATCCGTTTCTTTAAAAATGGACTGTTTTAACGGCGTTAGCCATCCATTTTGAAACTTAGCAAAGTGCTTATCGAATATGTTGAACCACGGGTGCGACACGTCGCTGGTAATACTGGACGGCAGTGGTGTAAACCCAAATGCCTGCCAATCAAAGTCGCTAGATTCCAACAAAAAACTGCCCGGCTGAAGTAAAGATATGCCGTTCGCTTTGGCGTCTACCAAATAATCGCGGTAAGCGTTAACCAGTAGCTGTATGCGCTGCTCCGTTGGCTCCTGCTCGAAATCGAATTGATTAACGAACGCTTTCCATTGACTGGCGAAATACTGCTGCGGCCCGCTACTAAGCTGTGCCCATGCAGAATCTGACCAGTGCGCATAGGTTTTACTTAACATAGGAATGTCGGTTACCCACTCGCCGGGGTAATCGATAAATTCAAATACTACGTCGCTGTGCGGCAATACATGGCGCTTTAGTGAGGCTGTTTCTTTTAAGCGCACCACTAGTTTAAAGCCAAATGCTTCTTCAGTAGCCTTCGGCCACTGCCCGTTCTCCAGGTCTTCAATATTCTGTATATGAGGAAAAGGTTTATAGCCATCAATAGGCTCTATATGCATATCAAGCACTTGGGAGGGCGGTAAATAACGCAACAAAGGCAAACACGCATAGCCCTCTTCACTACGGCTTTTAAGCATGGTAATAAGACTGGTAAACAGCATAGATTTACCGCTTCGACTAAGCCCCGTTATGGTGAAACGGTGCGTTTCTTTGTTAAACGCACTACTTAGTTTGTCACCAGTTAGCGACGCTATTTCCCGAGTCTTGTCAAAAAACGTAGCGATATTTTTCTGCATTATTTGTTTGTATTCTGCCTTTGCAGCTTTAGTTCCTTTGCCATTCACCTAACGAAAAGGCTACACCTTCGCATAATCGTGAATATAGGGTTAAGTATAGATATAAAAGAGTAATGTGGTTGCGAGGTAATAAAAGCAAGGGCAGTGCCAGCTAAGTGGGCTTCACACGATAAAAAACGTCTACCGTTTTTAGTGTTCATTGGTCTGGTTAAACAGCTTCTTCTTTATACGATTTTTGCTGGAATGCCAGTGGTTCTTTGGCTTTCGAGGGGCATTATCCATTACATGCTCAAAATCAATATCGGCGCGTTTAGTGGGCGGTACGTGAGCACAAAAGAATGTATCAATTTGTGACTGCGCCAGTTTATGTAAACTTTCTCGGTATTGATTAGGGTGGCATAAAGGGTATGGCGGTACCAACTTGCCTTTCACTTTAACTAGCACATCAGCAATGTAAGCATGCTGCGTGGGCGCATGCATTAGCGTTAAATCGTGATCGGTATGCCCAGGGGTATAGATAACCTGCCAGTCAGGGAAACCGGGTAATGTTTGGTTATCTTTAAGCGTGATATCTGGCGTAAGAATTGGGTTATACCAAATGGGTAAACGGGGCTTTCCTATACGGCTTGCCACCCACCACGTGAGCAGCAAATCGATACCGTGGGCCGTACGACCAGCAAGCCCTTTATACCAGTTAATCGCTTTGGGGTGACATGCCACCTGCGCCCCTGTGCGCACGCGAAGTTTGATGGCCCCACCGGCGTGATCAGGATGCATATGTGTAACCACAATCAACTTTAAATCAGCCAGCGGGCGACCCAAGGTTTGTGTTATGTAATTACACACGGTGTCTACGTCAGCACGACTACACCCGTCCAGCAAAAGCAGACCTTTGCTATCTTCAGCTAGGTAGATATGTTGAATGTACCCTTTTAGCGTGTGAATCTTCATAACAACTTCCTTTTCACCCATTCTTTCACGGTGGTATACACCGCTCTACGTCAGCACAACCGCGACGGTAGTAAACTCTACCAAAGACTATCTGGTAAGACCAGATTCAGCAAACAAGTGTAGCATTAAATCACGTAGCCACATTAGCCCTGGTTCGCCTTCTTGTTGGCTATGCCAGTAAAGGTGGGTTTCCAATTCAGGTAGCTGATATGGCAGTTTGGTGCTAATCAAATTGTCGTCATTCACGGCATCGGCCACCGAACCCGGCAAGGTGAGTAACGCATCAGTATTAGCCACCACATCTGCCGCAGCACGATAGTTTTGGCAGCGCCACAAAGAAGGGCGGCTTACGCCTAACTGTTGCAGCGCAATTTCTTCCACCGACGCCCCTTTAGCCCGGTTAGACACCGTAATATGCCGCGCCGCTACATATCTTTTCTTGTCTAAACTCTGTGCCAATGGGTTTTGCTTATTCATGAGCACTTTGTAGGTATCGCGACGTAATAGGGAATGCGAAATAGGCGCAGCAACGGCACGGCCAATATCAATAGCTAAATGCAGCTTTCGGTTAGTTAGGTCTGCCAGCATAGCGTCACGATGTAAGCGAGTGCTTACTATTTCAATATTAGGCGCTTGCTTCTCAAGGGTTGAAAGCAGTGCAGGTAAAACACCTAACTCTAACGACTCTTGCATGGCAATAACGAACCGCTGATGGCTGTGTAACGGGTCGAAATCAACAAATTCCCCTAATGCTTTTCGAATATCGTTCAAGGCTTTCAGGATTGCGGGGGCTAAACGTTCGCAGGCAGCGGTAGGCAACATACTTTGTTTTTCTTTTACAAAAAGCGGGTCGCCTAAAATATCCCGAAACCGACGCATAGCATGACTGACTGCCGACGGCGTAATGTGCAGCGCCTCGGCCACACGAGTCATGTTTCTGTGCTGCCAGAGTGCTTCAAACACCTTAAGCAGGTTTAGGTCTAGCTTTTCAAATTGTCTGTGCTCTAACACCCACAACACCATGAATAAAATTCACACCATTTAGAGATTATATTTCATTTCATTCACTAAACAACTTTCACTAGTATGAACTTAATAAATTATACAACAGGTGCCCTATGGATTTTTCACATAACGACAAAACAAAAGCCTTGCTAGAAAAGCTGGATAACTTTATTGCTGAGCATATAGCGCCAATCGAAAATGAAGTTTACGACTTTCACCACAAAGAAAATAACCACGGCGATTGGAAAAGCTGGAAGCTGCACCCTGGTACAGAAGCCCTTAAAGCCAAAGCACGTGAAGCGGGCTTAGCGAACTTATTCTTACCCGATGCTGAACTAGGCCAGGGCCTTACCACGCTTGAATATGCGCCAATGGCTGAGCGCATGGGTAAATACCTTTTTGCCCCTGAAATATTCAACTGTAATGCGCCTGACACCGGCAACATGGAAGTGCTTTATCACTTCGGCAACGATGCACAAAAAGAACAGTGGCTAAAACCATTGCTGGCTGGCGAGATTCGTTCAGTGTTTGGCATGACCGAACCTGACGTTGCATCGTCCGACGCTACTAACATGGCCGCAACCATCATTGAAGACGGCGACGACGTAGTTATTAACGGTAAGAAATGGTGGTCGACAGGCTTAGGCCACCCTAACGCAGCATTCACGATATTCATGGGTTTATCGAACCCCGACAACGACAAGCACAGCCGCCACAGTATGGTGATAGTGCCGCTAGATACACCAGGAATTAACATCAAGCGTATGCTAGATGCCTACGGTGATTACGATGCGCCATACGGCCACGGCGAAATGCACTTTGATAATGTTCGGGTAAGTAAAGACAACATCATAATGGGTTTAGGTAAAGGGTTTACGATAGCACAAGGTCGCTTAGGCCCGGGCCGCATTCACCACTGCATGCGCGCTATCGGCATGGCCGAAAAAGCGTTAGAGCTTGCGCTTAAACGCGGTCACGAACGGGTTGCCTTTGGTAAGCCTATCATCCGTTTAGGCGGCAACCTAGAGCGTGTTGCTGATGCTCGCATGGCAATAGAACAAGCGCGTTTGCTTACCCTTCACGCGGCGTGGAAAATAGATAACCTTGGCGTTAAACACGCTATGACAGAAATCTCAGCCATTAAAGTAGTTGTGCCAAACATGCTACAAAGCGTAGTAGATATGGCACTACAAATTCACGGTGGCGCGGGCATGTGTAGCGACTTCCCGCTCGCCCGTTTTGCGGCTGGCGCAAGAGCCCTTCGCTTAGCTGACGGCCCTGACGAAGTACACAAAGGCATGGTGTCTCGCCTAGAACTCAAAAAATATCAGTAGTAAAACTAATACGAAAAATGCGGCTTAATGCCGCATTTTTTGTTGGTTTTACTTCATTTCGAAAAGAACTAGTTCTCTTTTTCGCGCTGCTTAATACGCTGATGCAGCGCGTCTAGCTTACTGAAGCTGTCGAACAGTTCTGGGTGTGTGGCAATGAGCGCGGCAACATGCTCAAAAGCTTCTTCTCGCGTGTCATTAGTAAGAAAGCGAATATCGTCGTCGCTAGGTAAGCGATTAAAGTCGATACCCGGGCCGGTAGAAGAGGCTTGAATCTTCATGGCGCGAAAATCTTTCACATAGCGGGGTTCGCAGCTTTTACGAGCAATTTTACTACCAATGGGTTTCTGGTATTTACAGATAACATCGAACTTCGCGACGTCATTGATACTGTTGTACAGTTCTAAGAACTCGAAGCGCTGGTTATCGAATGCTTTCTTTAATTGCGGCGTGGTCTTTTGACCGAATACTTCTATGGTTTCAACGCGTTCTTTGTCGTTTTGCGCCGCTACTTGAAAGCTTGCCGCTAGCACTAGCGAAAGCGCGGCAGTTTTTATGCCGTGAAATCCGTATTTACGTCTGTTCATCACAGTCAACATCCTCGTTGTTTCTTTTGTATACTATTCAAACTAGCACCTGAACAAATTTCAGTCAAAAAAAATACCGCTTCTTATAATAAGAAGCGGTATTCAATTTTGTTTATAAACTAGTTGGTTAGCTTATTATCAGGCTAAAACTGGCTTAGTAAGTGTAGCGTGCTTGCACGTACCACATACCACCATTGAAGCCAAACGGGCTAGATTCAGAATAAAGCTGACCTAAACTTCCAGCGCTTGGGTTTTCTTCTGGATACTCGTCGAATAGGTTGTTCACACCAACAACAAGATCGAGGTTTTCGCTGTAAGAGTATTTAGCTTCAACGTCTATCAAGATAGCCGCGTCAATACCGTCTACACCGTTACCTGTATCGTCCCAACCACCGTAGTAGTTTGCGCGAACTAGAGTGCGAAGTGCCCCTTGCGTGTGTGTCCAAGAAATATTACCGCGAAGGTTTGGCAGTAAGTCTTCTATCGCAGCAACACGGCCGTCACCAATGGGGTTAAGTGTACCTACATCGTCTACTTCGGTTTCGTTGTAGTTTGCCGCTAGTGTAATACGTGAATTACCTTCCCATAAATCAAAGCTGTAGTTACCAACAATGTCGATACCGCGTGTAGTGGTGTCGAAGCTGTTCGAGAAGAAACGGAACTGTGATAGGTCGTCTAGACCGATAAAGTCTGAACGGTCGATAATGCCCGACGCATCAAGCTCGGTAAGCGCTTCAGATACGGTTGCATAGTCTGTACCGCCACCGGCAAAGTTAAGCGCATCCAGGAAGTTTACGTTGGCACCTAGTGCAACACGGTTTTCCATCTCGATGTTGTAGAAGTCGATGGTCCAGCTCATGTCTGCTACATCAATTGACGCACCGAATGAGAAGTTAACCGCTTCCTCTGGCCCTAAGTCTGGGCGACCGTTACCTTGGCTTTCAATGAAGTCAGCCGCTAGCTGCCCTGCTGCCGATGACAATGGCAATGTACCCTGGTCAATCAGCACGCCATTCACGTTTTGCGTGGTAACGTTAGTAATGCTTGCCTGTCCTGCTGTTGGCGCGTGGAAGCCCGTTGAGTATGCACCGCGTAAGCGGAAGTCGTCAGTTACGTGGAAAATACCCGCTAGTTTAAAGTCGGTAGTATCGCCAAACTCGCTGAAGTCTTCACGACGTACTGCTGCTTGTAAGGTTAACTGGTCGGTTACGTCTGCTTCTAAATCAATGTATACCGCTGTACTGTCTTGCGACGAGCTGGTATCGCGCGGGAAACCACCAAAGCCGTTAGAGCTAGATGAGAAACCTTGGCTTGCTAGCGGGCCAAGGGCGTAAGACGCTTCATCACCGGCAAACAAATCGAATTCTTCTTTACGGTACTCTGCGCCAAATGCCACGTTTAAATCAGACGCTAAGCCTACATCTACACCGTATACAAAGTTTAGGTTAATTAGTGTTTCGGTTTGCTCCTGGCCGCCAGGTACAAAGTCACGCGGTGTATCAGGGCCTAAAGACGCATTAATGGTGTTTCTAATGAAGAAATCGGTACGGTTAGAGCCGCGCTGGGCGCTGAAGTCGTAGCCTAAGCCGTTACCAACCTCTAAATCGCCACGTACACCTACAGTAAATGCCATGTCTTCGTTATCGCCACCAAAGCGCGGCACAAAGCCGGTAGGAATGGTTTCAATAAACGAGAAACAGTTATCGTCGGCTTGGACTTGCGCTAGGAATGTTGGGTCTGGGAATACATTACCATTGCCGCCAATTGGAATACCGTCAATGCAGCTTCCACCTACGCCTACACCGTCAAGGTCGCCAACAAGCACTGAGTGTACGCCGTCTGGATCTTCTAAACCTGTTAGAGGGTCAACCAATGGGCCTGCGTATACACCGCCACGCTGGCTACCTTCAGTTACTGGGTTTCGATAGAAAAAGCCGCCTGTTACCGTACGTTTTCCGTAGTTACCAAACAAGTAAAGCTCGGCTTTGTCGCTAAGCTCGTACGCTGAGTTAATGAAAACTTTATAGTCGTCTTCTACGTCTGGCTGGCCCCAATACTGCGGCACTTCGTTGGTATACGTGTTAATAGTTGAGAAGTCTGATTGGGTTAAATAACCCGCATCTACCATGCCTTGTACATCGTTTCGTACTACAGAACGTACCGTACCTTCAACATCGCGAATTTCACCCGTAATGTTAAAGAAGCCGTCTGAGCCTAGCGAGAAACCTGCGTTAGCAGAAATGGTGTAGTTGTCACCATCGCCTTCATAAGTAGAGCCGTAGTTTGCGCGGAACTCAAAGCCTTCGTCGTTATCGCGAAGTAAGAAGTTAAGTACACCTGCGATAGCATCTGAACCGTACTGCGACGATGCACCGTCACGTAGTACTTCTACTTGTTTCAGAGCAAGTGATGGAATTGCCGAGATATCAACACCCTGTGCACCATCAGAAATACCACCACCCAAGAAAGAGATGATAGAGCCACGGTGACGACGTTTACCGTTTACCAATACCAGCACGTTGTCTGGTGATAGTCCGCGCATGTTAGCCGGGCGCACAATGGTAGCCGCATCACTGATTGGCTGTGTGTTTACATCGAACGACGGTACGTTGGTACGTAGCATATCTTGTACGTCGCTTGATGAGTTCTGGCGGAACTCTTCACCGGTAATAACGTCTACCGGAACCGGAGAATCGGCCGCAGAGCGGTTGCTCATACGCGTACCGGTTACAATGATATTTTCAAAATCTTCTGCTTTTTCCTCTGCTTCTTGTGCTAAAGCAGGCGCTGTCATTGCCGCAAAAAGCGGTAATGAACTTGCAATTATGGCCGAGGTTATTCGATTAAGTTTTTTCCCCTTAGGGAAGTTACCTTGATCCACTGTGTTTCTCCTTCAAGACGAGTTGTTTTTTTAAGTGTTTAATTATTTTTATTATTGGCGTGATTAATATTTATTGGCGGCCGGCAATTAAAATGAACGAGACAGCCAAACCAATAAAAACTAGATAATTAGAATGATTAATCTAAAAAATATATCTGAAGGAGATAATTATCACTCATAAGGCTTAATTTATATTAGCCTTTAGGATAAGAGTGCTTTTGAATTTCAGGAGGGATAGCGTAAACGCTGCACAAAGTCTTGCGCAGCGTATAAGGAGGTCAATTAAAAGCTATAAGAGGCACTTAACTGTGCATTAATGCCAGCGCCGTAGTAACCCACAGTATGTAGGCTGTTAATGTACTTCTTATCGAAGATGTTATTAATGTTCATGCGAACGGTTAGGTTTTCAGAAAAGGCTTGCGACGCATACACATTACCCAAGAAGTACGCACCTTGTTCAACGTTGTAATCCACATTGCTTATTTCAGACTGCCAGCGGCCGCCAAAGCCCACTTCCACCTCTGGCGCTTGCGGTATTGTGTACCCTAGCTGAAAGGTAACCACATCGCGTGGCGCCCAAAGGTTAGCATCATTGCCTTGCTCGTCTTCTACATCAATGTTGGTGTAAGACGCATTAACACGCAGCGCGTCAGTTACCTGCCCCGCCACTTCAATTTCAAAACCATCAGACTCTACCGACACACCTTCATAGTAATACTGTAGCGTTTCTGGATTGGTGCCTGCGTAAGCGGCTAGGTTGTCTTGCTCTGCCGTGAAGTAAGCGAACGTTGTTAATAAACGGTCATCGAACCACTGGGCTTTCACGCCCGCCTCAAAGTTTTGGCCTTTGGTTGGGTCTAGGTACTGACCGTTAATATCATACTGTTCTTGCGGCTGGTACACGTCTGAATAGCTTACGTACGCGTTAACATCTTCAGTTACCGCATAAGTCGCGCCCACATAAGGGCTGGCTTCGCTTTCTGAGTTATCGATAACAGCTCCGGCGTTTTGCCCCTTACGCTCAAAGTCGATGGCATTAAAACCGGCAATAACGTGCATGTCATCGGTAACGCTAAAACGGGCAGAACCAAAGTAACGGGTTAGGGTTTGTTCAATGTTTGAATACTCGGAAACGTCTAACCAGTCAGGTTCGGCTATGGCATCTAACGCATAAGGGAACGCTGGCGTGGGGCCATATGCAGGTGTGGTTGCATAATCAAACGCGTGAACAAAAGACACATCATCGCTGGTGGCGTGGCTTACACCAAAGTTCACTTCGTGGTTGCGACCAAATAGTTCAAAATCGCCAAATACACGGCCTTCTACTAGGTGAGAATCGCGCTCTGAATCGTAGCGACCTGGCCAGCCAACAAGGCCTAGGCCGGTGTCTTTATCAATAGCGCCATAGGCGTAAAACAGCTTGCTCTGATCTTCAAAATCGCGGTAGTTATAGCTAAGCAGTAGCTGCCAGTCGTTGTCGAACACATAGTCTAGTTCAACAAACGCATTAGTCGTTTCGGTATCCCACTTTGTCCACTCTTGTGTGGTAGTGTCGTTAATGTCCCACTCGGCTTGCGTGCCGTCGGTGTAGTTAAACACTAGCCCGCCCCAGGTGTTGCCGTCGGTATTGGCATCTTGATACGACAGCCCAAACGTTACCGTGGCGTTATCGGTTAGCTGGCCGTCAATAACACCATAAACAAAGCTGCGGTCGTTCTCTAGGCCATCAAGGTGCGACTCTTTATCTTCAACACTACCTACTACGCGAGCTGCCCAGCTGCCGTCTTCGGTAAGCAGCATAGAATAGTCGCCCTGCACGCGCTTAAAGTTATAAGAGCCAATACTTGCACCAATTTCACCGCCTTCTTCATTGGTGGGGCGCTTGCGCACATAGTTAATGGTACCCGACGCATTACCCACACCGGTTAGCAGGCCGTTGGCACCACGAATCACTTCAATTTCTTCGTAGCCATACGCTTCTACCGAACCGGTAACAATACCCCAGTCGTTCGGCAGGCCCACACCGTCTATCTGGGTATTCTTAATTTCAAAACCACGGGCCGTGTAGTTGGTACGGTTGGTTTCCCACTCTTCTACGTTAATACCCGGCGCTAGCTTTAGCGCATCGTTAATATTAAACGCACCAAACGACTGCATTAAGTCTTCAGAAAGAATACTTATAGACTGCGGCGTTTCGCTGACTTCCATGGTTAAGCCCGTAGCACCGCGGCTTACGCGGTTTTGACGAACGCCAACAATACGAATTTTTTCTACGTCGGCTTCTTTAACGTCGTCAGTATTTGTTTGGGGTGTTTGCGCTTGTACTGACAGCGCAAGGGCAAGTGGCGTTAGTGCAAATAGGCTAGATAGTTTCATGGTTTTCTCTGTTTTTAACTTTTTCGTTAAGCGTGTTGGGTTATTTTTCGCACGCAGTATAAATTAAAGAAAACCAAATTTAAATGATAATTATTGCTATTTACATTACCGTGTTCAACTTGCTAACGCTACGCCATGCTGCCAATGGTGCTTTTAAAACGCTTTAAAGCGATAAAGTAAAATATGCACCCAATAGCAAATAGCGCAATAAGTTGAGGGTACACCACACTTAGCTCGGCACCGCGATACAGTACCCCTTGCGATACCATCACAAAGTGCGTGTTTGGCATAAGTAGCATGGTGTTTTGGATAAACCCAGGCATGCTTTCTCTTGGTGTTACCCCACCAGATAGCAACTGTAGGGGCAGTAAAACTAATATAAGTAACAATCCGAACTGTGGCATAGATCGCGCAATGGTAGCCATGAAAATACCCATACTCGAGACGGCGAATAATTGTAGGGCAACAGCCACCATGAAAAGCCATATTTCGCCGTTAATGGGGACGGCGAGTACCCACTGAATAATAAAATAAGCAGAAAACAAAGTAGTAACCCAAACCACTACTCCCGAGGCTAATATTTTAGACAGCATAATTTCACTGTCTGAAACTGGCATAGCCAGCAGGTGCTCTATAGTGCCACGCTCTTTTTCTCTAATAAGCGCAGCCCCAGACAGTATGATGGCGATCATTGTTACCGCATTAATGAGCTCCATCACAGAGCCAAACCAAAAACCTTCTAGCGCTGGATTAAATCGGGCTCGCATGATCAACTCTACAGGGTAATCAATGTCGGATTTATAACCCTGTAAATAAGTGTTTACTTCACTGGTGATTATTTCTGTGATGTAACCATTACCAGTAAACGCCTGGCTAATACGTGTTGCATCAACATTGACCTGAACATCGGGCTGTAGCCCAGCCATAATATCTTTTTCAAATTCTGGGGGAATGGTCACAACAAAGGTATACTTGCCCGTGTCTAAATACGTGTCGGCCTCATTACTTTCAATAATATCTGGCGCTAAAAAATAAGGAGGATAAAAGGCATCTATTACCCGCTTAGACATCTGCGAATTGTCGTGATCGACAAAGGCAATGGGCGCGTAGTGCAAAGATTCAGGTACCGCAGTGGCCGCCGTGTAGATGTTTACCGTAAACACATACACAATAAGAATAAGCATGGCTGGGTCGCGCCATAAGCTCCAAAGTTCTTTTACACCTAGCTGGCCTACATTTTTAATATCCACGGTTCATCGCTCCTGTTTGCGTAACAAAACAGTGGCAAGCCACAGTGTAATTGGTATAGAAATAGCTATGGCAAACACGGCAAAGTCAAGGGTTCCAAAACCTAACCCTTTGCTAAATATTCCCCTGCTAGCAGTTAAAAAATAACTAATAGGGTGAAGCTCTCCTATTACGCGCCCTGCCCCTTCTAAGGCAGAAACCGGCGTTATCATGCCCGCAAACTGAACGGCAGGTACCATAGTGCCAATAGTGGTAAGCAAAATAGCGGCAATTTGACTGTTAGTAAAAACCGAAGCCAACAAACCAAAGCTAGTGGAAAAAGTAACGAATAACAGCGTTATAAGGCATAGCACTATCACATCCCCTTTCAGTGGGATGTCGAAAAGCCACACCGCCATAGCAACCAACAGCAAGAAGCTAACAAACGAGGTAGCGATATAAGGAAGTTGCTTACCCAACAAAAACTCTATGCGTGTAACTGGTGTAACATATAAGTTGATTATCGAACCCAGCTCTTTTTCGCGCACTACCGCCAACGACGTTAAAAGCGCAGGTATCATCAACAACAGCATGGGCATTACCGCAGGTACAATGGCCACTAAGCTGCGAACATCTGGGTTATACAAATAGCGTGATTCCACATTAATACTGCTAGTCGACTGCACTTGGCTAGCTTGTGAGGCTTGCTGCAAAAGCCATTTCAGGTGAATACCTGTTACATA
>Ga0114909_1001228_pt1 | contig 14943 bp, 12 predicted proteins | sample MalvireepMed_906_FD_87290 | JGI IMG/M metagenome (GOLD analysis project Ga0114909, IMG submission 87290) | Marine viral communities from the Global Malaspina Expedition - Malaspina viral metaG DeepMed_906 | ecosystem: Environmental > Aquatic > Marine > Oceanic | place: Mediterranean Sea...
GCTTAATTGTGCTATTAAAACAGGTGATTAAAGAAGATTTTAGTTGTGATTTGAATGAAAAATCACAAAAAATTAACAAGGCAACAATATGATAAAACTATTTTTTTTATTACCCATTTTAATGTGTGCTATTTGGTCATGGTACCTTAATAATCGTGGCTACAGCCTAAAAGAAGGCTTAAAAGGCTTTGCATTTATTTTGATATTTAATAGCATTATTATTGCCTTCTTTGTCATGATGATTTATTTAACCCATTAACTTGCTTAGTGAAGTTGAAAAGTTAGTGTAAATAAAAACAGGAAAAAAGGGAGAATCTGTCATAAAATTGAACTATCCCAAGTTAATTTCAATAAAAATCAAACAGTAGAAGTATCGTTATGTTAATTGTTGATCAAAGTGTTTTAGATGATATTGGCCGTGGATTCTCAGTACCTGCGCAACCTAAGCTTTTATTAGAGTTACTAAAACTCATGGCAGCTCCCAACCCCGATGTAAATGCAATCAGTGATGCAATCAGTAAAGATATAGCCGTTAGTGCTGCTATTTTAAAAACAGTAAACTCACCCTTATATGGTTTAAGCCGCACTGTGACCGACATAAAGATGTCGGTTAACTATATCGGTATCTATGGTGTTGTTATGCTAGTTACTGGTAGTTTATTAAAGAAAAGCTTTGACCCTAAAAGTTGCAGTATTGATTTAGAAGATTTCTGGCAATTAACCTCTCATATTGCTGATGTCGCCATGGCATTAGGTAAACGACTTAAACCACATATCGCTAATGATAAATTTTTTAGCTTAGGTTTATTTCATGCCTGCGGTGTGCCAGTAATGGCAATGAAATATAACGACTACCAGGCGGTATTAGATCAAGCACTCACAACACCTGAAATAGCACTCACCCAAGTTGAAGAAGATACTTACCAAGTAAATCACGCAACAATCGGCTATTACGTTGCAAGTTCATGGCGTCTCCCCAAAGAGGTATGCCAAATAATATTGCAACATCATGAACGTGACTTCTTAGATAATATCAATGGTTCTGAAGATGAGGATTTGTTTGCCGTATTAAAACTTAGTGAGCATATTACGTCAATAAAACACAGTGATTGCGCTAGTAGTGACTGGCTTTATGTAAAAGAGAAGGTAGAAAGTGTATTACAACTCAATAATGAAGAACTTAACCAGTTAATCAGTGAGTTTACCGAAACAGAATAGCTCAGCGATTAACACTGAGCCATTCTATCTATTAAGCTAATGCTTTAGCAACAATAGCGGCTAAGTGCTCAGGCAATGTTAAACTTAGTGCAATATCATGCGCTTTGCCCGACATTTTCCCCCAAGTGAGTTGTACAATGCGAACAATTTTCGCTTCATTATCTACAGCGGTATATTGAGCAGCAAAGTTATCAAAATAGTGCATTAAAAACACTAAACAAGCTACGTCTTCTAATGTTTGACTATCCTCATTGGTTTTTAACTTTTCTTTACGAATAATAGCCGCCGTTTGTTGAGCTTGTTCATTGCTATATCCTTGCTCAAGCATAATGTTTGCTGTTAATTCTGCATGAAACTTACCTTGGGCAATACGCCAAGCGTAATAACCCGCTTTGCCTTGGGCAAATTCGGTACGCTTTAGTTGCCAACGTTTTATATGCTGGGCACGCACTGCTATTTGCAAAAGCTCATTGGCTTCAGGCCAGTACTCTAATAAGCATTGACTCATTTGCTGGCCATAGACCAATTCTTTAATCTGGCTTTGACCGTTTATTTCTACTTTATTAGGATCATGACGGTTTACTTCATCAATGGCGGATAAAACTTGGCTCAATGCAGTTGTCATAGCTTATAGCTTAATTTAATGAATAATACTTTATGATAACGGTTAATGGCGGGCAAAAAAATAGTTATTTTTTAACTTATACGCTACTGTTGTTATTGTCGTCAGTGACACTTTTCAGTATAATGTTTTCCCGTCCTGCTTATTAAGCAAAATCTTTATCTCAACAAACTTAAATTCAAATATCGCCTAATAAATACTTTGATTAAATAAGTGTTATTAGTGTTGTTTTAGTTGATAAAAATCAACTAAAAATGGCTATATTAAAAATGAACGCTAAAGTAAACGTTGAGATAAGACCAAAATTCCTGTTTTTCTAATATCGGTGTAGACATGACAACAAGATATATTTTTGTAACTGGCGGTGTAGTATCGTCTCTTGGTAAAGGCATTGCCGCAGCTTCATTGGCAGCAATTCTTGAAGCGCGTGGATTAAAAGTAACCATGCTAAAATTGGATCCTTACATCAACGTTGATCCCGGTACCATGAGCCCTATACAACACGGCGAGGTGTTTGTTACCGAAGACGGCGCTGAAACCGATCTCGATTTAGGCCATTATGAGCGATTTATTCGCACCAAGATGACCAAGCGTAATAACTTCACTTCTGGCCGTATTTACCAAGATATTTTAGCGCGTGAGCGTAAAGGTGAATTTTTAGGAGCAACAATTCAAGTTATTCCACATATTACTAACGATATAAAACGTCGCGTTATTGAAGGTGCCGAAGGTTATGATATCGCGATGGTGGAAGTTGGCGGTACTGTGGGAGATATGGAATCGCAACCATTCCTAGAAGCCATTCGTCAATTGGCTTTAGAAGTTGGTCGTGATCGCGCCATGTTTATGCATTTAACACTTGTGCCATATTTAGCCGCTTCAGGTGAAATAAAAACTAAGCCGACACAACACTCAGTAAAAGATTTACGCTCTATTGGTATTTTACCGGACATTCTAGTATGTCGCTCTGATCGCGCTATTCCAAATGGCGAGCGCGCAAAAATTGCTTTATTCACGAATGTTGAAGAAAGAGCCGTTGTTTCGATGCGTGATGTTGACAGTATCTATAAAATTCCTGCCCTTTTAAAAGCACAAGGTACTGATGATATTGTTGTTAAACGTTTCGGTTTAGACGTGCCTGAAGCTGACTTAACAGAATGGGAAGAAGTACTTTATCATGAGGCTAACCCAAAAGGTGAAGTTACCATTGGCATGGTAGGTAAATATATTGAATTACCTGATGCATACAAATCAGTTAACGAAGCTTTAAAACATGCCGGCCTTAAAAACCAAGTAACTGTTAATATCAAATATGTTGATTCGCAAGACTTAGAAGTAAAAGGTGTAGAACTGCTTTCTGAATTAGATGCAATATTAGTCCCTGGTGGTTTTGGTGAACGTGGCGTTGAAGGTAAAATTTTAGCCGCGCAATATGCCCGCGAAAACAAAGTACCTTATTTGGGTATCTGTTTGGGTATGCAAGTTGCTTTAATTGAATTTGCCCGTAATGTTGCTGGTTTAGCTGATGCACACAGTACTGAATTTAACAAAGAAACGCCGCACCCTGTTGTAGGTTTAATCAGTGAATGGTTAGACGAAGAAGGTCAAATAGAGTATCGCAGTGAGCAATCAGATTTAGGTGGAACCATGCGTTTAGGTTCGCAATTGTGTCACTTAGTGAAAGGAACCAAGGCTTGTGACGTATATGGCAGTGAAACAATTAATGAAAGACACCGTCACCGTTTTGAGGTAAATAATAACTACCGTGAGCAATTAAGCAAAGCTGGTTTAGTGTTCTCGGGGCTATCGACAGATAAAAGTTTAGTGGAAGTGATCGAAATTGCAGATCACCCATGGTTTATTGCGGGTCAATTCCACCCTGAGTTTAATTCAACTCCGCGTGATGGACACCCATTGTTTGAAGGCTTTATTGCAACGACTTTTGAGTTGCAAAAGCAGAAGACAAGCGTATAACAACTTTATTAAAACCGTAGCATGTGCTGCGGTTTTTTGTTTTTAATCATATAATTGAAATAGAAATTAGGAAGAGAAATGTCAAAGATAAGTAAAATATTTGCTCGTGAAATCATGGATTCTCGTGGTAACCCAACCGTTGAAGCAGACGTTTATTTAGAGTCTGGTGCTTGGGGACGCGCTGCTGCACCTTCTGGCGCTTCTACAGGTTCACGTGAAGCTTTAGAGTTACGTGACGGTGATAAGTCACGTTATTTAGGTAAAGGTGTATTAAATGCTGTTGCAGCGATTAAAAATGACATCACTCCTGCTTTAGTTGGCCAAAGTGCATTAGAGCAAACTAATATCGACAAAATCATGATTGATTTAGACGGCACAGAGAATAAAGAAAAATTTGGCGCTAACGCTATTCTTGCAGTGTCTTTAGCGGTAGCTAAAGCAGCTGCTGCTGATAAAGGCGTACAGTTATTCGAACATATTGCCGACTTAAATGGTACTCCAGGTGTTTATAGCTTGCCTGTACCTATGATGAACATCATTAATGGTGGTGAGCATGCAGACAATAACGTTGATATTCAAGAGTTTATGGTTCAACCTGTTGGCGCTAAAAACTTTACAGAAGCCTTACGTATGGGCGCTGAAATCTTCCATGCCTTGAAAAAAGTCTTATCAGCTAAAGGTTTAAATACTGCTGTTGGTGATGAAGGTGGTTTTGCTCCTGATTTAGCGTCTAATGCTGATGCTTTAGCTGTAATTAAAGAAGCTGTTGCTGCTGCCGGTTATGAATTAGGTACTGATATCACTTTAGCAATGGATTGTGCTGCTTCAGAATTCTATAACAAGGACTTAGGTATTTATGACCTTAAAGGTGAAGGTAAGCAATTTAGTTCAAATGAATTCTCTGACTTCTTAGGTGAGCTTTGTAAAGAATACCCAATTGTTTCAATTGAAGATGGTCTAGACGAGTCGGATTGGGCTGGTTTTAAATATCAAACAGACTTACTTGGCGATAAAGTACAAATTGTTGGTGATGACTTATTCGTAACTAACACTAAAATCTTCAAGCAAGGTATTGATACTGGTGTTGCTAACTCAATTTTAATTAAATTTAACCAAATTGGTTCTTTAACTGAAACTTTAGCTGCAATTAAAATGGCAAAAGATGCTGGTTATACTGCTGTAATCTCACATCGCAGTGGTGAAACTGAAGATGCGACTATTGCTGATTTAGCTGTTGGTACTGCCGCAGGTCAAATCAAGACTGGTTCTTTATGTCGTTCAGATCGTGTATCTAAGTACAATCAATTATTACGTATTGAAGAGCTTTTAGCTGACAAAGCGATTTATAATGGTCGTAGCGAAATTAAAGGCCAATAGCCTGACAAAAACATTTTTTAGAAAATAATAATGTTATAAAACTGCGCGAGTTATTCGCGCAGTTTTCATTTTAAGCATTAAAAAATCTACTCATTGATTTTTATCACTTAGTTAACATCAAAAAGCTTTCTGTCTAGTTTTTATTACTGCACAACTCAGCTGGTCCCACATTGGCGTTCCATAACTTGAGACCATATCATGTTCAATTTCACTCCATAAATGCATTAGCTTTTGATCAAGCTTGAATACATTGATGTAATCAGCCCCGACAATGACAAACTGATGCTTATACGGCAAAAGCCATTTACTGCTAGGTTGCTTTGCTAATACAAGCTTGGCTTGCTGGTAATCACTAAACCACTCATTGATAAAAGCACCACAACCTGCAGGGTAAAAATATGTTCCCATATTGCTAACCTCTCTCGGTGTCGTGTCACCAGACAATATATCTTGAGCCTCCTGCCAATTAACAAAGCCTAACTGCTGAGCTACCAACTTTAAGCAATGCTTCAGTTTCAAATCCTCTACATTATCTAAGGCAAGCTTTTGTAAAGAAGGTTGGAGTGTATTTTGTAAGGCACTATCTACTTTTAGAGCTTTGAATAATTTTTTAGCCTGTATTTTAATTTCGTTTAATGCAAGTTCCATAAGTTCCCCCTACTTCAGTTCAATTTTGGCGTTAAACAAAAAAATATCACCTACTGATAACTGCCAACTAGCAGTCAAAGTAGGTAAGGGTAAAAAACTATATTTTTCTAGAATATTAAAACAAACGACAAGCAGCAAACACTTGCAAAGAATTAACAGGTATTTATTGTTAATGTAAAAGTTAACTTGCCTGCTAGTTTTATAACTAGAAGGACTTTGACGGTTTTCTTGAGAAGTCACAATTCAATTACCTCTAAGTATTAATGGCATTCCGCAAAGCCTACTTAGTTCGTAATGAACCGATTAACAGTTTGATATCAGAGTGAATTCATCTTTGGCGGAAAAGGCGTCTCTGTAGCCTAGACGCGAATCTTAGCTACATCTGCCTGAACTGTCAACTGCTGCAATTATTATAAAAATAATAATCCACACTAATCAATATCTCAAAAACGCTTCACAATATTAGCAATTAACTGTGCTGTAGTTTCAGGGCTTTCAAGAGGAAACATATGACTGCCAGGCACGGTTTGCAGTGTTATGTTTTTATTCATGCGGGCAAAATCTTTAAAGAAACGATGTGGAACCACATCAGTGCTTTCACCATAGACTAAGACTGCAGGTATGGTTAATTTATTTTTATAACTCGCTAAATTCGAAGGTAGATTTCTAAAAACATTTGCTTCGATTTGTGCATCAAAAATTAATTCTAAACGCTCATTTTGTTCAGCAATACCGTGCCTGATATAATCATCAAGGCAACGTTTATCGAAGTTTTTAAATAAGTTTCGTTGAGAGAACGCCTTGCCAACATCAGTACCGAGCGGCCAATGTGTTCTACGCACCTTAGCTTTACCTGCGGGGCTAAACTTATCTATCCATCGTGTTTTCTTTATTAACTTGGCAACTAGTGCAGTTATACCCGTAAGTACAGGAGGGTCTAACATAATCAGTCCTTTAAACAGCGAAGGTTGCTGACAACATGCAATAAAAGAAATAACACCACCAAAGGAATGACCGAGACAAATAACTTTTTCAAGCTCCCCTTTCCCATTAGTTTCTTGATGTGCCCTAACAAACTTAATCAACTCATCTACTTGAGCTTGCCAGTTATGATTCACAGGGAGGCTATGATCGTGGCCATACTTGTCTAATGCAATCACATCCATACCTTTAGGTAAGTAACTAAAGAATGTCTGATAGCTGCCACTAGGAAAGCCATTACCATGAACAAAGTTAATGCGTGTCGCTTGAGTAAAGTTATTTGGCATAAAAGGAAGAGGAAAGTAATCAATAAAAGGCATCACAGAAGTTAAACGAGTGTTTGAATTTAGTCAAAGCATTTTTAACTTAATTACTGTTAAGCACAAATTACAGCCATTAAAAAGCCCAGTAAAAACTGGGCCTTTAGTGTACTTACTTGACAGTGTTAATTAAAAGTCTTCCAACATATACTCTAAAGAGTCTTCAAAAGCTCGTAAGTCTTTTTCTAATTGGAATTTATCTTTTATTGATTCTATTTCTCGCCATTTTCTTCTTTTTGTTGCTGGCGTTGCGCGACTTTTTGTTACTTGATTAATTGACTTTAAAACTTGGTTACTACTATCCATAAGTGCCCCTTATTTTTACAACTAAAATCTAGATTAAATCTGACTGCCCTCTTTAAGTATCATACTTTGGCGAGTTTGCAAACAAAAAACGCTTGTTTTTTGCAAAACAAGCGTTCGAATTTACAACAGTTATTTGAGCGTATTAGCTATTTATTGTCATTTGAAAGCACAAAATAGCCTACAGTAACTCTGCTAATTGTTTCTCAAGTTTCACTTGATCGATAGCAAAGTTTCTAATGCCTTCGCTAAGTTTTTCAGTAGCCATTGCATCTTGGTTCATTAACCATCTAAACTCAGCTTGAGTTAATGGACTTTCATCCTTAGCTGACGCTGCACTAGCAGTAAGCTTTTGCTCAACAACTTCATTACTGTTAGCTAGTTCATCCATTAATTGTGGACTAATAGTTAAACGATCACAGCCAGCAAGCGCTAAAATTTCACCTGTATTTCTAAAACTAGCACCCATTACAACAGTGTTAAAACCCTGTTGTTTGTAATAGTTATAAATACTTGTTACCGAAACAACACCAGGATCTTCATCGCTTGCATATTCACTGCGACCCGTATCTTTTTTGAACCAATCTAGAATGCGGCCAACAAAAGGAGAAATTAAGTAAGCACCAGATTCCGCACAAGCACGTGCTTGAGCAAAGCTAAACAACAAAGTAAGGTTGCAGTTGATACCTTCTTTCTCTAACTCTTCTGCCGCTTTAATGCCTTCCCACGTAGAAGCGAGTTTGATCAATATTCTATCATTGCTAATACCAGCTTCATTATACATAGCGATTAGTTTATGCGCTTTAGTGATAGAGGCTTCGGTATCAAAAGATAATCTAGCATCTACTTCAGTAGAAATTCGCCCCGGTACAATTTTTAAAATCTCTAAACCGATTAATACTGATAATTTATCAGCAGCATCTATAACCTGCTGCCCAGCATCAGTTGATTGTGTTTTTGCCCAAGTAACAGAGTCTTTAACCAGTTGCTGATATGTTTCTAAAGACGCTGCTTTTAATAATAGCGATGGATTAGTGGTTGCATCTTGCGGCTGAAATTTGGCTATCGCCTCAATATCACCAGTATCGGCAACAACCGTGGTCATTTTTTTTAATTGCGCAAGTTGCGAAGAAGAATTTGTCATGGGATACCCTTTTATCTGAAAGTATTCGCTACTGCGTAGCTCTGTAAATAGCTAATAAATGAATGTAGCTGATGAAATATTACAACATAATAAGGGGAAAGTACCCCATAAAAACACAATTTATTGGTGTTTTTTATATTATATTAGATCTTTTAAGCACATATTGAATTAAGACAACAATTCAGTACTTAATGACTTATTTAACCAAGCTACGATGTGTTATAGTTTTTCTCAGAAAAATCATCAAATAATCAACCCTACTACGAGCTGAGTTAACTATGTTACTTGTTGTTTCACCTGCTAAAAAACTAGACTTCGAATCACCAGTCGCGACCACTAAATTTACACAACCCACCTTACTTGATCAAAGTCAGTTGCTTATTAACGACTGTGTTAAGTTATCTCCAGCAGAAATAGCAAGCTTAATGAAGTTAAGCGACAAGCTTGCTGGATTAAATGCTGCCCGATTTGGCGACTGGGCGACCCCTTTTAATACTGATAACGCTCGACAAGCCATATTAAGTTTTAATGGTGATGTTTATACTGGCCTTGATGCACAATCTTTTAGTGATGATGATTTTGATTTTGCCCAACAACATTTTCGTATTTTATCGGGTCTGTATGGCTTATTAAAACCGTTAGATTTAATACAAGCCTATCGTCTTGAGATGGGCTGTAAGCTATCAAATGCTCGTGGTGATAATCTCTATCAATTTTGGGGAGACATTATTACCAATGAACTAAATAACGCCTTAAAAGCTCAAAATGATGACACCTTAGTCAACCTTGCTTCTACTGAATACTTTAAATCTGTAAAGAAGAAATCACTCAATGCCACCATTATCACGCCTGCCTTCAAAGATTGGAAGAATGGCCAATTTAAAATGATTAGCTTCTTCGCCAAAAAGGCGAGAGGTTTAATGGCGCGTTATATTATTCAAAACAAAATAACTAACGTCGAGCAACTCAAAGATTTTGATTTGGCGGGCTATCAATATAGTGAGAGTCTTTCAAAAGGTAATGACTGGGTATTTACTCGCAAAGAGTTATAAAGCACTCATTGTTTAAATAAAATATTCAAAACGAGTCGTTGCTAAAGTTAATTAATCTTTACTTTAGCAACGCTTTATCCAAGACTTTGCTACCAATAGCTACGTAAAGCTAATGTTAAGCCCCAACCATCATATTCCCCACCGTCATTGGCGCCGTCATCCATCTTGGCATATTGAACACCCGCTTGCAGCTTTAGCTTATGGTCATTGAGATAGTAGTTTACTCCACCAAAAACTTCTTGATATTGATCGCCACGCTCGCCAACAACATTTTTATCATAGCGCCCTAATCTAACGCCATTATCATCACTGCTTTTTAAATATGTATAACGAGCAACCCACTGTACTTTTTCACTTTGTTTAAATGAAGGCATGACAACTAGGCCAAATAAATCACTCTGTCCAAGGTCACCCTTACCCCAAGAAATATCATTATCTAAACCCCAACCCCCTTGTTTGAACTTACTAGTAACACTCAAAACTTGTGAAAAATCACGGGTATTGCCATCTTCATGGGTATCATTGTAAACATAGTCAAACCCTACTTCGGCTTTGTCCCATAAATTATTTTTCGCTAACTTTTTACTGGTCGATAATAGGGCGAAGTAACTGGCATCGCTAATTGATATTTCATCAGAGCCATCACTAGAAAAAACACCTGTTTTATAGCTCCAGTCATTAGCAAGCTTACCTTTAACACTAACACCGGTGAAATACTCAGAAGTAAACCATAAATTATTAGTTAGGTTGTTACGCTCAGGTGTTAACAATTTTTTTGAAGACGTTTTACCATCGAGCGTAAAACCTGTCGATTGCTTGAGAAACTTTAATTCAGTATCTTTATTTAACACCCAACTCACATTAGCGTCAGTTAACCGATTATAAGAGTCATTTAATGACTCATTTAAATTAATATCAGCTTCTAATGCGACTTTAAATTCACCGACTTTACCTTTAAAGCCAAAGCGAAAACGTCGCCAAAGGGTATCATTAAAATCGCCTTGATCACTGTCAACCCAAGTTGAGTCTAACTGCAACCGGCCAGATAGCTTCAAATAATCCCCTTGTTCATTTTCATATAGGTCTGCAAACTGCCAAGCATCATTGATGCTTTCTGCTTTAGCATTGTTTGTATTAAGTAGTAGAGGAAGTCCGAGTACAGCACTAATTGCTAAACTAAGAGATGTTTGTTTAATATTTGAATTAAAAATAATATTTTTCATAATGTATTTACTATCATAATGTGCAAAGGTTAATAATAAATAAGCTTTATATTAGCCACTTATACCACTTGGTATAAATCTAGGTTAGCTTATTTATCAATTCACTTCCTCCATAAAGAAAGGCACTGCTGCTGCAGTGCCTTTATATTATTCTTACGAATAAAGTCCTATGTATAAGGTGCTTGTGTAAGGCCTGCACATAGTAAATTTGCTTTATGACAGTTTTGTTAAATAAAGCGAGTTGCTTTTATTCATTAACAAAAACATACAAACTCTCCAGTACTAAACTCAGTACTAGAAGCGATATTCTGCACCTGCGTAATAAAACGCACCATTAAAGCCAAATGGAGCCGAACGACGAGAATAAGTAAATACGCCAGGACTACTAACAATAACATTGCCACTGCTATCAACTATAGTACCGGTACGAGAGTTACCAATTTCATTCTTATCAGGCATTACATCAAACAAGTTATTACCACCAATATTAAATGATAATTGATCATTTACTTGGTAACTAATACGTAAGTCCGTTAATACTTCAGCACCATAAGTTTGTCTGCCACCGTCAGTAATCGTATATTCGCCATAACGGTTAAAGGCTAGGTTGATGGTGAAATCAGAAATTTGATAAAGACCTGACAAACTAATGCGATCTTTTGGCTGCCACTCTTCAATAATTGAAATATCTTGCTCAGAGAAAATTTCCTCTGGTGGAATATCACCTAAACCACTGTCTGGTGGTGTAAAGATGTTAACCACATCAGTTTCAGTAAAGTTAGCCGCGAAAGTTAAATCTAAATCACCACCTAACATTTCAGTATTCCAAGTTGCAATAACATCAACACCTTGAGTTTCGGTATCAGCCCCATTTAAGAAGAACTGTCCGCCACCTGCGCCTGATGCTTTTAACGCTGCATCTAGAGCTGGTGATAAACCTTCACCTAACGAATTACTTAATACAATGCGATCATCGATATCAATAGTGTAGAAATCAACAGTTAAGCTGATGTTATCACCTATTTTAATAACAGAACCTAGACTGAAGTTCGTTGACTCTTCTTCTTTTAATTGTGGAATGCCAATAGCTTGAGCTAAGTTACTATCATTTCTGAATGTACCAACTTGCACAGCTATTTGATCACCATCTGGATCATCCGGATTAGTCTTGAATTGCGTACTAATATTATTGAAATATAATTGCTGCATTGATGGCGCTCTAAAACCAGTGCTCATCGCACCTCGTAAAGCAAAATCTTCAGTAATTGACCAGTTGGCTGCTAACTTAAAGTTGCTGCTATCACCAAAACCATCATAATCATCGTAACGTACCGCACCACTAACAATTAGATCTTCAGTGACTTCAGTTTCAACATCAGCATAAAACGAAATTACGTCACGTGTTTCATCAACGGCTGACACTGGTCCGATACCACCAAAACCCTGTGTGCCTGCACTTCGGTCTGTTGGATATAAACTCTCACCATTAACAGTATCGTAATCACGGTAAGAATATTCTGCACCTGGTGTTACTTTATATGTATCGGTACGAATTTCCGCGCCCATAGCTAGCGAGAATAAATCGAAATCTTGAGTATAATCAAGGTTCAAAGTTGATAATGCTAGTTCTAAACCGTAAGCAGAAGCTTCGCTTGGCGTCGCGCCACGAATTTCATCAGGGCTAATGTCAGCAAGAGAGCCATCCGCATTATATTGTAATGAGTTAGCATATGATGAGTTAATCGTATTGCTAGTAACATAGTCAATATTGTTTTGACCGTAAGTATAAGAGAAGTCTAAACTTGCACCATTTTCAAACTCTGTCTGATAACCGAAGTTATAAGAAATATCTTTAATATCAGAATTTATTTTAGGTAAGAAACCTGCTGGCACAGTTGCGTCGCCATCTTGTAATCTTGCGTTACCGCCTGAGTTATTGTTATGACGGAAGAAGGCTGCAGACTCATTATCGCGCTTTGAATATGTGATGAAACCGTAAAGTTCACCATCACCAAGTTCATAACCCGTATTTACAGTTAAGCCAAATTGATTTGAATCAGCATCACCAATTCTAAAGGTTGTTCTTGGGGCTGTTGCTTCTCTAGGGTCACCAAGTAACATGGTTCCGTCACTTAACTCCGTACAACCAGCAAACTGACATGAACCATGCAACCCTGCTCGGTTAGTAAAGCCACGGTCTCTAAAGTTTAAAGTGGTGTTTAAATACCCTTTATCACCTAAGTTAAAGCCTTTTGAGATATCAATATTAGTCGTTTCACCATCGCCTTCTGAATACTCACCATAAGAAAGTGCAACTTTACCACCTTCATCAGCATCATTTAGGACAATATTAATTACCCCGGCAATAGCATCAGAGCCATATTGCGCTGCTGCACCATCACGTAACACTTCAATGCGTTTTATTGATGCTGCAGGAATAGCATTCATATCAGTACCTGCTGTACCACGTCCTACTGACGTATTGATATGTATTAAACTTGCTTGGTGGCGACGCTTACCATTAATCAAGACTAAGGTTTGATCCGGTCCTAAGCCACGTAATGTTGCAGGTCTTAATGCATCAGTACCATCACTGATTGCAGAGCTAGAAAAGTTAAACGAAGGTGCAATTGCTTGCAGCATACGGCCAACTTCTGTTTGACCTGTATTTGCTAATGCTTCAGCAGAGAGAATATCAACGGGTACCGGTAGTTCATCGGCTGAACGGCCTGATACACGACTACCAATAATGGCAATTTTTTCTACTTCTTCTTCACTGACTTGTGCTGGTTCTTGTGCTAATGCTGTTTGACTGGCTGCGCCAAGTAAAACTGGAATCAGCGCGGCTTTCATAGTTAGATTATTCATTGTTGTTATATTCCTTTCATGGTTATCAACTTGTATGCTCAGTTGACCAGAGTTATTAACAACAGCGATAAGACCAGTAGCTTTTAATAGTTTTTGTAGCCCTGAATCGACCGAATGATAACCTTTTAATGCATTTGCTTGGTATTGCTTAGTTAAATCAAATGAAAAAATAATGGTTTGATTTGTTTTTCTAGCAAAAGCAATTAAGGCTTTATCGGCTCGTTGTTTATCAATATCAAAACGCTGTAAGCTTTTGGCAAATGCAGTCGGCATTAGCAACATCATAAAAATGATGATGTAAAACTGACTTTGACCTAAAGCTGACAACAGACGAAATTGCTTTCGCCAACTGCGCGATATTAATAAACAGTTAAGCAGGGGAAATCCTCTATAGTTTTTAATAATTTTTTTTGTTTTTTTGATTTTCTTACAAAAACTAACAAATAGCTAGCATAAATAACAAGGGGATATACGGTGTAACAAATTGAATGGGAATAGCCTATAAAAACTAAGTATTAGACTCTTTAAGCTTATTCAGAATCAGCCATCGCTAGCGTGATATGATTATTTGGAGATTTTTGGTAACTAATATTAAAGTTGCTTGATAACGAAGCTAATAAGCCATCTATATCACCGGCTTTAAAGTAACCTGCAACCTTTAACTTAGCAATATTAGTATCTTTAATTTCAAAAGTATTATTTGTATAGCGACTAACTTCCGCCAGAGCTTCCTCTAACGGGTCGCCATCAAAAATTAACATGCCTTGCTGCCAAGCTAAATCACGCTCTACTTGTTCAAGTGATACCTTTTCAACAGGGTTAGTTTCATTATTGGCAATAACGGCTTTTTCTCCAACCGTCACAACTACGCCTGAAGATAATACCTGCTCATTTAATAAAACCTGATCATCGCCATTATAATTATTTAAACTGGCTTTAAGTATGTCAGTACTCTCTAATGCTTTTGCAATGAGTACTTTGCCTTCAGTAACCACCAATTCCATAGTATTGTCACTTTTCTTCTGCACATTGAAAATAGTGCCCAAAGCCGTAAAGGATTTTTCACCTACAACAACCGTGAATGGCCTATTTTTGTCTTTAGCCACATCAAAGTGCGCTTCACCACGTACTAAAGTAAGCATTCTTTGTTCATTATTAAAATCAATAGTCACTAGACTATTAGTATTGAGTTGAATATTACTGCCGTCAGGCA
>Ga0114909_1001239_pt1 | contig 14863 bp, 10 predicted proteins | sample MalvireepMed_906_FD_87290 | JGI IMG/M metagenome (GOLD analysis project Ga0114909, IMG submission 87290) | Marine viral communities from the Global Malaspina Expedition - Malaspina viral metaG DeepMed_906 | ecosystem: Environmental > Aquatic > Marine > Oceanic | place: Mediterranean Sea...
GGATGGTCAGGTGGGAACGCAGAATATCTGGTTATTTTTTCCTTTAGTATTTTGTGAAAACCGAAATATAGAATTGCTGAAAGATGTATTTGAAAAAGAGCTTTCTTTTCACAAAGCCAGTAAACAGCGACAATTGTTACGCAATTTGATCAGCGGTGCACCAGAAGATACAGCGGTTGCAGAAATAGAGGAAGAGCAGGCTATTTTTGACAATATTCAAGTGAAGTTTATCACACACCAAGGCGGCTGTGGAGGTATTCGTCAAGATTCGGTTTCTTTATCTAAACTGCTTGCGGGCTACGTTAATAATCCCAATGTGGCCGGGGCTACAGTATTGAGTTTAGGGTGCCAAAATTTACAAATTGACATTTTCAAACAAGCTTTGGCCGAAAAGAGCGCTGCTATTAAAAAGCCTGTGTTGATCTATGAGCAGCAACAGGAGGGTACAGTAGATGAAATGCTTTCTAAAATCATTAAAGACTCTTTTGAGGGCATCAAAAAAGCAAATCAGATTCAGCGTAAACCAGCCTCAATCTCAAAGCTGAAGATGGGCTTAGAATGCGGTGGATCAGACGGATTTTCGGGGATTTCTGCAAATCCGGCTTTGGGTTATGCTTCAGATATTCTTGCAGCAGTAGGCGGCTCTCCCATACTTTCTGAATTTCCTGAATTATGCGGAGTAGAGCAGGAGTTGGTGAATCGTTGTGTTTCTGATGAGGATGCCGAGCGTTTTATGCACTTGATGAAAGCTTACGAGAAATCTGCTGTTGATGCGGGATCAGGATTTGATATGAATCCATCTCCGGGAAATATCAAAGACGGTTTGATAACCGACGCTATGAAATCTGCCGGAGCTGCTAAAAAAGGCGGGACATCGCCTATTCAAGCGATTTTAGATTACGGAGAATATGTCACTAAGCCCGGGTTGAACCTTTTATGTACGCCGGGTAATGATGTAGAAAGCACCACGGCAATGGTAGGTTCTGGGGCTAGTGTTGTTGTATTTACTACTGGTTTGGGCACACCTACCGGAAACCCTATCGCACCTGTGCTTAAAGTGGCTTCAAACAGCACTTTGGCACGCAGAATGCCCGATATTATAGATATTGATAGTGGTGGTGTTATTCGAGGTGAAAAGACCATTGAAGAGATGGGAGAAGAAATCTTAGAGCACGTAATTCAAGTGGCGAGTGGCGAGATCCAGTCTAAGGCAGATGCTTTAGGTCAGGATGATTTTATTCCGTGGAAAAGAGGGGTGTCACTTTAAATCACAGTATAGAAAAAAATTAAAAAGGAAGCTACTTTTAGCTTCCTTTTTTTATTGAAGTATCTCGGGTATAAAGCTCTGGACTCAACACCACTTTTTTCTCAACCCTAAAATTCTTTTTTACGTCTGTAATTTGTTCCAGAAATACCTGAGCGGCTATCTGACCCATCAGAACAGGAGTTTGCCCCACAGTCGTTAAAGGGCGTTCTAGATATTTGGTAAACGGCTCGTTACTAAAGCCCACAACGCCTACATCTTCTGGGATTTTAAAGCCGTTAGCACGCAGCTCGCGCATACCACCTAAAGCAACATAGTCACTGGCAGAGAAGATTGCATCAAAGCTAATGTTGTTTTTTAAAAGGGATTTTACAGCCTCAATACCGGCTTCAACGGTGCTATTTACTTGCAGCAAAAGATCATCATTTACGGGTAGGTTGTGTGCTTTAAGCGCAGCGATATAACCGTCATATCGGTGTTTGTAAATCTCAAGTTTATGATCGCCTCCTATGTGCGCAATATTGGTATAGCCTTGTTGAATCAAGTGTGTAGTAGCTTCATAAGCCCCTTCAAAGTCGTTGATCGTAACCGAACTCACTCCTGAAATATCCTTTTTACGGTCAAAGAAGATCAGTGGTACACCTTCATCCCTAACTTCCTCTATGTGTTTTACGCTCTCTGTAGTTTTAGAAACCGAAATAAAAATTCCGTCTATATGCGTATTGAGAAGGGTTTTAATCTGTTTGGCTTCGCTCTCTACATTCTCGTGCGTTTGACAGATGATCACGTGATATCCTTTTGGTTCCAGCTCCTCCTCAATACCGCGAATCACCGAAGCAAAAAACGTGTGATTGATATACGGCACAACCACTCCCACGTTAAAAGTGCGACCACTTTTTAAAGCGAGGGCAAGTGCGTTTTGTTGATAATTGAGTTCCTTGGCGGTTTTTAAAACAAGTTCCTTAGTTTTTAAGCTCACACGATCGCTGTCATTTAAAGCTCTCGATACCGTAGCAGCACTAATATTTAGTTTTTTTGAGATATCGTAAATCGTAACCTTTTCTTTCTGGCGCATCTTCAATTAGGGTGTTGTAATCGTTTTCAATTTAGAATAATTTTTAATATTTCTCGCTTTTTCAGCAGAATATACAAGAAGAAAAGCCATAAAATGGCACTTTAATTTATCAATAAGGCATATTTAACTGTTAAAAACTGATTTTTTAATGAAAATTAGTCTTTTTTATTTGCATACTGATAATTAATATTTATTTTCGTGCAATCGATTACATTAATTGTTGCAGAACGAGTAATTTGATCAAACCCATTTAGATAACCAGTTTATTAATCTATGCTACCCATTTTAAGAAATCGATTTCGCTACCTTCTTCTAACCGTAATTGCGGTTGGTTTAGTTTCAGTTTCCTGTAAGAAGAAAGATGAGCAACCTAAAGCAGATTTAGCACAAACTGAAAATGTTTGGGCACAGGCTGATGCCATCATCGAAGAGATCGGAACAGTGACTTTTCAGGATTCGGTATTCAACATTAATGAATACGGAGCTGTAGCAGATGGAACAACTTTAAATACGGAAGCTTTTAAAGCTGCTATTGCTGCTTGCAATCAGGCGGGCGGTGGTAAAGTTTTAGTACCAAAAGGAACGTATTTGACGGGGCCAATTCACTTAAAATCAAATGTGAATTTACACCTAGAGGCTGATGCTGAAGTCTTATTTACCACAGATAAGGGCGCTTATTTACCGGCAGTGCATACTTCGTATGAAGGGATGGAAATCATGAATTATTCTCCGCTCATCTATGCTAAAGGGCAGAAAAACATTGCAGTAACAGGCAGTGGAACTTTGAATGGTCAGGCGAATTCAGAGAATTGGTGGCCGTGGTGTGGTGCCGAGCGCTATGGGCACAAAGAGGGAGAGCCACAGCAAAAAGATGAACATAATTTGCCCACGCTTTTTACAATGATCGAAGATGGTACTCCGGTTGAAGAGCGCATTTTTGGAGAAGGTCATCAATTACGCCCCTTGTTTTTACAAACTCTGGAGTGTGAAAATGTTTTGATTCAAGGAGTGACTTTTACCAATGCGCCATTCTGGGTCATTCACCCGCTAAAATCAAAATATATAACCGTAGACGGGGTTACTGTGAACAGCCACGGTCCTAATAATGACGGCTGCGATCCTGAATATTCAAAATATGTACATATCACCAATTGCAACTTTAATACGGGTGATGACTGTATCGCAATAAAGTCTGGACGTAACGGTGACGGTCGTCGTGTAAATATTCCTAGTGAGAACATTGTGGTTGAAAACTGTGATATGAAAGATGGTCACGGTGGTGTGGTTATGGGTAGTGAGATCTCGGCTGGGGTACGTAACGTATTTGTGCGCGAGTGTACGATGAACAGTCCAAACCTGGATCGTGCTATAAGAATTAAGACCAACACGTTGAGAGGTGGTTTTGTTGAAAACGTCTATGTGAAGGATGTTGAAGTCGGTCAGGTAAAAGAAGCGGTGCTTAAGATCAATACGTATTATGGCATCTACGGAACTCAAGAAGGGGACTTTATCCCAACTATAAAAAACATCAACTTAGAAAATGTTACGGTAGAAAATGGAGGGAAATATGGGCTGTTGATTCAAGGTAGAGAAGAAAAGCCGGTGACGGGAATCAGCTTGAAAAATGTAAGCATCAAAAATGCGGCGACTCCATTGAAGATTGAAAATTGCGAACCTATAAACTATGTAAATACAACTATTAATAACGAGAAATACGGAGAAAAGTAAACAGAAACAATTACAAACAGAAACAATCAAATTTAACATGATGAGAAATACACACACAAATTTTCTTATTCGAAAAAAGATTGGCTTGCTTTTAGTGCTGGCAAGCTGCCTTTTTTCAGTACCTGGATTTGCTCAGGACACACGCACGATTACCGGTACGGTTACTTCTGCAGATGACAGTATGCCGTTGCCCGGTGTAAATATTGTAGTTGAAGGAACCAATTATGCTACGGTAACTGATTTTGACGGTAATTTTCAGCTAGAAGTACCCGGAGATGATGCCACTTTAGTGGTGAGCTATGTGGGATTTCTTACTAAAAATGTAGCCGTGGGTTCTCAAAGTACCTTTACGATATCGTTGGAGACAGATGTTCAGTCTTTAAATGAAGTGGTCGTAGTAGGTTATGGAACCGTAAAAAAATCAGATCTAACAGGTGCCGTAGGTACTATAGGTTCTGAAAGTCTAACCGAAAGAAACATAACCAATCCCGTTGAATCTTTACAAGGTTTAGTACCCGGGGTGCAGGTAAGTAACTCTACCGGTCGTATTGGTGATGGTTTTAATATCACCATTCGTGGTCAGAATTCAATTGGCGGTGGCGGTGATCCTCTTTTTGTAGTTGACGGCGTTCCTACTGATAACATTGATTTCTTAAATCCGCAAGACATAGAGCGAATGGACATCTTAAAAGATGCTTCATCTACTGCGATCTATGGTTCTCGTGGATCTAACGGGGTTGTGATCGTAACCACACGCAGTGGTGCAGGTGCAAAGGGCGGACTAACCGTGAGTGTGGAGTCTTTTGTAGGTGTTAAAGATGTAGCACGTTTACCAAAATTAATGGATCCACAAACTTGGTGGGATTATCACCAATCTGCTTATTTAGCTACCGCCGGAACGGATCCTAACACAGGCGCTGTTTCTGCCGAAACATTAGCGAATGCCGTTGGTGGTAATGGTTCTAACGAGGAGCTTTTAAGACGTGTAGCTGCTAATCAATCTTTTGACTGGTATGATGCGGTTTTAAAAACAGGTGTTCAGCAAAATACCTATGTAAATGCTTCCGGAAGGGCAGAAAATGGTTTGGGATATAACTTAGGAATTGGCTATCAAAACGAGACCGGAAACATCGATAATGAAGAATTGAATAAATATACTTTAAAGCTTGGGGTTGATCACAATATCAATGATAAGTTTACTTTAGGTACTAATGTTACGGTTACTTTGATCGATCAGGATCAAGGTTCTGATGTCGCTATGCGTGAAGCATTTCGATTAAATCCATTTTTAGATCCTTATGATTTAGATGGGGTTACGCTTTTTCCACAACCTGGAAAATTAGTGGATGAAAATGGAGATTTTATCATCAATAAAACCAGTACTTACAATCCGCTTTTAGAAATCAACAACTCAATCGATAACGTACGCCGTTGGAACGTGATTGGAAACAGTTATTTTCAATATCAAGCAACAGATTGGCTATCGTTCAAAACCTCATTCGCTGCGGGTTATACAGACACGCGACGCGGAAGATCTTGGGGCGCACTTACCAATACCGGTGCCAGTAATAACAATTTGCCTTCTGCGCGCTTAGATCAAAGCCAGAATTTTAATTACACTTGGGACAATCAGTTCAACATCAATAAAACTTTTGATGAAAAGCACAATGTAAGCTTACTAGGGCTTTATAGTATTTTCTCTAATCGTAACGAAAATTCGTATTCGGCTTCTCGTAATATGCCTTTTGATACCAGTTTTTATAATATTGGCAGCGGAGAGCAAAGTACGTATGATATTGGTTCTGGATTCAATAAGAATACGCTGCGCTCTTATGCATTGCGTTTAAATTATTCATTTGATGATAAATATTTACTAACCTTATCTAACAGATGGGATGGTTCTTCAGTATTCGCAGAAGACAATCGCTGGGATTCATTTCCGTCAGCAGCGGTGGGTTGGAATATCTCTAACGAAGATTTCTTAGCCGAATCAACAACGGTGAGCAACTTAAAATTACGTGCTAGTTTTGGTTATACCGGTAACAATATCATTGATCCTTATTCGTCATTAAATACACTGAATTCACAAACCTACTACGATTATGCAGGTACCGTTTCTAATGGGTTTATCTCAACACAAATCGCTAACGCGGCATTACGTTGGGAGCGTACTCGCGAATTTAATGTGGGGGTTGATTTTGGTTTCTTAAATGATCGTATCACCGGTAGCGTTGATGTTTACGACAGACTTTCTGACGATCTATTATTTACACAAGATCTTCCTAGCGAAACCGGTTTTTCTAACATTAATGCAAACGTAGCTTCGGTAAACAACAGTGGTGTTGAACTTGCTTTAACTACCCGAAATATTCAGACCGAAGATGTAACCTGGACGACCCAATTTACGTTCACCAAAAATACTAACGAGCTGCGCACCATTTATGGTCAGAGCGAAGTAGATGATATAGGGAACAACTTATTTATTGGAGAATCTCTAGATGCGATCTATAACTATAAATTCACCGGAATCTGGCAGGCAGATGAAGCCGATGAAGCAGCCGGTTACGGGATGGAAGAAGGTCAGGAGAAATTGCTTGATGTTAACAATGACGGTCAATATACACCAGATGGTGACCGTATCATTTTAGGTTCTTCTAACCCTGATTGGACTGGAAGTTTCTTCAGTTCGCTACGTGTAAAAAACTTTGATCTTTCAACTTCTGTTATTGTAACGCAAGGAGTTTTAGTGTACAGTAACTTCCATTCTAATTTCGCAAATACCCGTGATCGTGGACGTCAAAAATTAGATATAGACTGGTATGTTCCTGCAAATGATGCGGGCTTACCGGCAAGAGCATCTAATACCTATCCGCAGCCACGTAACGAAGGTTCTTTCTGGAGAAACAATGGCGTAGGCTATTACAAGGATGCATCGTTTGTAAAAGTGAAGAACATTGCACTAGGCTATAATTTGGGTGATGGCGCCTTAGAGAAATTAGGCTTTACATCATTGCGAGTTTATGCTAACGTGCTTAACCCATTTGTGTTTACAGATTATGAAGGCTATGACCCAGAATGGGCAGGAGCAAGTTTAAACACAGGTAGACCGGCTTCTGTGACGTATCAGTTAGGCTTTAATTTAAAATTTTAAGAAGATGAAAAAGATAACCTATATATTAAGCTGCCTCACTGTTTTGTTTACGGTGATCAGCTGCCAAGATTTTTTAGAAGAAGAAAATGAATCTTTTGCCGTCGCCGAAGAATTTTATCTTACCGGTGAAGGCTATCAATCGCTAATCAATGCTAATTATTCACAATTGCGTGAATTATATGGTAACGCACCTTGGATCTACGTTTGTGGAACAGATCTTTTTGCCGAAGGGCGTGATGCAGAACCCACAGGATTGAGCAGATATTCTGACCTTAACCCGTCTTCTTCAGGTGTGGCAGAGTTGTATGACAATGCATACAGAGCCATTCAGTTAGCAAATACCGCAGTGTATTACGCAGATTTAACCGAAGCTACAGATGTACTTGATCAGCAGTTAGGTGAAGTACGATACCTGCGCGCAAATGCCTACTTTTTATTGGTGCAAACCTACGGAGGTGTTCCATTAATAACAGAATATTTTAGAGAACCCGTATTAGAATTTTCTAGAGAAAGTGCTGAAAATATCTATGGTTTTATCATTAGCGAACTAGAAGCTGCGTTGAACCAAGTAGGTTCAGGAGCATATCAAGGAAAAGTGAATCAGCGTGCAGTGAATCATCTGTTAGCCAAAGTGTATTTGACTAGAGGTTATGAAAGCTTTGGTTCTACTGCAGACTTCACTACAGCTGCTTCTTATGCGGAAGCTGCGATTGCAGGGCAAGGCTTAAATCTATCTTTCGCCGAATTATGGGCGCCGGGAAATCCTACCTATCCTATTAAAGAAGAAACTCTATTTTCGGTACAATATGATCCTGCTTCAGTAAGTACAGCGCCTTTTGACCTAGGGCATCAGCAAACGGCTTATTTTGGTCCGTATCAAGGTGGAAGCGAGGTTGCCGGTGACGCACCTTATCGTACCTATACCTTGTGTCCAACACAATTTGCGATAGATCTTTTTACCGAAGATGACGAGCGGTATGCTGCCACTTTTATGACTGAAGTGTATAGTCGTTATTTTGACTTTTATGATGTTGATGATACCAGCACACTTCCTGTTGCGCATTACTATGCTCCGGCTTGGGAAGCCACTCAGGCAGATCAAGATGCATATATGGCGGAACACCCTGAAGCAACGTATCACCCTTACGGAAGTTATGTGCCATCGGCAAATCCTACTAATGATTATCAAACCATTCCGCTTAAGAAATTTGATGATCCTGAGGCTCCGTTTGGGCAAAACACAAGTAGAAGAGATATCGTATTATCACGTTTGGGAGAAACGTATTTGATCGCTGCAGAAGCTTATTTACAAGCCGGTCAACCGGGCACAGGTCTTACTTTTCTTAATGATGTGCGTGAGCGTGCAGGCGTGGTGGATGCTACTCTTGCAGAATTTGATATCGATTATATTTTAGATGAGCGTGGGCGCGAACTAATGGGTGAATATCACCGCTGGTTTGACCTGAAGCGTACCGGTACGTTGATCGAGCGAGCTTCGGCATACCACTATCTTGTTGAAGAAGGTAATTTTAATGGTGCTAACGGCGAACTTAAGATATTGAGACCAATTCCGCAAAGTGCTTTAGACTTGAATCAAAATAATGACTTTGAACAGAATCCTGCATACCAGTAATTTTTGAATTTTAATTGAGCGTGAAAGAAGCTTACCCATTTTGGGTCAAGCTTTTTTCTGCTTTTTAAATGGTTTTATAATGAGAACCCGTTACAGTCTGATATTTTTCATTTTGATGGCTTGCAGTGGAATGGAGCTTCCTGCGCAGCAAAAGCCCATCGAAGTCAAACCTTATACTTTAGAGACGACTTATGAAAAGCTCAAAGAGGAATATCCTTTTATAAAACCAATAGAACCTTCAAAAGCAGGGGATTTTAAAGTTCTGGAAGATCTGGCGTATGAGCATGTCAATGGGCGAGAACTAAAGGCAGACGTTTATATGCCTACCGCTAAGGCGGAAAAGTATCCGGCCGTTTTATTGGTTCATGGCGGGGGTTGGATCAGCGGGAGCAAGGCTAATGTCAGGCCTTTAGCGTTACAATTGGCTAATCACGGCTATGTTGCTGTAACCGTTGAATACAGATTGAGTACCGAAGCAGTATATCCCGCGGCGGTTAAAGATCTCAAAGCGGCAATTCGCTGGATTCGAGATCAAGCTGAAGCGTTTAAGATTGATACAAATAGGATTGCCATTTTAGGCAATTCGGCAGGAGCACAACTGGCTACTTTGGTAGGTGTTACCGGTAACTCTGAACCGTATAAAGATTCGCAGGATACAACTTCAGATGCGGTACAGGCGATTATAAATGTTGACGGAATTGTATCTTTTACACATCCTGAATCAGAAGAAGGGGAAGTCGCAGCACAATGGCTTGACGGTTCGCGTACTGAAAATTTAAAACATTGGGAGGAAGCTTCACCTTTAACTTATGTAAATACAAAAACGCCGCCCACCCTTTTTATCAACAGTACACAACCTCGTTTTCACGCAGGCCGTGATGATATGCTTCAAATTTTAAATCAGCACGATATATACAATGAGGTACATACGTTACCGGGCACGCCACATTCGTTTTGGCTGGTTCAACCTTGGTTTGATAAAACGCTTCAGTATAGCTTATCTTTTTTAGACCGGGTTTTCAATACAGAAAGTTCAGAAGTCTATAAAACCCTCACCGTAGCTCAGGACGGTAGTGGAGATCATAAAAGTATTCAGGAAGCGATTAGTAATACGCGAGATTTAGGTCCGGGGTTTGTCAAAATTCTGATCAAAGAGGGCGTTTATAATGAAAAGATAGTGATCCCGGCTTGGAAACGTAAAATTGCTCTTATAGGAATGCCTGGAGACGAAGTAGTTCTTGTGAATTCTGATTATTCGGGTAAACTAGATTCTTTAACTCATAAGAAGCACAACACCTTTACCTCATATACGTTGAAAGTGGAAGGTCAAGATTTTTATGCTGAAAATCTAACCATTCAGAATACTTGGTGTGAGAAGGGGCAGGCTGTAGCCTTACACGTTGCAGCAGATAGAGCCGTTTTCAAAAATTGCAAGATTTTGGGTTGTCAAGATACGGTCTACACCGCGGGAGAAGGGAATCGTATGCTGTTTGATTCGTGTTATATTGAAGGTACAACCGATTTTATTTTTGGGCAGGCCACCGCATTTTTTGACGCTTGTGAGATTCATAGTCTGTCAAATTCGTATGTCACCGCTGCGTCAACGCCTAAGTTTCAAGAATACGGGTATGTTTTAAATCAGTGCACCCTTACCGCAGCTCAAGGCGTAGATCAGGTATATATAGGAAGGCCGTGGCGCCCGTATGCTAAAACGGTTTTTATAGAAAGTAAACTGGGCGATCACATAGTGCCTGAAGGATGGAATGTATGGGACGGTGATGCTATGTTTCCGCATAAAGAGCGCACAGTTTTTTATGCTGAATTTCAGTCTACAGGAGCCGGTGCGAACCCTGATGCGCGGGTGTGGTGGTCACATCAGCTTTACGAAGAGGAAGCACTGCAATACACAAAAGAAAAAGTTCTCGGCGGCAAAGACCATTGGGACCCAGATAAACAAATTTCAATTTTAAAATATACTTGATGAAGCATTTAAAAACACTAGCACTTTGTTTAACCTTAGCCACATTTTCGGTGGTAAGCGCGCAAGAAAAACCTACGCTTTATCTTATTGGCGATTCTACAATGGCCGATAAGAAAAACCCGGAGGAAAATCCTGAACACGGCTGGGGGCAAGTGCTTCCGGAATTGCTTAACGACGCTATTGAAGTCAGCAATCACGCGGTGAATGGGCGTAGCAGCAAAAGTTTTATTACGGAAGGTCGCTGGGAAACCGTACTAGAAACGTTGAAAAAAGGGGACTTTGTGTTCATTCAGTTTGGGCATAATGACCAGAAGTTTAAAGACAGTACGCGCTATACCAATCCGTTTACACAGTACAGATACAATCTAGAGCGTTATGTGAAGGAGACACGAGAAGCGGGGGCGACCCCAATTCTAATGTCTTCTATTGTTCGACGCAAGTTTAATGAGCACGGCACACTTGAAGATACGCACGGAAATTATCCGTTGGTGGTACGTATGGTGGCCAATGATTTAGACGTTCCGTTTATAGACATGCAATTCTTGACCGAACGATTAGAGCGAAAGTTGGGTCCTGAAAAGTCTGAATCCATTCACTTGCATTTTGAGCCGGGCGAAAATCCTTATTATCAAAATGGAAAACACGATGATACGCACTTGTCCTACACAGGTGCGAAGATGATTGCGTCACTGGCTTTGCAAGAAATTGCCAGACAGGATTTGGCGCTAGAAAACTACATTAAACATCAAGTTTTGGAGGCAGAAATTGTTACCTTGAAAGACTAATTACTAACCAAAAATAAATAATATGAAATCTTTGATTTCAGTAGAAAACAAAATAATCGTCATCAGCGGCGCTACGGGCGTTTTGGGTGAATCTATGACGCGTTCTTTGGCCGCAGCCGGTGCTCACGTAGTCGTATTGGGACGCAATCAGAGCAAGGTAGACGCGCTGGTTGATAGCATCAAACAAGAGGGAGACCAAGCTTCGGGCGTTGTTGCAGATGTAACCAGTAAAGAGGCTTTAGAAGCAGCTAAGGACACGATCGAGAATCATTTGGGTTACATAGATGTATTGATCAACGCTGCCGGTGGAAATATGAAAGGCGCATTAATTCTTCCAGAGCAAAGCCTTGCCGATGCTGATGTAGAAGAAATGCGCAAGGTGATAGATCTGAATTATATAGGCAGCTTTTTGCCTACGCAGGTATTTCTTCCGTTATTAGAAAAGTCAAAAAAAGGTAGTGTGTTGAACATTTCTTCGGTAGCAGCGCATTTACCGTTAACGCGTGTGATGGGCTATGCTTCGGCAAAGGCAGGAATCGAGAATCTAACCCAATTCTTAGCTATCGAGTTTGCACAAAAACAGGAGAACCCCATTCGGGTAAACGCTTTGGCTCCGGGGTTTTTCTTAACTGAGCAAAACCGTGAATTGCTCACCAACAGCGATGGAAGCCTCACCGATCGCGGCGAAAAAATCATAGCACATACGCCTTTAGGTAAATTTGGCGATCCGCAAGAACTCAATGGTGCTATCCACTGGTTGTGCAGCGATGCGGCCAATTTTGTAACCGGAACCGTAGTGACTGTTGATGGTGGTTTTAAGGCTTTTGCCGGAGTTTAATTTTAGCAAGTAGAGATGATACAAACGATGAGATGGTACGGGCATAAAGATCCCGTTACATTACAAGATATTAGGCAGGCAGGAGCAACTGGTGTGGTTCACGCGATGCACGAAATTGAAAATGGTGCGCTATGGTCTGTTGAGGTTTTAAAACAGCGCAAAGCCGAAATTGAAGCCGCAGGACTTACGTGGAAAGTCGTAGAAAGCCTCCCAGTAACTGAGCCTATAAAAACCCGAAGCGGAGCTTTTCAAGAACATATAGATAACTATAAACAATCGCTCATCAATCTTAGTGAAATAGGGGTTGAGGTGGTGTGTTATAACTTTATGCCGGTATTAGACTGGACGCGCACCCAATTGGCTTATCCATTAAAAAATGGCGCGACTGCATTACGCTTTGATTGGGCGCATCTTGCGGCCTTTGATTGTTTTATGCTGAAGCGAAAAAACGCAGAAAAAGATTATGATGAAAAGATATTAACCGAAGCGAAACACTTTTTTGATAAGGCTTCAACCGAAGAAAAACAGAAGTTGGAGGATGCGATCATCGCTGGTCTACCGGGCGCAGAAGAAGGATATAGTCTCGAGGGATTACAGGAAGCTATTGATAAATACGCTTCAATTGACGAGGCTAAAGCACAGGAGCATTTAAAGCTTTTTTTAGATGAAATCTTACCAGTCGCTGAAGCCGCAGGAGTAGCTATGGCGATTCACCCTGATGATCCGCCGCATCCGTTTTTTGGCTTGCCTAGAATTATGAGTAAAGCTTCAGATATTGCGCGTTTACTAAAAGATAATGACAGCAAATATAACGGAGTCACCTTTTGCACCGGTTCGTTTGGAGCGCGTGCAGATAATGATTTGGTACAAATGATCAACGACTACGGCAGCCATATACATTTCATTCATTTGCGCAGTACTAAGAGAGATGCGATGGGCAACTTTTTTGAGGATAATCATCTGGAGGGCGATGTACCTATGCCGGCTGTAGTGCACGCACTTTTAGAAGTAGAAAAGAAAAGAGGGAAGCAATTACCTATGCGACCTGATCATGGACATCAGATGCTTGACGACCTCAAAAAACCGCTTGCACATCCCGGATATACTGCTATAGGCCGTTTAAAAGGATTGGCAGAATTGCGTGGGGTAATCGCAGGGATAGAATTTATACAGAACAAAAAGTAACCTTATGAGCACAAAAGCAACAAGCGACGTATTTTTTAAAACTGATGAAAACGCCTGGGAGCAGGCCGATAATGGGATCACAAGGCAAATTATAGCACATAACAACGATTTAATGGTCGTAAGTGTCAAGTTTGAAAAAGGAGCTATAGGTAGCGTGCACAACCATGTACACACTCAGGGCAGCTATGTAGTTTCGGGAAAATTTGAGATCACGATCAATAGGAAATCAGAACTGTTAGAAGCTGGTGACGGCTTCTACGTGCCGCCGCACGCGCCACATGGAGCAAAATGTCTAGAAGCAGGAATTTTAATCGATTCGTTTAATCCGGCTAGGGAAGATTTTTTAGAATAGTAGAAGCGGCTCTAGGGCCGCTTTTTTAATTAAGTCCTAACTTTAGATGTTTTTGTTATCTACATCATTTTGGATTAAGAATTATGACTAATACTACCGCTTATACCGAATTAGAGACCTTTACGCATCGCGAATTATTCATCAAAATATGGCGATCTCCTCGCCGGGTATTCAGGTATATGCATCAACGTGGAATTGATGATTTTGTACAAACGCTGTTGCTTTTAGCTGGTATTTTTAATGCCTTTGATCGTGCTATTGAAAAAAATCTTGGGGATAGCATGTCTTTGCTTTCCGTAATTGGATTTAGTGTCTTTGGTGGAGCGCTTCTTGGTTGGATCTCTTATTATTTGTACGCAGCGCTGTTAAGCTGGACAGGCAAGTGGATAGGAGGGCGTGCTTCTAGTAAAGAACTAGTAAGAGTTTTGGCTTATGGAATGCTACCTGCTATTACAGCTTTGGTGTTTTTAATACTACAAATAGCAATTTATGGAGAAGCAGTTTTTCAAGAGGATTTAGATTTAACCAAAGGAAGCTCTTTTGATAAAGTGATTTATTACACTTCAGTTTTTTGTGAAATAGTTTTATCTATTTGGTCGTTTGTTCTCATTTTGATCGGTATTTCAGAAGTGCAAAATGTAGGTCTCTTTAAAGCATTTTTAAATTTGATCTTGCCCATTTTTATAGTGCTTCTGCCTATTTTACTCATCAGTGTGCTATATTCGGCAATCGTTTAATTTAAAGGCTTGCGGTATTGTTATTGAAAAAATACTTGGTCTGATTTTTTTTGTAAAATAGCTCTTAAAAAGTCTCCAAAAATCACTAAAAAATTTAACGCTGAATTAATAAATCTACTATAAGAAAAATATAC
>Ga0114909_1001244_pt1 | contig 14826 bp, 18 predicted proteins | sample MalvireepMed_906_FD_87290 | JGI IMG/M metagenome (GOLD analysis project Ga0114909, IMG submission 87290) | Marine viral communities from the Global Malaspina Expedition - Malaspina viral metaG DeepMed_906 | ecosystem: Environmental > Aquatic > Marine > Oceanic | place: Mediterranean Sea...
AAGCTACCCTATATGGTTAGACTACGAGATAAAGACATGCCAAGCCAAGGACAAAGCCACACATTCCACTCAAGAATATGAAGTATCTTGAAGTGTTCAGTGATGACTCTAGGTCGTCTCTTTGATCAAGTAGATCATTAGATAGTTCGATCTGTTTTGTATTAGCTTTCAGTAACATATCGTATCCATCTTCCATTTCTTTCTTAACTCTTCGATATAGTTTGAGACGCATCTCTAGCTGATCTTTCTCATCCTGACACTCACGTATCGTTGTCTTTAGCTTATTACGCTCTCTCTGATATCCTATACACTGATCTTGTAACTTATCATAGTCATCTATCTTCACAAGAAGCTCAGACATTGTTCCAGTATAGTTAGAATATATCATAGCAACTATATGTGAAATGTCATGATCCAGCTTACCAAGCTCTTCCATGAACAATACCTCTACATCAGGAGGACGTGTCACATGATCGTGCTCATGCAATATTTCACATGCACGTTCCCATGCGCCACTTACTAATTTCATGAAACTCGTATTATTGATAAAACTCATAATAGTACCCCTTATGTTTAATCGAGTACTTCATGTACTCATAAAAAAGGGTAAACCCACCTGAGTGAGCCTACCCTATAACTTAGCTGTATGACGATTCCCTACCTTGTGCAAAGGCTTGTTGATCTATATCCTCAACATAGTCGAGTCTAGACTTAGCCTCACGATACACTTCCTTAGACAGGTTGATCGTTCTCTTAGCTTTAGTAGCTGTACGTACACTAACGTCATAGACACCAGTGCCTAATGCTAATACAGTTAATCCTAACGCTTTACTTACGTTTACTATTTTACTTAATCTATGCATGTAGTACCTCGTTTAGTTAATTAACATTACCATATTTAAGGGTGATTTCGTAAAAAACACTACCAAGGAATAGTACAGGCTCGTCTGAGTGCACACTCTCACCTGATCTATAGCTCGGTAATGATAAGACAAGTTACAACATCGGCGATGGATCTTTTCCGTGGCTACCTTAGGGACATGCTGTGCCTCACTCATTGGCACCGAATCCTACCACAACCATCTACAACCGATGTTGCTTAGCTTACGTTGGTCGCTAGAGCCTCTTCCATGAATAGGTTAAGCCCGATTACTAGTAAACACTTATCAGAGATAAGGGTAGCTACACGTATGGTCATAGACATAGCTCTTGATGCATGGTGGGGATTAGATCACATACATACGTACATGATAGGGAGGATGAGTGAGTGTGACACGGTAGTGTGACGAGTATACCCACCCAACTTGAATTGAACTCAACGGTTGAACTCAACCTAGTTGGAACCCGATACCCGTAATTCAAGGGGGGTAGGTATAACTCATCTCAACCACACACATTGTAGATATAGTTTTGTAATGCAACACTCTCTTATGGAACAATTGCCCTGTTTATTTGTATAATTAGGCATGGGTAAACGCAGGATATTTGAAGTATTTAATATGAGCACTGGAATGTGGGAGAGTCACATGATAGATGAGGACAGCTTTCACGAGGGTATGAAGCAGCTCAATGAAGAAACTCAAGTATTAGACGCTGAAATACAGATTATCAATAAGATAATAGAACAGCAACTAAATAAAAGGCCACCTCAACCAATTGAGAGTAGGGATTAACACTATAGTATATACACTATTGTGTATTTACTCTTTTCCTAGTATATTATATAAACACTATAGAGTATACACTAGGGTATTACTCTAAGGGTTATACTAGTAAGGGAGTTAAAATGAAAAAAAGAGGATTCATTGTTTTGCTATTAGCTTTTATATTAAGCTATAGCTGCACAATCGAAGAAGTAATCACACAAGTAGGTACGGATACTCTGTATGTATACCAGACAGATACCGTATACACAACCTATAATGATACCATATATGATGTTTATGTAGATACTGTATATGATGAACGTGTGGGAGATACTGTATATGTGGTAGTAATTGATACTTTGTATCAGATTGATACAGTATATGTAGGTCAGACCTACGAAGATAGTACGTTATACGATGTATACGTAGAGACAGGGAATGTACCACCAAATTGTAGCCAGATATTGACGATAAGTCAAACGACTACTGATAATGTGTTATATTCTCAGGAATATATGTGTCCTTATACAATTCAAGGGAATATAGACCAGATTCCAGCGGGATATTACATATTAAAGTCATGGTATGTTAATAGTGCTGGTAATATGATCAGTACTCAATTATATCAGTTCGATATAATCGGAGATATGTATATTCTAGTAGATGGAGACTACATAACACTGTTATCTGGTGATTGATGGATACATTAAAAAGAAAAGTTAAGGGTGTAAATAAAGTATATAATATTTACACCGAAGAGGAAGCGGAATCCGAAGGATTACCGTATTTGCACTGGAAACAGGCAAGAGAGGGAGATTATGCCGCTACTGATGACGGATATGTTGGTCTATGTATCGGCAGAAAGGACTATACCGACAAAAATGGTCGGGTAAAGACCTTTGTAAGGCTGTGTCATGGCGCAAATTGGGCTGGAAATACTAATCGTATAGAATATATGGTTAATAAAACCTTCGGTAGCTATTCACAGGCTAACCCGAAGTCATGGCAAGATCGTGAAGCCCGAAGAACACGTACCAAGAACCTAGTAAATGCCTATGTTGGACAAGCCCTTTCAAGTGAAGGGTTTAATTACAAACAATTGGGTAATATTTACCGCCCTGACCAGCAAGAGCCGTCTGCGACGGTTAAAAGGGTACTGAAACAGGAGTTTATCAGAGATATGATAGAGAAGAAACTAAAAGAAATTATGGAAGAGAAAGGTATCAGCAAATCCTCGGTAGTTGACACCATGCTAGAAGCAATAGAGATTGCACGTCATAAACAAGATGTAACCAATATGCTAAAAGCATGCGATTATTTTATGGAGCTACTGGAAATGAAACCTTCTAAAAGGATTACAACGGATACACTACAGTTAGACGTATCAAGTAGCATAGCGGATGCAATAGAATCAGAGGAGAAGTCTTTGCTGATGCAGCGGAAAGAAGAAGTCAATGAATCAAAAGAATCAAGTCAGCCCTGAAGATCAATATCTGGGTGTCGATCCTCACAATATTATCCGAATGCAAATAGAAATCGCTATTGAGGCTTTGGTCGATATAGCTAATAGTAATTCCATGTCTAGCGAATCAATGAAGAAGACAGCATATGATGCTATTCACGAATTAGAGTTGATAGATATTATGTATACTTATGGATTCAAAGACTGAAAATTTAAAAAAAATAAAAGAAAATCTGGTGTTGTTCGGAAAAGTATGTATGCCGAATATGTTTTCATCTACTTCACCACCATTTCACTATGAGATATCAAAGAGGCTTATGGATGAAGAAATTAAACAGATAAACATTGTCGCTCCCCGTGGGCACGCAAAGTCCTCTATCGTCGGTGGTGTTTTTCCTCTTTACCACCTCATGTTCCACGGGGGGCAAAAATTAATTGTACTAGTATCAAGAACACAAGACCATGCTATTAAATTATTGGGTACTATAAAAGATTGTCTGGATTATTCCAGCAATTTTAGAAGCCTGTTTGGATATTGGGGACAATATTCAGCCAAGCAATGGTCTAAATCAGAGATTGAACTAAAAGATGGTTCGATGGTCATATGTAAAGGTACTGGACAACAGCTTCGTGGTATAAAGAAAGGCAATCAAAGACCCACCCTTATTATAGTAGACGATCCAGAGGATGAAAACAATACCAAGACATCTGAAGCTATGGAAGCAAACTTACGCTGGCTGTTGCAGAGTGCCCTCCCATCCCTAGACCCGCAGCGTGGCCGTATAGCGGTCATTGGTACTCCGCAGCACCAGCGTTGTCTCGTTGAGACATTAAAAGAGATGACTGGCTGGGAAAATATGCATTTCGCTCCCAGCATTAAAGAAAACATATCATTATGGGAAGATTGGCATCCAATAGAGAAACTAATAAAGAAAAAGGAAGAACTTGAGTCTATAAACCGAGTTTCAGTGTTTTATAGAGAATATCTATGTCAAATTATTGGAGATGAGGATCAATTGTTCCAAGAAAAGTATTTTCAGTATTATGATGGTAAATTAGTACATGGGGAAGGTGAAGAAGCATTTATTCAGTTTAAAAGTATAAATGGAAAAGATACAGACCTTCTTTTACCAGTAAATGTATTTATGGGGGTAGACCCTGCATCCTCAACCCGAAAAACAGCAGATTATAGCACTATAGTTGCAGTTGCGGTTGATAATGAAAATAACAGGTACATCCTCCCTTACTACCGTAAAAGGGCTACTCCCATGAATCTTGCTAACCAGATTATAGAACATTTCAAGATAATGAAGCCTTCTAAGGTGCGTATAGAGTCAGTTGGCTATCAGGAAATGCTGCGGGAGTATATAAGGGAACGCTGTGATCAAGAGAACATGTTTATTGCTGGTCTCGAGATAAAAGAGAGACCTAGGACAAGTAAGTCTGCTAGGCTGGAAACTATGGAACCATATTTCGCTCAAAACAAAGTATATATGCTTGAAAGTATGGAAGAAATAAGAGATGAGTTATTATTGTATCCAAGAGCTAAACATGATGACTTATTAGACGGGCTATACTATGCTATGAAGAATACCTATACACCAGCACACGAAACTGGTGATATGAAAATAAAAGAGAAACAATATATAAGAGATGAAACTTTTGATTGGATGATTGCTTAAAGTATAATTAATTTATAGGGAACAATAATGACCTCGATTTCGTATAAGCTGATGTTGCAACGCATTTTTCCACATGCCAGAGATACATCCAGAAGTAAGACTTACTCAAGACTTATTCTCTAACTATAGTTCTGCACGCTCAGACTGGGCTAGTCAGGCAGCTGAGGATGCAGAATTTCGGGCAGGGAAACAATGGTCAGATAAGCAGGTAAAGTCATTACGTGCTAGAGCACAAGAACCTTTAGTTGTAAATGTGATCCATCCAGCAGTAGAGCAAGCAAAAGCTATGCTTACTGCTAACTCGCCAAGATTTCAATCTACTGGACGAGATACTTCAGATACAAAAGTAGGCAGGATATTCTCAGACCTAATGTCATGGGTATGGGATATATCGAATGGTAATACTGAATTAAAACAATGTATTGATGATTACTATGTAAAGGGTATGGGAGTTATGGTTTCATATATATCACCAGATTCTGATTTTGGTAAAGGTGAAGTATATGTTAAATCAATTGACCCATTCTCAGTCTATTTCGACGCTGACTCACAAGACCCATTCTGTAGGGACGCTAGTAATATTATAATAGCAAAGCGTATGACAGAAAAAGAATTAATTCTAATATATCCAGAATTTGAGGAAAACATCAGGCAATCCTCAGAAACAAGTCATATAAGTTCAGTCGATGAGAATCGTTTTGGTATAATGAAAGAGGATGTTCTTCCTAAAGCTAGAAAGAATGAAATGCTCGATGTTGATCTTGAACGTGAACTGGAAGTATTTGAGAGATATACCAAAGTAAAAGTACCATATTATAGAATATTCGATCCATTGTCGAATGAAGAAAAGATTATAGACGATCCTCAATACGCAGAATACAGAGAAGAACCAGCAATTATACTAACTGTTTCTGGCGGAGAACAGCAGATATTTACCGATAAACTGAATGTATCTAAGTTTATGCAGATACATGATGATATTGGAAAAGTATATCATTTAGAGGTTGATCCTCTCACTGGACAACCCACACCAGTAGCTGGCCGTGAGAATGAAAATTCAATACCAAATAGCTACACTGCTATTGATCCCATCACCAAAGGTGAACTTATTGACAATGAAAAAATCATGGTTAATAAGGTAATGGCTACCAACATAAAACAATGTATCTCAGTTGGTGATGAATATCTGTATTCTGTGGTATTGCCTATAGAAGATTATCCAGTTGTTCCTTTTATGAATAATCACAACAGGAATCCTTATCCCATTAGTGATGTAAGAACTGTACGTGGTCTACAGGAATATATTAATAAGCTGCGTTCACTTATTGTTGCTCATGCAAGTAGTTCTACTAATGTTAAGCTTCTTATTCCACGTGGATCGATGAATAAAAAGCAATTAGAAGAAGAGTGGGGACGTGCAGGTACAGCTGTAATTGAGTTTGATCCAGAGCTTGGGCAACCAATTGTAGCAGGGCCAGTACCCCTTCCAAATGAATTATATAAAAATGAAGCAGATGCGAAATCTGATATTGAACGAATACTTGGTATTTATACATTTATGCAGGGGGATGTTGGTTCAGCCCCACAAACATTTAAAGGAACTGTTGCTCTTGACGAATATGGTCAAAGACGCATCAAGTCCAAGAAGGATGATATAGAATATTCGCTAAACCAACTAGCTAAATCAGTTGTTGGTCTAATGCAGTATGTATATACATCTGAGAAAATTGTAAGGTTAATACAACCTAACAATAAACCGTTAGAAATAAAAATTAATCAAAATCTTTATGATGATGTCAGTGGACATCTGATTGAAAAAGTAAACGATATATCTGTAGGTAAATATGATATTATCGTCGTTTCTGGCTCAACTCTACCATCTAACCGATGGGCTAGGTTTGAATACTATATGGAGCTCTTTAAGAGTGGTCTCATTGATCAAATTGAAGTTTTAAAACAAACTGACGTTGCTGATATGGAAGGCGTACTTGAAAGAGCTGGACAAATGCAGAAACTCATGCAGCAGGTTCAGCAGCAGGAAGATCAGATCAAAAAATTAAAAGGCGATCTGCAAACTGCACAGCGTGAATCTGTCCATGACAGGAAGAGAGTTGAAGTTAAGGAATTTGAAAAGAAACTGGCTAAGGCAGAAGCAAAGGCTGAAATGGCTACACAGCTGTACAAGTCGAGAGCATCTGATGAACTTGCTAAACTTAAAGAAGAAGTTAAGGAAGTAACAAAGTCAGTTGACAAACAAGTAGGCTTAAAAGAATAACAGCGGTTGCTGAAATAACCAAATCGCAAGGAGTGAATAATGGCTGAAACACAAAGTGCAGCAATAGAACCTGATAAAACACCGTATGGTTACGAGGTGGAACAAGCAGGTATCCCTTTAATGGATGCCGAAACACCTGCAGGAGATGCAATGAAACCAGAGAGTTTCGATGTAGACGTAAGCCAACCGATGATCAGTGAAACGCCTGTAGAAGGACAACAGGCTGAGAGCACACAAAGTCCTGAAGAACATCCTGCAAAAGAAGACTCGAGTAGGTTTGAGTATTGGCAAAGTCAGGCAGACAAGGTAAAGAGCGAACTATCGAATGCACAGCAAGAACTTGATTATTTTAAAAGTTTAGCACAGCAGCAGCAGTCAACGGTCTCCAGCGGACAACCTAATGGACAACCCCAGCAACAAGCGGGAGTTCAAGAGGATTCGTTGAAGCAACCCGTCAAACCAACAAAACCAGTCAACTACAGCGAAGTCGATGCGTATAACGATCCTGAGAGTACATCTTTCAAATATCGTTTAGAGAAGGAGAGATATCAAGACGATTACATGGGTTATCTTGAAGAAAAGGACGAAAACAGAGAAAAGCAGATGCGCGCTCAATATGAGTATGCATATGCTCAACAACAAACAGCAATGGTGCAAAACAATGCTATGTCACATGCTATTAATGGATATGGCTTTGATCAAACCAAAGCTAGTGATTTCGTCAATTGGGCAAGTAATCCCAATAATGTCACAGTTGATCATCTTTTGAAACTCTATATGATGAAGGATGCGCCCGACGCAAGGGTAGAGCAGAAAAAACAGGAAATGAAAAAATCTCAAGAGGTTTTGTCAATGCCAAGATCAGCAGCAGTTGAGACTGGTACATCTGAAGCGCCTCAAAGCGATGAAGACCTGTTTAATCAAGGCTTGCTCTCTTTAAAACGATAAAAAGGAGTAAATCATGGCTGCAACTGAAAAGTTATTAAAAGCCTCTGGTGTACTATATACTGATCGACGAAATTTTTACGTTGCCCCCCAAGTTGTAAAAGAACTTTGGACTGACGTAGCACCGTTTACTACGGTGGTTTCTAATAGAGAGCAGCGTAAAGTACCCGACCCGATTTTCAAAATGTTTGAACATCGGAATCCGTGGCATAAGCAGTATTTCCTAAATAATAGTGATACTGATAACCTTGACTCGGACAATGTTACCAATACAACTGTAACTGTAGATGGTGCAAGCAATTGTAACATTGATGACAGTCTAGTTGGTGCAATCTGCGAAGTATGGACAACTAGTTATGGCTCTAAGAAAGCCATTGTAAGAGTTGATTCTGTGACGAATTCAACAACTATTATTGTCAATACATTGTGGACAAGTACTGGTAGTGATATTGCTATGGTTGATAATGATATTTTTGAAATTATTGGCAATGCACAGGGTGAAGGTACAGACTCACCAGAAGCGTGGGCCGATGAACTAAGTGTCGTTTGGAATTCTTGTCAGATTTTCAAAACGCCATTACAGGTCACTGGCACATTGCTTGCTGCATCATTGCGTGGCGAATCTTCTGAGCTTGCACGTTTACGTGCTCAGAAGGCACAAGAGCATAAAATGCAGAAGGAAAAAGCGTTCTTGTTTGGACATAGAGTTGGTGGAACAGGTCTTGAAATTCAAGGCGGTGACTCCAGCTCTGAATCATTTGCTGATGGCGGAGTAGCCGACGCAGATGGTAATCTTGTAAGAACATGCTACGGCATTTTGAAAGCTATAGAAGACTATGGCGATTCAAGTGGTGACGATCAAAGTGTATTCTCTATAACTGAAGCAAGTTATTCATATGGAGACTTTGTTGATGATATGGAGAAAGTATTCCAGTATGTACCAGAATCTGGCGTTAAGCGAGCTTTCTGTGGTTCTGGAGCACTTAGTTACTGGTCTAAAATGGCTGGTAGCAGCGGTATGGCTGGTAATTCTGGCTGGACTGTTGACCTAAGTGATATGAAACGTGATTCGCTTGGTTTTAATTATAAACTTCTTGAGACACCTCATGGAGTGTTACAATTAATTCCAACCCCCGCATTGCGTGGTACTTCTTACGGTAAGAAAATGCTTGTCGTAAGTGATGAGAACCTGTTTCATGCTCAATACCGTTCACCAATGTATCAGACTAATATTAAAACTGATAATGCGTTTGACGCAGTAAAGGATCAGTATTTTTCTGATGAAGGTGTTGGTATACAGCTGATTGAAAGTCATAAACTGTTTTCAATTAGTTAAGGAGGTCAATTATGGCTAGACCTTATTTAGGTGGTTCAAGCGCTTCTGTTGAAAGTAAAACAGCAGCTTATAGTATAGTTCCCGCAGATAATGGTAAAGCGTTTGTTTTATCTGGTTCTGCAATAACACTTACACTTCCTACTATAGCAAATGCTTACAAAGGATTTTCCTGTAAAGTTATTTCAGGAGATGATAGTGAGCATGTTATAAGTGGTGGTGCAAGTAAAATATACTATCATGGCAGCTATGGAACAGATCATGCAACAAATACTGGTAGAGACATACACGAAACAGTATCATCGCTTACATTAAATGCTGGCGCAATTAATGATACGATTGATATTTTTTGTGATGGAAGTAACTGGTATTGCAATGGTTCAACAAAAGCCACTGTCGACGCAAGTTAACGAAAACTAACTCGAGGGGAGAGTAACGTCTCCCCTCGGATTGGGATACTATGACACAAAAACAGTTAATAGAAACAGTCCAACAGCACCATCCAGAGCTGGGAGAAACGCAAATACGTATTTTCCTTAATAAAGCACTGGATGAGTTTTGCAGAAGGACAAGAATTTTAACAACAGCCTATACATTCAGTACAGTAGCTGACCAACGCTACTATGCTCTTGATGACGCTATACTGGAAGTTCTTTCAGTTGATTTTGACGGATATGATATATACAGGCTGTCTGGGAGACCAGAGGTTAGGGATTTAACATAATGGCATATAGCAGAACAAAGGACGAAGTTTACTGGATAGAACGTGATGGCATAGCTATTGCAACACAGAATGTAACTGGTAATAGTCCAGCATCAGAGTTTACTGGCCCCACGGGCAGCAAGACAGTAACTATATTTGCTGTAAAGAATGATGAGAATTTTATAGCTGGTACTAGTGGAACTGGAATAGATATGACTGAATCATCCGCAATACCAGATGAGTTTCATGATGCACTGGCTCAGTATGCAATTATGAAAGGTTATGAAACCAAACCTGAAGCCATACAAATGGCTGGTTATTTTAGACAACAGTGGGAGATGTGTATTCGTGAAGGCAAGAAATACGCAAATACAGGCAGAGATGGTGCTGCCATAAACATTAAAGGATATGATTATTAATGGATGAAGTTAGTACACATACTTCAATGTCAGATTCTGCGGAATATTTTGTAGATGCTGGTGGTAGAAGTTGGGATCAAATTACTGCAAGTTGGGAAGATATTGTTATGGACTTTAGAATACCAATCGTATTTACGGAGGTGACAATTTCCTAATGGCAGATTTTAAAACACAAGTAGAAGACCTTATCGGCAGCGTTGGAGACGATGCTCTTATTACTCAATCACTTATAGATATAGGTGGTGAGATAATTCGTGCTATTCCAAATAGTGCACTATTGTCATCAGCTTTAGCTGTAGCGGTTTCATCTAGCGGTTTAAGCGTAGCAGATAAAAGAGTTTTAGCAGTAGATAAAGATGATCTTCCAGTTAGAAAAATTCCAGCAAATCAGAAAGCAAGATATAATGACACTGCTTCTATTTATGCAGCTACCGATACAAATCCAGTTTATTATGTAGAGGCTGAAACAATTTATTTAAATGGCGCAGCTGGAAGCGGCTCCACAGCTGGAGTAATGCATTATGTACCAAAACTACCAACACATAATGGTAGTGCCCTTATATCAAATGGAAGTGATGCAGTAGCCAATTTTCCACTGGAAGCAGAACATTTACTTATACTTGGAAGCGCAGTAAGCTGATTACAAAGATTGATGGCAGATAAATCTTCTAGTCTATCTGATCTTTCTATATCATCAGTTGCCCCTGTACCTCCAGAATCACCAAGTTTTACAAGCCCAGATATATCATCTACTACAATAAATAATTTAGGTGTTCCACCAATTTATACAGCACCAACAACAACAATAAGCGGAATAGCGTGGGCAACTGAATATCCGACTCAAGGAAGCTCTATCACAACTGCGCTTGGATTATTAAAGGACGCTGTAGATCAAGCTGAAACAGCCGCAGATAAATTTGAGTCAGCTGATGAATCTGTATTTGGAGATGAAGATACATTCACAACTACAAATTCTCAACTGACAAGAGTTAAGGATGCGCTAGATAAAGTATCTGCATTAATTGAATCTAATAAACCTGCGTCTAGTTATGATGCACACGACTTATTGCAAGCAGAAGATTTAGAATTATTACAAGGAAATTTAGCCATAGTACAGGCAGAGCTTCAAAGAGCACAAGCTCATATAGGAGAATGGGTAGCTATTGGCGATATGAGAGTAAAAGAAATTAATGCAGCTCTCGCTGAAGCATCTGGATATGCAAATGAAATTCAAACTAGACTATCAGCTACTCCATTAAAAATATCTGAGTTTCAATCTAAGGTTCAAGATTCATTAAATGAATTCAATGAAGCAAATGTTCAGTACCAAGCAAAACTGCAAGAAGCTATACAGCAAGCACAGCTAAGTGCAAGAGAAGCAGAGCAAGAAGCCAATCTTAAGCTTCAAAAAGAGCAGGGTGAATATTCTTCTAAACTACAAAAATTTCAAAACGAACTAAGTGAGTATCAGGCTAATGTATCAAAAGAGGTTCAGGAATATACTCAAAACATGTCCCAGTACCAGTTGGACTATCAATGGAAACAGGGGCAGTATGCACAATTAAAAGCTGAATATAGCCAAGGCTTACAACTATTAATGGGGAGATAATTATGGCAAGTAGAGTAGACTTTGCAGTAAGCGCAACTCCAGTACATACACATACCACTGGAGAAGGTCAGGCTAACACTGATTCTATAGCTGCAGATGTTGGAAAAAGTTTAGGCGGAAATGGTAGTATAGCCCATACATGGGGTTCTACGGTAGGATATGGTTCAGGAAACGCAACGCTTGTAGCTGCAGGTACTAATTATGCAGTTGGACAAACAGCAGTAACACTTGGAACTTTTACAAGTGCTAACTTTGTCTTTATAAAGCATTCTGGATTTTTATCTAACGGAACAACTGTATCAGAAGTTGATGTAAAAATTACTATGGCAGCAACTATAGCAGATGCAACCACCGTAGCAGTATTGGGGCCGGGTGAAGCAATTATTTTACCATATGGGTCAGATACTGTAACACCAACTCTATGGGCTGCTGGTAATGGAGAAGCGGTTGGTGTAGAAGTTATGGGTGCTATAGCGTAATGAAAATTAATAAGGAGAAATAAAATGGGTATACGCAGTTATTCAACTAGCGAAGCTAACAATATACAGTTAGGACAGGCTGGAGCAGACTATGTTACTAATGCTACAGTTAATTCCGACACTTATATTGCAATACAAGCATTGAGTACTGATTGTGAAATCAGTGCAACATCAGCAGATACAGATGTTTGGGATAGTTTAAGCAGTATAACAGTGCTGAAAGGTCAAACAATTTACGGCAGATGGTCTTCTGTGACTGTTGCGTCAGGCGATTTCGCTATGGTATATCGGGGCTAAACAAAAAATATATAAGGTTTTATTATGGCAACTTTAACAGGTCAATCCATTGCATCCTCATATGAACAGTTATTACATGTTGATAATGATGGCGGTGGTAATGGTACTACACACGTATCAGTAAAAGACGGAGATAATGGAACCACTTTTAGTTTCACTATTGCTACTGATGCATTAATGATGACTAGTACCAATCGCCTAGAATTTGGCGATACTGGTACATATATAAATCAATCATCTGACGGTGTATTAAATATCACTTCTGATACTGAAGTTGAGATTAATGCAACTACTATAGATATTAATGGCGCTGTTGCAATGAGCGGTGCAATTACTGGTGGTACTAATATTACTATATCTGGAGAGCTTGATGCAGCTACGCTTGATATAAGCGGTAATACAGATATTGACGGAACTATAGACGTTGCTGGAGCATCTACTTTTGGCAGTACAATAACCGCTGGAAGCTTAGGAGCTGATACAGACAATACTGTAGTTGTTGTTAATAGTAGTGGGTTATTAAAAACAGACGAAATTGATTCTAGGGTCTGGGGTAGTACCTTAGTTGATACCGATGCATCAGGTGCTGATAATGAATTAGCAACTTGGTCTGATGCGAATACAATCATTGGAGAAGGAAATTTAACATTTGACGGTACAGATTTATTAATTGCTGGCGGAGGGAAAGCTGCGTTTAGAGATAATGGTGGAGAATATATATACTCTGTTAGTGACGGTACTTTAGGTATTGCAGCTGGTACTGAGATTGATTTAACAGCAACAAATATTGATATAAACGGAGCAGTCGATATATCTGGTAATCTTGTAGTTGGTGGTAATTTTACAGTAAACGGAACAACTACTACTATCAATTCTACCGTTATGCAGGTAGATGACAAAATGATTGAGCTGGCACATTCACCTAGCGGTTCAGAGGGTGATGATGCAGCAGTAGATGGTGGTGGTATTACTCTTAAATCCAGCGATAGTGATAAAACTATACTCTGGGAAAATGACGATAATTCATGGCACTTTAATCAAGGCCTAGTTATAGGTATTGATGATACTGGGGCGGATGTAAGAGTTTATAGTGCTACTACTAATGAAGGATTATTTTACGATTCATCAGAAGACGAGTTTGGTCTTTTACTTACAACCAAATTAAAGTTCCACGATATTGGAGGCGGTGAAGAAATATACGCTTCAGCTAATGGTCACTTAGAAATAAACGCTGGAACAACATTAGATATAACCGCTCCTACTGTTGATTTAAACTCTGCAACAGAATTTAATATAGATACTGCAGCTTATGATTTAAACGCAAGTGGTGCTGTAACAATAGATGGTGCTGTAGTTTCTATTGATGGAACCGATGATTCAAATTTTAAGGTTACTGGTTCAGGTAAAACCATTCAAATATGGGCAGCAGGAGGTGGAACACAACAAGTTCAACTTATTTCAGCTGGGACTGGTTCTGATGCTATTGAGCTAGACGCACAAGAGGGAGGTATTACATTTTCATTAGGTGGTGGAGCTGGTGATGATTTTATTGTTAATTCTACTACATTAGTTGTAGAAAGTGACAACAGTCGTGTGGGAATTGGCACAGCGTCACCGAACGTTACTCTCGACGTGAGTGGAGGATTTGGTGTATCTGGAGCAGCAAGCCTTGCTTCATCTTCTGGAGTTACTACAATAGGTTCAAGTAATCAACTGACTATATCAGCCGCTGGTGTATTAACAGTTAATAGCGCAACAGATGCTACTAATTCAACCAGTGGTTCTACAATTATAGATGGTGGAGTTGGTATAGCAAAAAAACTATTTGTTGGTACAGACTTAGATGTTGACGGAACTGCAAACTTAGACAATACAGATATTGATGGCACGTTCACACAAGATGCTGGAAATGTAGTATTCAATGAAGATAGTGGTGATTATGACTTCAGGGTAGAATCAGACGATAACGCCAATAT
>Ga0114909_1001255_pt1 | contig 14732 bp, 21 predicted proteins | sample MalvireepMed_906_FD_87290 | JGI IMG/M metagenome (GOLD analysis project Ga0114909, IMG submission 87290) | Marine viral communities from the Global Malaspina Expedition - Malaspina viral metaG DeepMed_906 | ecosystem: Environmental > Aquatic > Marine > Oceanic | place: Mediterranean Sea...
AAATTTGAACAGCTTGAAGATAAACATATATACCTTCAACAAGCTAAAGCAATTTATGAAAAGGAATATTTTGTATCTCAAGCCGAAATCCAGCTTGATTTTTATAACTTTGTTATTGCCAGAGAAGAAAAAGATGAAGCTCAGCAGATTCGTGTGTTACAAAAAATACTAATAATAAGTAACCAAAACCAAGGTATTAATCCATTCTATAAAAATGAAGCGCAAGATATCTTAGCGAACTTATTTATCAATAAAGAACAATTTGATGATGCGTTAGGCATATTCAACTTTGAAGATAAATTAAGTCCAAAAGAAAAGTATTTATTAGCGAAAATCTACCAACGTTGGAACAAGGCCAACAGAGCAATTGATTATGCACAACAAGCTTATAATGACGCTATTTGGTCAGATGAACGGATCATTTCATTAGACTCCGCACTATTATTGCTCGAAATAAGTGTGAGTAATCGTGATGATAATGCAATCCATCAAGATGTCTACGTGAAATATATCCGCGAGCATTCTTTACCCTTTTGGTTAAGTATGAATAACAAGCGTTTAATAGAAACACAACATCCAGAACTGTTGAGCTTAGTGAAGTGAGATAAATAATAAACCTCAATATATTGAGGTTTATTATTACAAGCTACAATGTCACAAGTACTCATTCATGAGCTACTATTTAGTGTTATTTCGTTTTTTGTGCTTGGTTAAAGCTCTCAATTGCTTGCGCATTACTTAATTTTTTTCTGAAGTTTTGCGTAGTTTGGTTTACCGAGAAAAGTCCTTGTTTTATCGAATAGTTTTTATTGTTTGGCAACTCTAATGCTATTCTAAACCCAGCATGAACAGCACCAAAACCACCTCCCATATGAGCTCTTTCGGTTAAATGCTCAATATTCTCCATTGCAGCCCCACCGCGTCTAATATGCATGACTTGTTCACCACAGTTATCATTCCACACTTTTTGATCTCTAGGTGCGCCTTGATACCCTTCTTTATGCTGACAATCTGCTACAAATTCATCGGCATTACCTATGATGTCATATATACCCCAAGGATTAGCCTTAAACATACCCACAGGTGAATAACCTTTATAGCCATCGTCACATTGATGAGTATTATCTCGATTCACATCGTTTACATTGCCATACGTACAAGCTTGATGCTTGTCGTCACCATAAAAAAACTTCTCTGATGTCCCTGCCCTTGCTGCATATTCCCATTCAGCTTCACTAGGTAAACGGTAAGGTTTATTCGTCGTTTTTGCTAACCAGGCAACATAACTTTCGGCATCTTCATAGGCAATGCAAACCGCAGGTTCAAATTCAGGAACGTTTTCCCAGTCAACGGTAAAATTTCTAAAGTTTGGTTCATTATCTTTAAAAGTTAACTCGACACAATTAATACCTTTATTACCTTTTTCCATCGCTAAGGTGTGATTTGTTTCTGCAAGAAATAGTTGAAACTCTCTATTGGTGACTTCATATTTTGCCAGTGCAAACTTCTTAATAGAAACAAGATGGGCAGGTTTATTGCTAACATAAGAGTTCCATTTATCATGTCCCATGGTAAATCGACCTGCCGGTATTTCGACCATGTCAGGTTCAATAACCTCGGCATAATTATTAAAACTCACTGCCGTTATTAAGCACGTTAAGGTCATCAGTTTCTTCATTTTTTGTATCCTAGTTATCGTTTTCATTAAGTAAAGTTGGAAAATTGATTTGAACAATTCACTAGGGTATTAACCCTTAAATCATAGAGATAGGTCTTAACAAAACTCTATTTTTAATCTAACAAAGATCTTATTTGTTATGATTTTTAGCTTATATTCTTACTGTTTGGTGAAAAGCTAACTTTTTTGTAGCCACTTAACTGGCCGTTCTATTGCCAGGCAAATAACTCTGTATAAGTATTGAAAATTAACAATATAGAGACCATGTAAGTTACTAGCTTTATTGAATTAAATTTTGAATAACTTACTGGATGAATTTATGACGTTGAAAATAGATCATGTCACTCTTGCACTTAGTTCTTTAGAAAAAAGCATTCCATATTATGATAAGTTACTTTCCTTATTGGAATTTGAAAAAACACATGCTCATGTTTGGACAGATGGAAAAGGTTTTTTTTTCCAGTTTATTGAAGCTAAAAAAGGTACTTCTGCTTATGAGCGTTATGGAGCGGGTATGAACCACATTGGCTTTTCCGCACCGTCTGAAGAATTTGTGATTAACTTAAGAGACGCTATGGAGCTTGCCGGATTTGAGGTGCCTAGTATTCAGAACTTTAAAGGTGTCACAGCATTATTTATGAAAGACCCTGATGGTATTCGTTTTGAAGTAACCTATTACCCACCAGGGGTTTCAGTTGTCGATTAGTAATACAAAAAATGAATTAACAAGGAAGTCGATGTCAACAACTAAGACTATTGCCGCTCTAGATGAGTGCGAGCTGCCGACCTTAAAAGGAAAAGATTTATTAAGTTTTAAGCAGGCTATTGAGTTAGTAGTTGTCCGAAGTGGATTAATTATTATACCAAATCATAAAATTAGTCTTCCTTTTACTGTGGAAAGGTATAACAGAAAATTTGTGCTACGTTCACATATCCCTGCTTTTAATACTGAGATAATTGAATACTTAGCATCAGAAAATGAAGTTGAAGTTCTTTTTGATACCTCTGGATACTACATAGATCCTGCTTTAATTAAACGAAAGACACCTCATGCCCCTACAGAAGTAAAAGCAGTTTTTTCAATATTTGGAAAGGGGAATGTTTTAAACTTATCACAGCACGAATTCATAAAGCACTTGGATCAAGTTAGAGCATGCAAACAAGCCGTCTATTTGCCTGACTCTACATTCAAGGTACACGATCTACCTGAGGATTATCTCGCTGAAAACCTAGCCGCTATTCGAGCTTTCGAAATATCAATAGACGTACTTCAAACACATCAATTAATGGCGCTTAAACATCTTGAATTAGAAAATAGAGAATACATCATGCGTCATTTACATGATAATGGTGGTTTTCAGGCTTTAGAAGCAGCCAAAATAATCAATTTTTTCGTAGGTAATTAATCACATATAACAAGGCAATTAAGCGGTGTTATGTGTCAAGGAGGATTCAATCAATGTCTGGGCATGAAAAACTAAATTATGTAGAATTTCCAGCAACAAATATCTCTGCAACTAAGCTATTTTTCGAGAAAGCTTTTGGTTGGGCGTTTGAGGATTATGGGCCTGATTATAGTGCTTTTTCAGATCAAGGTCTTGATGGCGGTTTTTACAAATCGGAGCTAACATCGACAACCGTTAACGGCTCTGCTTTGTTGGTTCTACTCAGTGACAACCTGGAATTATCTCAATCGAATGTTGAATTAGCGGGTGGAAAAATTACAAAGCCTATCTTTTCATTTCCAGGTGGCCGCCGTTTTCAGTTTATTGAACCTAGTGGTAATGAGTTAGCTGTCTGGTCAAAAAGTAGCACATAACATAAGCACTAAAGAACAACTTTACCTTTGGCTGTGGTCTTTGCTCAAATATTTTAAACAGTCATTTCTTACCGCGTAGCGCGGCGTTAGATGCTCAAGGAGACTTCAGCTGTGATAGCAAGTACTGGTAAATGTAGTTGTGGACAAACAAGAGTAAAACTCACTCTTCCGGAAACTTTAGAGCACTATAGCCCTAGAGCATGCGACTGTGACTTTTGCATTTCTAGAAACATCACATATCTTTCGCATCCCGATGGAGAGTTAGAAATTGCAAGCAAAGCACCTCTTGATATACAGCAACAAGGTTCTAACCAAGCTGGCTTTATTACATGTAGACAATGTAAAACCGTAATTGCAGCTTCTTTACGGTTAGAAAATAGTCTTATAGGTGCGCTAAATTCAACCCTACTATCTAACGCTTCATTACTTCAAGAACCGACGGTAGTTTCTCCTAAAGCGCTAAGTGCAAAAGAAAAATTTGACCGATGGCAAACAGTTTGGCTTAATATTAAAGTTAATGGCGACAGTCACATTTAACGAACTATAAAGCCGGAAAAATACCGTTGGCTTTTGTCCGATACTCGCATAGTTTAGACAACTACCAATAACGACTTAATGTGGCCCTAGCAGCCAAATGGAACTTATATGAAACGACTACTTATCTTATCGATGTTTACATCATCAGTCTTTGCCTCAACATTTGATATAGATACTTACTCTACCTCTATCGATTTTGCTCAGGTTACCCATGTTCTGGCTACTCAGAAATCAAGTGGCAGTTGGTGTTTTGGTACTTCCGTTCGACACAATGACCAAGGTTGGGAACATTATGCAGACGGGTGGGAGGTAATAGATTTGGAAGGTAAGCAACTCGGGTATCGTCAACTTGCTCACCCTCATGATAATGAGCAACCATTTACACGCAGCCAGTGTGGTATAAACATTCCAGCCGAAATGTCTAAAGTCATCGTTCGTGCCAAATGTAATAAACATGGTTTTGGTGGTAAAGCATTCATTGTTAGCCTAAAACAAAATTAAGACCGTAGTTTATTTTGTTAAGCGTATCAATAAAGCAATCTAATAAAGCCCCTTAACGTGGGCGTTGAGTTTGAAGGGTTATCGATGGAAGTAACACTGCATAAAATTTCAAAAGAAAACTATGAAAGGGTCTGTGACCTTGAAGTGACTAAAGAGCAAGAAGATTTGGTTGCAGGAAATACATGGTCGCTAGTTGAGTCTTTATTTGAAGGGTATGAATCACGAGCAATTTATGTTGATAACGACGTCGTTGGCTTTTTTATGTGGGTACAAGAAACATCAGAAAAGATATCAATTTGGCGCTTTATGATAGATCACAATTATCAAAACAAAGGTATAGGTCGTAAAGCATTAAACCTAGCCTTAGCAGAAATTAAATTGGTCTCGAGTCTTAAAAAAATTGAAATTTGTTATAACCCTAAAAACCCAGTAGCAAAAGATTTTTATTCAAACTTCGGCTTTAACGAGGTTGGCATGGATGAAGATAATGAGGATGTGTTAGCTGTTATTAACATCTAAAGCATAACGGGCTACATAAGAGTCGAAAACTAACCATGAATTACACAAGCTTAACGGTATTTTGCAGCTTAGTGGTATATTACTTATGAATATTGGCACCTTAGCCAACCTTAATAGTTCAATGAAATACTGTTAACTTTAAAAGGAATAATTAAAGTGTCACATGCCGTCGAATCACAGCCCAGAATAGCTAAATTATCAATAACCTTAAATAAACTGGTGTTATTAACATGCCTCATCGTCATTTTATATTTTGGCTATGGAAGATACACTGCGCATAAAACTGAACAAGCTGAAGCCTCAGTTTTGATTTTGGCCCCTCAGGTTAACGATATTTATTTTTTAGATTTCAGGTTACTCAGTGAGAAATTAGCACCTAAAAACAAATACAAATTAGCTAAAGTTGTGCGTGTTAGTGATGATAGCGTTGCAATAGTTTATGGAAGGTTCTTCTATCAATGGCAATATTCTGTGGTTAATAGCATTCAGTATGGTGATTTAAGCAATGATGATTATTTTACGCTAATACCCGACTATATTCCCTTGAGCAAAATTAAAGCAATGAAAAATAACGGGGCTATTTATTTGGTTAAAAGACCTATCCAAAATAAACTTTATGGTAATTTTGTTAGTTCTGAATAAGGGTATCTCATGAAATAAGGAAGGTATACGAGTTAATTAATTCACTTAATAATTAGGTGAAAAATGGTTGTGAGCATTCGATTTTATCAACATTTTAACCTGCTATTTATGCCTATTAACTATAAGGTATTATCTAATTTAGGAAGTTTCATTATGATCGTCGTTTATGGCATAAAAGAGAATCTGAACCCTATAAAATCTAAACTATCTGATGCTATTCATACATCAATGCAATCTGTACTAGGTATGCCCGAAGATAAACGCGCGCATCGCTTTATTCCAATGGATAAGTCTGACTTTTATTATCCTAGCGGACGCTCTGATAGCTATACTGTTATTGAAATTAATCTAATGGAAGGCCGTAAAATTGCAACAAAGAAAGCACTAATTAAATCGTTATTTTATGAAATTGAAGCAAAGCTAAATATTTCATCGGTAGATGTCGAAATTACCATTAAAGAGCAGCCCAAACATTGCTGGGGCTTTCGTGGTATAACGGGTGATGAAGTTAGCGATCTAAAATACAGTGTCAATGTATAACAAGCTAATAAGTAAGAACAATAGCCATGGTTGCTTGCTCACTATTTTTAAGTAACTATGCTAAGACGCTTATGCCTTCCTTATATTTCAATCGAGCTTTTCATATGTCCAAACTAAGGGATTTAAAAGGTCTAGGACCTAAATCAGAGAAGTTGCTTTTTGAAGTAGGGATAACAACCGAAGAAGAGCTTAGAGAATTAGGCGCTATCCGTGCATTTATTCGATTAAAAAAAGAATGTAGCACCAAGCCCAGTTTAACTTTTTTATATGCGATAGTTGGCGCAATAGAAGATAAGCATTGGCTTGATATTGCCAAACATGAAAAAGGCCAACTGTTAATGGAACTTGAGGGTTATAAAGAGTTAGAAGAACTTCTTAACTCGGAAGGTGTAACCATTTCATTATAACTAGTCGAATAACAGCTATGCGCGATGGTTTTCGTCATGCAGCAGTTTGTCCTGAACCAAGTCATTTAGAATGTCCAAAATTTAATGAATTGTTACTTTTTGCTAATAAACGATTGCGGTTACTTAATAATAAGTAGTGTATATTTAAGCATTTGCAATGGATGGCTATGCTCGGGTTACATTGGAGTGTTAAGCGATTCATATCAGCATTCAATCTTAATATTGAGGCAGTAAATGATTACCCTTCACCATTTAGAATATTCACAATCTTTTAGAATCCTATGGTTATTTGAAGAACTGGGCATAGAGTACGAATTAAAAAAATATAATAGAGATCCTGTAACTCATCTAGCTCCAGCAGAATATAAGCGTATTTCTCCCTTAGGAACAGCACCCGTTATTACACATAACAATGTGGTTCTTGCTGAAACTGGAGCCATCATTGAATACATTCTGGATTTATATCCTAATGAATTGCTCAGTCCTCCTGCAAACTCTGCTAATCGAGCAAAACACCTATTTTGGTTTCATTCAGCCCAAGGATCCATGATGCCACTAATGCTGATGGATAGCGTATTTCGAATAATTCAAAAAAGAGTGCCCTCTTTATTAAATTTGATAATCCGACCGGTATTGGCTAAAGCTACAGATAGCTTCATCAAAGCAAGGTTAACGAAGATCTTAGAAAATGCAGAAAAGGATCTATCAGAAAATCATTGGTTTGGTGGTGAAAATTTAACAACCGCAGATATACTGTTGAGCTACCCGATAGAATCTGCCAATCAACGAGGTTATCTAATCAGTGATTATCCAAAAACCAAAGATTGGTTAAAGCGCATATACCAACGCCAAGCATTTCAATTAGCGAAACAAAAGGATGATCGCCAATCCATGGTCATGCCTTTATAAACAACTATCAAATATTCGGTAATTTACGATGAAGCTTGCTGCCATAGCAGTGTTTTATCAACATCAACATTACAATGAAACGGTTATCAATTTCCGGTGATTTATACTTGTTATGTTATTCAATTCCATGAATACTAAAACAAGCTTGGCAAAACGTGCTCAAGTGAATTTACTTTAATCGGTATAATAAGCTTTTCATTTGAAGCTAATAATTTATACAAAGCCACGAGGGAGAATATTAAAACATGGATTTATCAAAAGCGACTGCTCTAGAAGACATTAAAAAGAAAATGACAACAGTAGCAATAATTGATATGCCTGCATCAGTTATGCTGGGCTTAGGACTTTATGGAAAATTCGCAGCCAATGGAAACGCTTTTCATCCAACGCTCAATAATGCAGATGTCGTTAACTCTCTCCTGATTTTGGGTGGTGCCATTATGTCATTTTGTGCTTTTAAGTTTGTCTCATTAACAATTCAAAAAAACAAGCTGCAGAGCCAATAGATAAATAAAGATCCTTAATATGCCGTCTTTAATTGGCATTCAGCTGAGATTGAGGCTGATAATTTATGCTATTGCTCTGTACTGACTTTTACTGATGAAATCTTATGAAAAAAATTAGCCTTTCAATATTACTCTTTGCATTACTTTTTTCTTTGACTGCAAGTGCAAAAAATAGTTTTCGATTAGAAAATGGCAAGCTTTTATCTCTTGGTAAGAGTAAGTCTGAAATAGTTTCCCTAGCTGGTGCGCCTATTTATCAAGACGTTGAAAGAGTTGCAATAGATAATGGCCACGAAGCAAACCTAGTAAAGCGAGAAGTATTAATGTATAAGCTTAAAGGTTCTATTGGCGGTCTATACCTTGTCGTAATTACTATTGAAAATAATAAAGTCGTTTTAATTACAAGTAAGCAAGAAGAGCGTATTTAATTACCTGCTAGACAAAATATTTTGCCACTTTCGCTAAAGCTAACCTGAATCAATTGGAAAATTCGAATGGAAATTATAGAGCACTTATCTAGGGTTTCAGAAAAATATAGCATTGCAGCGATAGCACTGCACAAATTGATTTCCCCCTACACAGCTAATCACTGTGTAAAGCTTACCTCTAATAACATTATTAGTTACGGTACAGGAAAAGATGGCCATATGTTACTGGGTTTGTGTGTCCGCTCTACTGGCATAATGCTCTATGCATCGGCAGATGTTCTGTCTGTATACTCCAATGAATTAGACAAGAAAAGAACAGGAAAAACGTGCCTAAGAATTAAAAAATTATCAGATGTTGATACTAATGTTTTAACGTCAATTATTTGTGATTCATTAAACAAAGACAGCATGAACTATGGTGAGTGTTCAAGCTAACAAGTCACTTAAGTGGGAGTGCGTAGTTCCCTCTATTACAACAGCAGTATATCCTAAGAGGTTTTATGAAGTTTGCCGTTTTATCCGACATTCATAGCAATGTGTTTGCGCTAGAAGCAGTTATTGCTGATGCAAAAGAACATTCCGTAGATTTCATGGTAAATCTTGGCGATATTCTTTATGGCCCAATTGCACCCAGAGCGACTTATGATCTGCTAATGCAGCACGAAATAGTTACTATTTGTGGCAACCAAGATCGTCAAATATTTGAAGCAACTGCAGAAGAAATCAATTCAAATCCAACAATGAAATTTATACTTGATGATTTAGGTGAAGCTCCTCTTGAATGGATGAAGTCACTGCCCTTTGATATGCAATTACACAATGATGTTTATCTGTGTCACGGCACGCCTGATAATGACTTAATCTATTTACTCGAGAATGTTGAGCTAGGCTATGCTTGTTTACGTTCAGATAACGAAATAATAGCACTGCTAAACGGTCAAAACTCTCAACTTATATGTTGTGGACATACACATACGCCCCGTACCGTTTCTTTAAGCACAGGACAATTAGTAATCAATCCTGGTAGCGTCGGTTTGCAGGCATATACTGACGATGAACCTGTTGTTCATTCAATGGAGAACTTTAGCTCTCTCGCGTCATACTCCATCATTGAAAAAACGGTAAATGACTGGAATATTAAGCACGTAAAAGTACCCTATGATGTTAAACAGGCGGTTACTGAGTGTGAAAAGCGGGATAGAAAAGATTGGGTTCACTTTTTAACGACTGGGCGACGGATGTAAGATGTTATTCTAGGGAAATATTTGCCTTTTCCTTTATCACTTTTTTTAACAACTATTTATAGGCGCTTATTGAAGCGTTAGTTTCAAAGGATTTTTTCACGTGGATTTTTTCATTTTAGTTTTATTTATACCTGCATGTTTCGCATTAAACATGATTCCAGGACCTAACAACCTACTTGCTATGGCGAATGCCCAACGTTATGGCTTTAAGTATGCTGTTGCTGCTGGTTTAGGAAGAATTGCGGCATTCGTTGTCATGATTTTTCTTGCCGCAACGGGATTAGCCACTATTTTATATACCTCAGAAACTATTTTTCTAACGATCAAAGTTATAGGCGCTTGTTATCTTTTTTGGGTCGCTTATAAATTATGGCATTCGAACGTATCAGCCGTTGAGGTGAATGCTGAAGATCAAACTAATATGACTATTTACCAACTTGGCAAACAGGAATTTTTATTAGCCGCAGGTAACCCAAAAGCTATTTTAATATTCACAGCATTCCTGCCACAATTTATTGACTCAACTAAAAGTCCTGGCTATCAGTTCTTCACCTTAGGTATTACTTTTTTATGCTTAGAGTTATTCGCTATTTCAATATATGCACTTTTTGGCGTATATCTTCGTCATTGGTTTTCAAAGCCAAACATGAAAAGGTTATTTAATCGTGGCTGTGCTTTTTTCATTGGCTCTATTGGTATCAGTTTACTTACCGAGCGAAAGGCTTAAAATTAGCAAGAAAATAGTGTAGGAGGCGAATTTAAAGTAGAGCTAGCATGTAACAAATAAATTCGAACAAGTAGTTTTTTTCTTCAGAATCACTTTATTAACCAGCTATTATTTGTCCATTATTGCGGCAGTTCGTGTATGATGTATCTAATCAAGAGGAATTAGGTAGTAACTTTCCCTATGCCCTAATTAATTGATATTTGGTAGAAACATTAAAAATATTCCTGCTAACCATGCTTAGAAGAAAAAATTTATGAAGATAACAGATTTTCGATCATTACTTGATAATGGATCTTTTGAAGATCCTATAACACCTGCAGCTTTAAATGGTCATGAACTTAGTGAGCTTATAAGCCCAATTTCTTGTGAAGAGTTTGTGAGCACCTATTTCTCTAAAGTTTCTTTGAATGTAGAAGGAACCTCTAAAAAATTCAACCATATTTTCAGTTGGGAAAGACTAAAGCAAGCCCTTAAGCGTGGCGAAAGTATCACAGATAAACACTACAACATAACGGCATCATTCACTGGCGGAGAAGACTCTGGAGATCCTAGGGTCATGATTGATGCGTACCATAGTCAAGTAATAGAATTGCTAAACGCAGGCGCGACTGTTTGTATATCCAATATTCAAATTGCTGACCCATTTCTTGCCAAGTGGGCGTTGGCAATTCGTGCGCAACTTAACTTCAGCGGTACAGTAGGTATAAATTGTTATATCTCGGCGGACGGTTCAGGATTACCCATGCATTACGATAGTCGAGTTGCTACAAGTATCCAGATCGCGGGAAAGAAACGGTGGAGGTACGCCACAAAGCCTGCAAAAGCTTGGCCCAGCTCGAATGAGGTTTATAATGAAGGGTTGAATGAAAGTGAGGTAGGAAGTTTACCCGATGACATGGAATTTAGGGAAGTTGAACTAAACCCAGGGGATATGCTTTGTTTGCCCGCCGGGGTATGGCACTCTGCACGCGGTATAGGTTGTTCCTTAGCTTTAAACCTCTCTTTCTCACCTCTGAACTACCTTGATCAACTAATGCCGTTTCTTAAGAAATACGCCACTTCGAACCCAGATTGGCGAGGAGGCCCACCTGTTATAGCTGAGAAAATTCAAGGTAATATACCGCAAGAAATTTCAACGTACATGAACGAACGCCTCGATGAGTTTCATAAGATAGTGCAGAAAGCTTTCAGTAATACCGATGAACTAATCGAGCCTTGGTTAACTTCATTAACACGTGCACCTTACACTGATTGTACTACTCAATTGAGGTCTATACCTGACATCACGCCTAGCCAACAGTTTAAAGTCACTGACCCACCGCTTCGTTATATTGAGTTTCAAAATAGATTGATTATATCCTTTGATAATGATTTACATAGATTTCCAGTTAACTTGGCTCCTATGCTTCAACGGCTTTCTTCTGCACCAGTAAGTTTTACCATACCCGAAATTCTTTCATTACAACATGAAAGTAATAGTTTGACCCAAAATGAAATCATCCATTACATGCAAGTGTTATATAAATTTGGAATAATTAATAAGGTGTAGTTAACCATCGAGACTCTTTCTTGTGGACAGAAATCATAAAATACAGTTAGTGATTTAATCGCGTTTTATATTTTGCCAACTACAAATTTTTTCATATGGAAAAAGTATTAGCCGTGATAACGTCACCAGCATACTTTGTCTCACCAACTACTGCTGGTGATATAGACTATTACATACTTAAATCAATGTAATTTACCGCGGTTACTGAATGAAGCATTGAGAAACTGGCTAAAGAAGTTTCTCTCTTAGGTTCAGCGAGCTCTTTATGTGCACCGAGCGGGAAGATGAAAGCAACAGTCACCTTTTGATCAATAATTTTCAACGAAAACATTAGCAATCAAACAAATAGATTACGACTTTTGCAAGCCTTCTAAATCTAAGGAGTGGTTATTGAAATATTTACCTGCGATTGCATGCGGTTTTCTTTTAACCGCCTTAATTAGCTATGCATTTGTGTTGTCGGCAAGCTACTCTCCGTTACACAGTTATTTAGTATCTACCCCAGAATTAAATGCCCATAATTCAGCTTGGTTGTTGCTTATGTTCCACGATTCAGTGATCCCTTTAATACTAGCCGTAATAGCTGTCTCGTTTTACCGAAAACTTTTACCAAGTTACCCATTTAACTTACAAGCAATACTATTAATACAACTACCAGTGACGATTGTAATTATAATGAGTAACGGCTTACCTAATAAGTTTGCTAGTACTTATGAAAGTGCTATATCCATAACATCTGTTATTGCAAGTATTTCAGTTTTAATGGTTTTTGTGGTAATAATTGCTTATAAAAAACACTTAAACATAGATAAATTATAGTTGGCCCACTCACGTGGCTATCGCATTTGAGCGAACTGCCTCATGCGCTAGTTAAACGTTAAAAGAATTCATTAATATTTCAGCAGGGAATCGAAAATTGACCTATAAAAACAAAGAGCTTTGTAAAATACGTACTATCACTACCTTTTTGTCTTTGCCCCAAAATAAAGAAAATTGGCATGAAGAAATAAATAAAGCATCTGAATTCTGTTTAAATTTAGCCGAAGAATTTAACCACAATGGCTACCTTGTTCAATCCATTAGAATTGTAACCAACCCTTTCGGAGAGTACCTCAATACCCAGACTATTGATGCGGCAAAAAAAGACTTAACTTATTTAAGTCAGTTATTAAATTCTTCCAAAACCTCAGGACTGCGAATTCGATTTGCCATTGGCGAAGCAAGAACGAAAAAGGAAATTGAACTCTTACCAGAGTTGATTAAAGAATTTGGTGATTTATGCAATGTCTGCGTGAATGTTGGTCTAGATGAATTTGGCGTATTAGATAACGAATTAATTGAAAATTCTGTAAAAGCTGTTCAACAAATAAGTGCGATAACTCCTCGAGGTGAAGGTAATTTTAATTTCACCGTCAACTTTAATTGTGCGCCGCTCATTCCTTACTTTCCTGCGAGTTATCATCGTAAAGAATTAGGAAATAGATTTGTTATTGGTCTAGAAACACCTGATTTACTGGTTAATGTACTGGCTAATCACAATCAAAAGATGAAAAAACAAAGTCACAACGGTCAGTTTAAAGATTACTACGAGGTAATGAGTAGCGCTTTACAGCACCATATAAGCAATATTAATAGCATAATTCAAAATTCAACATGCGATAAACCCTACGCTTTTTCAGGATTTGATAGCTCAGCTGCCCCTTCTAAAAATTGCGCCAGCATGGTAGAAGTTTATCAGCAATTGGGGGTCGAATATTTTGGTGCTTCGGGTACCGTTGAGGCTTCTTCATTATTGACCAAGGTATTTAAGTCTATTGAAGGAGTCGATCTCGTAGGTTTTTCTGGACTTATGCTTGCCTTAACGGAAGATACTGGCCTTGCTCAAGGTAGTATCAAATCACACTTTGATATTCGTTCACTATTAACATACAGCTCTGTTTGCGGTATCGGCTTAGATACTGTACCAATACCGGGCAATACTCCAGCAGATAAAATTTCGGCATTAATGAGAGATACTGGCACTATGGCATATCGTTTAAATAAACCATTGACTGTTCGTCTATTTCCCGTGCCTGGACTCATGGCAGGTGAATTAACGGCTTTTGAGAGTGATGATCTTTGTAATTGCGCTGTGCTTGCCGTGCCTTAAGCAAAGTTTACCACGAGAAAGAGTTGGCTAGCGCAGTTTAACCGCTTAGGTTAGCCAGCAATATCTCCACTCGTACTTTCGACATATGATTATTTCTCAAGTTTCAATTCCCACTCAGCTGCCCAGTCTCTTAACGGATCAAGTGTAGACATTAGTGATTCTCCCAAGTCAGTCAATTTATAACCTTCAGATGATGTATAAATCAACTCCGCCTCAGTAAGCTGCTTAACTCTGGTATTTAACACCGATGGAGACATGCCATCACATTGTTGCTGCAATGCTCTGAAACTTAGAGGTTTTCCATTAAGCTCCCACATAATTCTCATGTTCCACTTTCGACCAAGCAGATCGAACACAGCCATAATAGCGATGCCTGAACTTGATCCTCTCACTGTTTTTTTTGGTAAGGGTATTGTCATTAAAATTGCGCTTCTAAAAAAGTAGCGATATACTTCGCTACGAAATAAGTAGCAATCTTATCTTAATCCATTTAAAAAGCGAGCATTATATGTTTCTAGTAGATATGAGTTTTATAGACATGGCAAAAATCACACCGGAGTTAACCAATGAGCACAAG
>Ga0114909_1001266_pt1 | contig 14594 bp, 14 predicted proteins | sample MalvireepMed_906_FD_87290 | JGI IMG/M metagenome (GOLD analysis project Ga0114909, IMG submission 87290) | Marine viral communities from the Global Malaspina Expedition - Malaspina viral metaG DeepMed_906 | ecosystem: Environmental > Aquatic > Marine > Oceanic | place: Mediterranean Sea...
GGTGTGGTCCGTGTAAAATGATAGCGCCAGTGCTTGATGACATTGCTACAGAATACGAAGGCAAAGTGACTGTTGGCAAATTAAATATTGACCAGAACTCAGCAACACCGCCAAAATATGGTGTGCGTGGTATCCCAACGTTATTATTATTTAAAGATGGTGAAATTGCCGATACGAAAGTTGGCGCTTTATCAAAAACTCAATTAAAAGAGTTTTTAGATAAAAATCTTTAACAGTTTATTAAAAAACCCACAGCACTTTCTGTGGGTTTTTTTTGTTTAAAGCGAGCAAAATTCTTTAAGAATTAACCCTTGTTAATTACTATTGATAACAAAAATATTTGCTTACATTTATATTAGTGCCTTTACCTAATTAAATTTTAGTGCTAAATTTAAGCCCTGAGTACAAAATAACATCTCATTACCTCTATTCTTATTGCCTTTATTTTAAATATAACGTTCAAAAAAAATGCATTATAAATACACTGTTATCGGCAATCGCCTGAGACATAATCACTTAAAATAGTTTAAGAAACTTCCTATGAACCTTACCGAACTGAAAGAAAAATCCATTAATGAATTGGTTGAACTAGCTGGCACCATGAAGTTAGAAAACCTTGCAAGAACTCGCAAACAAGACATTATTTTTGCTATCTTAAAAAAACATGCTGAAAATGATAATGATATTTTTGGTGGTGGTGTTTTAGAAATACTACAAGATGGCTTTGGATTTTTACGCTCTGCTGACTCTTCTTATTTAGCAGGCCCAGACGATATATATGTATCACCAAGTCAAATTCGCCGTTTTAGCATGCGAACGGGTGATACCATCCAAGGTAAAATTCGTTCACCGAAAAAAGGCGAACGTTACTTTGCCTTATTAAAAGTGACGGAAGTTAACTTCGATCGCCCTGAAAATGCGCGTAATAAAATCTTATTTGAAAACTTAACGCCAATTCATCCAACTGATCGCCTGACCATGGAACGTGGTAATGGCTCAACGGAAGATATTACCGCACGTGTTCTCGATTTAGCCTCACCAATTGGTAAAGGTCAACGTGGTTTAATCGTTGCACCGCCAAAAGCGGGTAAAACTTTACTATTACAAAATATCGCGCAAAGCATTGCTTATAATCATCCAGATGCCGAGTTGATGGTATTGTTAATTGATGAGCGTCCGGAAGAAGTAACTGAGATGCAACGCTTAGTTAAGGGTGAAGTAGTTGCTTCAACCTTTGATGAGCCAGCAAGTCGCCACGTTCAAGTGGCTGAAATGGTTATTGAAAAAGCTAAACGTTTAGTTGAGCACAAAAAAGACGTGGTTATTTTACTTGATTCAATTACCCGTTTAGCACGTGCATATAACACGGTTATTCCATCATCGGGTAAAATCTTGACAGGTGGTGTTGATGCGAATGCTTTACATCGTCCAAAACGTTTCTTTGGTGCTGCACGTAATATTGAAGAAGGTGGTAGTTTAACGATTATCGCAACTGCGTTAGTAGAAACGGGTTCTAAAATGGATGAAGTTATCTATGAAGAATTTAAAGGTACAGGTAATATGGAATTACACCTGTCTCGTAAAATTTCTGAAAAACGTGTTTTCCCTGCGATTAACATTAACCGTAGTGGTACACGTCGTGAAGAACTTATTACCAAAGCTGATGAATTACAAAAAATGTGGATTTTACGTAAAATTGTCCATGAAATGGATGAAATCGGTGCCATTGAATTCCTTATTGATAAGTTAGCAATGACAAAAACTAATAATGAATTTTTTGATTCAATGAAGCGTAAATAAGCTAACTAGATATTTGCTAGCAAATTCAGGTAATACAATGAAGCCAGTCAAATGACTGGCTTTTTATATACAAGACGTTAGGTATATCGAGCTGACAGGATGTCAGGAGCGAATAATTTTATCATCAGTAAGGCATTATGAAATATAAAGACTTAAGAGACTTTATTAGTCAACTTGAAAAAATAGGTCAGTTGAAACGTATAACAGCACCTATTTCTACGCATTTAACCATGACTGAAATTAGCGATAGAACACTACGCGCTAAAGGCCCTGCATTATTATTTGAAAATGCAGTGGATGAAAATGATAAACCTTATGGTATGCCGGTGCTGACTAACCTATTTGGCACTCCTGATCGAGTGGCGCTTGGCATGGGTCAAGAAAATCTTGGCGCGTTACGTGATGTTGGTAAATTATTAGCAATGCTAAAAGAGCCTGAACCACCGAAAGGTTTTCGTGATGCATTAAGTAAAGTACCTGTTTATAAACAAGTATTAAACATGCCAGTGAAAACGATTAAAAAGGCAGCTTGTCAGCAAATAGTCTTGTCAGGTGACGAGGTCGATCTAACCAAATTACCCATTCAGACATGTTGGCCTGGTGATGTTGCCCCGTTAATTACGTGGGGACTGACCATTACAAAAGGGCCACACAAAGAAAGACAAAACCTAGGTATATATCGCCAACAAGTGCTCGGTAAAAATAAAGTCATTATGCGTTGGTTATCACACCGAGGTGGTGCCTTAGACTTTCAAGAGTTTAAAAAGAGCAACCCAGGTGAAAAATACCCTGTTTCAGTAGCCTTAGGCGCTGATCCAGCAACTATTTTAGGTGCCGTAACACCAGTGCCGGATACGTTGTCAGAGTATGCTTTTGCAGGCTTATTGCGTGGTGCTAAAACAGAAGTAACAAAATCAATCAGTAATGATTTAGAAGTGCCTGCAACCGCGGAGATAATTCTCGAAGGCTATCTAGATCCTGAAGAGACTGCACCTGAAGGACCATATGGTGATCATACCGGTTATTACAATGAAGTTGATGACTTCCCTGTCTTCACGGTTACCCATATTACTATGCGTAAAGACCCTATTTACCATAGTACTTATACCGGGCGTCCACCTGATGAACCCGCTATTTTAGGTGTCGCTCTAAATGAGGTTTTTGTGCCTATTTTGCAAAAGCAGTTTCCTGAAATTCAAGATTTTTACTTACCACCAGAGGGTTGTTCGTACCGTTTAGCGGTAGTGACTATCAAAAAGCAATACGCGGGCCATGCTAAGCGTGTAATGATGGGCGTTTGGTCGTTCTTACGTCAGTTCATGTATACTAAGTTTGTTATTGTTTGTGATGATGACGTGAATGCTCGCGATTGGGAAGATGTTATTTGGGCAATGACTACCCGAATGGACCCTAGTCGAGATACGGTGTTAATTGAGAATACACCAATAGATTACTTAGACTTTGCTTCGCCAGTTTCAGGCTTAGGCTCAAAGATGGGCCTAGATGCTACCAATAAGTGGCCAGGAGAAACTGACAGAGAGTGGGGTGAACCCATTGTTATGGATGAAGCAGTTAAAAGCCAAGTTGATGAAATCTGGGATGATTTAGACATTATGCCAGTAGTTGTTGAAGCACAAAAAGCAGAGAAAGAAGGTTAAACAAATGAAGACCATTAGTTGTAAAATAGAGTCATTAATATCGTTAACTGAACATGTTTATAAAGTCTTATTAAAGCCAAGTGAAAAAGTTGATTTTATTGCCGGTCAATATTTAAATTTCGTCATGAGTGAGGAGGACAAACGTCCTTTTTCTATTGCTAGCTCACCTAATAGCGAATTAATTGAACTACAAATTGGTGCTTTTGTTGCTGACAGTTATCCTATGCAAGTTATTGATCGCTTAAAAGCATGTCAGGCGAGTGATGATGTTGTAAACATTGAAATGCCATTAGGGCATGCACAATTACGCACAGACAGTGAACGTCCATTATTATTACTTGCTGGCGGCACTGGTTTTTCCTACATCAAATCTATGTTTGAATATTTAGCTGAAGAGAACTCACAACGTCATATTATGGTGTACTGGGGTTTGCGTGAAGAAAGCGCGGCTTATGAGCTTGAAAAAACAGCTGAGATTATTGCTAAATTACCACATGCTAATTTTATCCCTGTTATTGAAAAGATAGATGAGAATGCTAAGCAAAAGTGGCAAGGCAAAACAGGTTTAGTTCATCAAGCAGTGATGCACGATATTATTAGCTTAGAACCATACGATATTTATATTGCTGGCCGTTTTGATATGGTTGGTGCAATTCGTGGCGACTTTGTTGAACATGGCGCTTTACTTGAGCATATGTATGCAGATGCTTTTGCTTTTATTTAAATAAGTTTACTTTATGTAAATTTCAGTATTAAAAGCACTCTCAAGCTGTCACCAGCTTAGTGCTTTTCTTCTAACTGCAATCTTCATCTTAAATTACAGCCAATAGTTTTAACAATTTCTCAATGGTGAAACATGACTTATAGAATTACGACTAATAAAACTGACATGGATATTGATGCTATTCATGATTATTTATCACGATCTTATTGGGCTGAAAAAGTACCTAAGCAAATAGTTGCAACCGCCATTGAGAATTCTTTATGTTTTGCTGTTGTTTATCAAAATGAGCAAGGTGATAGTGAACAAATTGGTTTTGCTCGCATGATCACCGACTTTGCCACTATGGCTTATTTAGCGGATGTTTATATTTTGGAAGCACATCGAGGCAAAGGCTTAAGTAAGAAAGTCATGGCTGAAATCATTGCACATCCAAAATTACAGGGCTTGCGTCGAATATTATTGGCAACATCGGACGCTCATGGGCTATATGAACAGTTTGGTTTTAAAAAGCTAGCCGCCCCTGAGATATTTATGGAGTTATGGACGCCTGATATTTACCAAAAGGCCTAGTCTATTTCATGTTACTTGCTTTTAACCATAGCTCATTGGCTGCTTGGTGCTGTCCTTGAGCGCTGTGGGCTTTAGCAAAAGCTTGCAAATCTTGTTGGTCATATTGAATGCCATAATCTTCTTGCTCAAGCTTGAGTAAACTGGCAAAAGACTTTTCTGCCATAGAGAACTGTTCACTGGCTAATGCTAGGTGACCTAAGCAACTGAGCCACTTACCACTGTGAATATTTTTATGAAGATGTTTTTGTGCTTGAATAATAAGTTCATCAGCTTGTTTGATTGGTAATGTGCGAAGTTGTTTTAAAAATTCGCCGCTTGGTGATTTCTTCAACATCGGCAAAAGCAGTTTGTTTAGTGGTTCAGTGATGTTTTGGTCCGCCAACACCTGACAGTAGGCGAATAGTATTGCTTCACGATGCTTTATCTTTCGGCTTAAGTTCTGCCAATAGGCATTAAGTTGTGTTTGGTCATGCTGGCAAATAGTTTCATTAAAGACACCATAGTAAGCTTGGCTTTCCCATGTCAGTATTCGGTCATCATTAAGGTTTTTATCTTTACGGGCACTGGTTAAATAATTTATCGCCGTTTCGAAGCGTTGCTCAATTATGCATAAATCAATTTCCAATGCTAATAGACGAGAATCATGGCCAACTTGTTTGTGATGTTCATCGATTAACGCTCTAGCTTTGGCATAGGTTTCTGCTTTATCTTGATTCATCAATAACTTCACTTTAACAATGACGCTTTCTAAACCTAAATCTTTAAGCTTGTTCGTTTCTTTCTCTAATAAAGTTAAATAGTGGTTAGTATTGCTATCAAGATCTTGTTTCGCTGATGCAGCAGCAGCCAATAAGTATGCACTTTGCTTGCGTTTTGATGGTACTGCGCTTTTTGCAAATAGCTGCTCGGCTTGGCTATAGTCTTCAAGCATGTAAGCAGCAAGACCTTTATTGAAATTAACTATGCCACGTCTTTGCCCGGCAAAAGCAACTTTATGCCAAGTACCAAAAGTAAACTTTATGCCACCTCTAAATACTTTAAGGGATATCAGTAGAGCCACAAAGCTTAGCGTTAACATAATAATGGCAGACAATACTGTAGATTCTATGGTGATATCCCCCATTGCAACGAGGATGTAGCCTTTTTCATCAATAAGAAAAGGGCTGAGCGCCATTATTACAAAAAAGCCTAATAGAATAAGTATAAGGCGGATCATAACTTTTCTCCGCTTTCTGTTTTATTTACATTGCTATTTGTTGGTTCAGTTAATGCTTTTGGCTTTGTTTCAGCTGACTGTAGTTCATTAGCGGAAGTAGTTTTATCCTTAAGGCGCTTAATAGCCGTTAGTGAAGCTAAATTACTCGGGTAGTCGTAAAAAATAGTATGCGCTTTGGCTTGCTCTAACGCTTGGTAGAATTTCTGATTAATTTCGGCTTCCATATCGAAAAATTCATTCATCCAAGCCTGTATATCTAATAATGTTTGTTGATAGATATTAACTTTGTACTCGCTGGCAGCCCATTGCGTTAGCTGTATTTTTAAACCTAAATTTTGTTTAAGGTGTTGCTGTTGTTCCGGTGCCATTAATGGTTCAACCATGCCAGTTCTACGACGTACAGTGATAAAGTCTTTCAGGAACTTTTGCCATGTTTTCTGAAGGTTAACCTGCCAGTCACTAATATCATCTGATAGCTCAAGATCTTCCTTAGCTGAGTTATCAAGTGCTTCGCTTAAGTTAACGCCAGCTAAAGGTAAGTGAGTAATTTGTTTGTTCAATGCCATTAACGACAAAATAGCTTGCTGATTTTCGAGTACAGGCATCAAGGCTAACGCCGCAACATCTTGATTAATAAGTGCACGAACGGGTAAAAACTGTGGTTGTTTTAACTCGCTTAAACGGCTGTCAGCTTCTTTGAGTAGACCGATGGCTGCTTTGGTATCCCGTTCTAACCACATAGTTCTAGCGGCAACTCGAATTAGATATTCTGCTTCATGAATCAGCCAGTCACTTGGTTGTCGTTGAGTGATTCGCTGCTCAAGTTGATTTACTTGGGCACTTAGTTGTTTAACGCCGCCTTCACTTTCTTGATGAGCTTGCTGAGCAACCTCTTTTAGTTGCCTGCTAAAAGTTTGCTGTTGCTGCGCCAATTGCTGTTTAAGTTGTTGAGAAAATTCGACACTGAGTGCTTGTTTAATACTTGCCTGACTCGCCGTTATTTCTTGTTGTCTTTGCTCGCTTAAGGTTTGCGATAACGCTAAGCTTTGTTCTTGCTGCCAAAGGTAATGCATTGCTGATGCCGCAATGGAACTTGCAGCGATAAAAATGGCTAGCAAAGCTAGCTTTGATATTGGCTTTTTCGGCAGTGCACTTTCTGTTTTTTCAGCTTTTTTATTGGCTACGGCTTTTTGAATGGAGGCATTTTTTTCAACTGAAGACTCAGTATCTGTTTTTTCACGCTTTATCTTAGCGCCATCAGTAACAGTGTCTGCAGAATTCTGCTGCTCAGCATTATCATCTTTAGTTTTCTTATCTTCAGAAAGACTACTGCTTTTATTTTTTAAGGGCGTATTTTGATCTGACATTTGCTGTTCCATTCTTTATTTTAACTATGTCGCTTTAGTTAACATTTAGGGCTTTTAGCGCCTTTGTTAATACTTCAGTATTAGCACCATGACTATTGACAACTTTTTGTAAGCCTTTTGCTGTGGCGTTATCTTCTATGCGCGAACTTACCACTAACCAAGTACAATTATACTGCCAATAGCGACCGAGATTGCCTTGTTCATCTTGCAGATGCGTTAACAGAGCCATTAAGCTGTCATTACTAGTAACGACAATACAGTTTATTTGTTGGGCTTGCCATTGCAGGGCAATATTTTCTGTCAATGTTCGCCATACACGTTGATAACTTTCAATATAACAAATTTTTGCGCCGCGTTGTGTTAACTTTGTTGCGATATGTTCACGACCACCATTACCACGAAATATAACAATGCGCTTATTATTAACTTGCTGTAATGTCGGTAATAATAATACTCCTTCGCTATTTTCTTGCTCTGGAACGAATACATCAGATATGCCTATGTTTAGTAGTGCGTTTTTGGTTGCCTGGCCTACGGCTATTACCGTAACTTTTTTATCAATAAAAGCGTGTGTGAGGTTATAGCGTTTTTGAGCAAATTCGACGGCGGCAATACTAACAAAAATTGCTATATTGGCGTGGTTAAGTGCGGTTGCTATTTCAGCGGTAGAGGTATTGTTTTGATAATCGAACAAGGGGTGGCTGACATTAGCTATGCCTTGTTGGTCGAGCAACAAGGCAAGCTGTTTTGACTTTTCTTCAGGGCGGGTAATTAATACCTTTAACTGCCCAATTGCTTTATGAGTAGCAGGAGGTTTAATTATTTTGGCCACTGTCTTTGGTAGCGTTCTCTGCGTAAACTTGTTGTAAAATTTTGTCAGCGCCGCGGCTTAATAATTCTTGCGCAAGTTTGTCGCCTAAAATTTCACCTTGCTCACTTGGGCCAGTAATTTCACTTTCAATCAATTCACTGCCATCAACCGCACCAACCAAACCTCTTAAAAATAGCTCTTTACCATTTTCTGAAAGTACGCCGTAACTGCCAATAGGTACCTGACAACCACCTTCAAGAGCTTTATTCATTGCGCGCTCTGCTAAAACACGTACTCGCGTAGTATGACACTCTAATGGTGCCAATAGAGCTTTAATGTTTTTATCATCAATGCGACATTCAATACCAACCGCACCTTGACCGTTAGCTGGTAACATTGCTTCCGGCTCAATAAATTGTGCAATACGCTCGCTCATTTCTAAACGAATTAATCCCGCTGAGGCTAAAATGATGGCGTCATATTCACCTTCATCTAGTTTTCTTAAGCGGGTATTTACATTACCACGTAAATCGCGAATATCTAGGTCAGGTCGTTTTGCTTTTAGTTGGCACTGGCGACGAAGGCTTGAAGTACCGACAATAGCTCCTTGTGGTAATTCACTAAGGTTTGCATATGTGTTTGAGACAAAAGCATCACGGGGATCTTCACGTGGACAAATAACTTCTAGACCTAAACCTTCAGGGAAATCTACTGGCACGTCTTTCATTGAATGTACGGCAATATCAGCACGACCTTCTAACATCGCAACTTCAAGTTCCTTAACAAACAAGCCTTTACCACCAACTTTAGCTAAAGGAGTATCTAAAATAATATCGCCCTTAGTTGTCATTGGTACTAGTTCAACGGTGATATCTTGATGGAAGTGCTCTAATTGAGCTTTTACATATTCAGCTTGCCATAATGCTAAGGCACTTTTGCGTGTTGCTATTCGTACAATTGTCATTTGTCTTGTTCCCGACGGTATTAATTTATTCTGCTGATAGGGTTATTTCAACGTCAGCCTGTTTGCTTACTGCGCTGGATAAAAATTGCCAAAATTCACCACCACCACGTTTATCAGACCATTGCTCATCATTAGTACTGCCGTCTAAGGTGAAATGATGACCATTGAACTTTGTTGCCACCCATATTTCATGTAACGGCGCTTGCTTATTAATGATGATTTTAGTGGCGTTTTTAAAGGTTAGTGTTAATAAACCACTAACTCCTTCATAATCTATATCGACACCACAGTCTTCAATCGCTTCCTCAACGGCTAGTAGTAGCTCATCGGCAACTAAGTTGTATTGGCTATCGTTCATTGCTTATCCTTTTAATCCCATTATTTTTCTAAGTGAGTATTATTGTTGACAAGCATGTGAGTATAATAGCAATCAAGCAAAATAAATACCTGTTAAGTTAAGCTAAAAAGCTTGATATAAACGACTTTCATGGCTGAAAAAGTAAATTATGCAAAAAAACTCTTCAATTCTTTCCTTGTTTACCGCCTTTTTGTTGATCTTGGGCTTGTCGGCGTGTGGTTCAAAAGGCCCTCTTTATCAAACACCAGATAGTGAACCAGTGACTGTAGAGCAAGCACAAGAAAAGCAGGAAACAATTGATTCACAACCAAAGAAGAACGATTAAATGTTAGTTAATTTTTCTAAAATGCATGGTTTGGGCAATGACTTTTTAGTGGTTGATAATGTCACACAAAATGTTTTTTTCTCGAAAGAGCAAATTGCTAAGTTTGCTGATAGAAACTTTGGTGTTGGTTTTGATCAATTATTAGTGGTTGAACCGCCTTACGATCCCGATTTAGACTTTCATTATCGCATATTTAATGCTGATGGTAGCGAAGTAGGGCAGTGTGGTAATGGTGCTCGTTGTTTTGCAAAATTTGTTCGGATGAAAGGCTTGTGCAATAAATACAAAATTAAGGTGTCTACCAGCACAGGTAAAATGAATCTCCAACTTGAACGAGATGGTAATATTTCTGTGACTATGCCAGTACCTCAGTTTGAGCCTAATAAAATCCCGTTCACCGCGAAAAAGCCAGAAGGCACCTATATTTTACGCTGTGAAAACGAAACGGTGTTATGTGGCGTGGTGTCAATGGGTAATCCGCATTGTGTCGTTACTGTTGATAGTGTGCTTGATGCACCTGTAGCATCTTTAGGTAGCGAACTCTCTGTGCATGAACGTTTTCCTAAAGATGTTAATGTTGGTTTTATGGAGATCGTTTCACCAAATTATATTAAATTACGTGTCTATGAACGAGGCGCAGAAGAAACCTTGGCTTGTGGTAGTGGTGCTTGTGCGGCTGTTGTCATTGGTTATATGCAAAAGAAATTAGCTAAGCAAGTTACCGTCGAATTACCTGGTGGAAAATTAAGGATTTTTTGGCAAGGCCCAGGCCACCCTGTAAAAATGTCAGGCCCAGCAGTGCATGTTTTTGATGGTCAATTATCAGTTTAACTCTTTAGGCCTAAAGTTTAGGTAATCTAGTTAGTAATAATAACTAATGTTAAGACATAAATAGAAAGTAATAAAATGAACGAAGTAAATGTAGATAGCAATAATCATGAAATTCCTTTGACTGACGAGTTGGTAAGTGATTACTTGCAGGATAATCCTGAGTTTTTCAACCGTAACACTGAACTCGTCACCAGTTTAAGACTTAATGATAACCAACGTGGCACAGTCTCTTTAGTTGAGCGTCAGCAGCAGCAGTTACGCCAAAAAGTACATAATTTAGAAGATGAAATAACGCAACTTATGTCGGTAGCAAATCACAACGAGCAGTTATTTATGCTTTATAGTGACTTATACTTGCGTTTGTTAGATTGCCAATCGGCTGCAGAGTTACTCGATTGCCTTGGTCAAACAACGACCGAACTACTATCGTTATCGGCGTTTAAATTATGGTTAGCTAATGCGAGTGAAGTTGCCTTAACGCATGATAGTTTGTCAATTAATGATTGTGCAGGAGTAATGCAAAACCGCTTAACGAATGACGATTATTATTTTGGTCGCTTACAAGCGAGTGAGCAAGAACTTATCTTCTCTCAAACCTGTTCAGGTTCAGTCGTATTAATAAAACTAGAGCATAATGAAAAAGCACTCGGGTTTTTAGCGATAAGCAGTAAAGACGCCCAACATTTTGACCCGCGCATGGATACTTTATTATTGAGTCAATTTAGAAAGTTAGTCGCCAAATTGTTACAACAACACTTAGCGTTGTAAAGATGACTTTATCTACGCTAAGTTAGCAGAGCAGAAATATAATGCAGTTTTATCGCCGTTTAAAAGCCTTTAAAGCGATCAGTTTTGATCTTGATGATACTTTATATAACAATCGTCCGATCATGTTGGCGATTGAAAAGAAAATGGTTAGTTATTTTGCTGAGCAGTTATCAGCTTATAAGCTGACTTTTAGTCGCCGTTATTGGTCAAAATTCCGTCGCGAGGCCATCCAACATAATGCTGATTTAAACCATGATGTAGTACAAGTACGCTTTGAAAGTTACCGTTTAGGTTTACTTGCTTTAGGTATTACTGATGATAAAGCGGTAATACAAGCGCAAGCAGCTGTAGATTATTTTATTTCGTTACGAAGCGACTTTATTGTCCCCAAAGCGAGTCATGACTTATTGGCCATGTTAAGTGAGCACTTTCCATTGGTTGCTATCAGTAATGGCAATGTTGATACTAAAGCACTAGGTATAGATAAATATTTTCAATATATTTATCACGCAGGTTTTCAAACCAAAATGGATAACTTGTTATTAAAGCAAAAGCCTGAAATTGATATGTTTAGTTTGGTTTGTCAGCAATTAGCAATAGAACCGCAAGAATTATTACATGTTGGCGACTGCGGTTTTGCCGATATTCATGGTGCGCTTAACGCCGGTTGTCAAACCGCTTGGTTACCGCACTATGGCGTAGGAAAGCCGTTAAATCAGTTACCGCATATTGAGTTGAGTAATCTGCAAGAACTTTGTGAATTACGATAATTTAGCCATGGTGCTCGTATATTGAGATAACATGGTTATATATTTAAACAGGGAAGAAGTTATATGAATGCCGATGATATATTACAGTTTTGGTTTGATGACATTGAACAGTCACAATGGTTTATGGCGAATGCTGAATTCGATCTGACTATTCAGCAACGATACACTGATGTACATTTGCTGGCGCAACGAGGGGAGCTTTTTTCTTGGCGCGCTACCTCAAAAGGTCGGCTTGCAGAAATTATTATACTCGATCAGTTTTCTCGCAATATGTTTAGAAATACCGCGCAAGCATTTGCGTGTGATTCTTTAGCGCTCATATTGGCACAAGAAGCTATTTCCGTTGGTGCAGATAAAGAACTTAGTGCACTAGAGCGTAGCTTTTTATATATGCCTTTTATGCACAGCGAATCATTGATTATTCATAATGTTGCGGTTGAGTTATATCAGGCCAATGGTGTGCAAGCGAATTTAGAGTTTGAATTTAAACATAAGGTGATAATTGAGCAATTTGGTCGTTATCCACACCGTAATGAGATATTAGGTAGGCAATCGACTGAAGCTGAAGTTGAGTTTTTAACGCAAGCAGGCTCCTCCTTTTAGCGAAATAAAATTTTCACTCTTACCGTATAATGAAAGATAAGTATTCTTCTTTGAGTAGACGCTTTTGATGAGAAAAATTGAGTTGCTTTCAACTATCAAGTGTCCGCAATGTGGTTTCGAAAAACAAGAAACCATGGCGACAAATGCTTGTCAGTATTTTTATCAGTGCACGGCTTGCCAACATTTAATTAAACCATTATCGGGAGATTGTTGCGTGTATTGTTCTTATGGCACAGTAAAGTGCCCGCCGATTCAGCTGGATGAAAACTGCTGCTAAGCCCGTGATATCTTATCGATATAGTTAAAAATCTCTTTCTAAATTTAAATTCTTCTCGTAATGAATTTTACTAAAACAATTGCACTGTATATAATGACAGCTAAATGTATTGTTTACTGTCAGGTGAGTGGCATCTTTATGAGCTGAGAAAAGTGATTAAAGAGTGTTATACTTCGGCATTAACTTAGCTAAAACCCCACCCAGATAAAGGCTTTCTCCATTATGGACGTTTCAGAACTACTCGACTCTTTAAATGATAAACAGCGTGATGTTGTTGCTGCACCTAAGCAAAATATGTTGGTGTTGGCAGGTGCTGGCTCAGGTAAAACACGAGTATTAGTGCAGCGTATTGCATGGTTAATGCAAGTAGAAGGCATTTCATCCCATAGTATTTTAGCCGTGACTTTTACCAATAAAGCCGCAGCAGAAATGCGCGCACGGGTAGAGCAAGTTGTGCACGGTAATACTCATGGCATGTGGATAGGTACTTTTCATGGTCTGGCGCACCGTTTATTGCGTATGCACTTTCAAGAAGCCAATTTACCGCAAAGCTTTCAAGTGCTTGATAGTGATGACCAACTACGTTTGGTTAAACGTATCGTGCGTTCATTAGAGCTAGATGAAAAAAAATGGCCACCTAAACAATTCGTTTGGTACATCAATGGTAAAAAAGATGAAGGTTTGCGCCCAGAGCATATTGATGCACAGTTTGACCCTAGTGAAGAGCTATTTGTTAAGGTTTATAAAGCCTATCAAGAAACCTGTGATCGCGCTGGCCTAGTCGATTTCGCAGAGCTATTGCTCCGAGCGCATGAATTATGGCTGAAGAATCCAGCACTGTTAGAGCATTATCAACAACGTTTTGGTCATATTTTAGTTGATGAATTCCAAGATACTAATGCGATTCAGTATGCATGGTTAACTATGTTGGGAAAAACGCGCAGTAAAGTAATGATTGTTGGTGATGATGATCAATCTATTTACGGCTGGCGTGGTGCAAAAATTGAAAATATTGAGCGTTTCCTTCAAGAGTATGATGAAGCAAAAACTATACGTTTAGAGCAAAATTATCGTTCTACGGCCAATATTTTAAACTCAGCTAATCAATTGATTAGTAATAATAATAATCGAATGGGCAAAGAGTTGTGGACTGAAGGTGATGCGGGAGAGAAAATTGCAGTTTATACCGCTTTTAATGAAATAGATGAAGCTCGTTTTATTGCTGGCCGTATTAAGCAGTGGCGTGATGAAGGTGGAAAGCTTGATGAAGTTGCCATTTTATATCGTTCAAATGCGCAATCTCGCCTTTTGGAAGAAGCTTTATTACAAGGCCAACTGCCATACCGTATTTATGGAGGTCAACGTTTCTTCGAACGTCAAGAAATTAAAGATGCATTGGCTTATTTGCGCTTGATTAATAACCGAGATGATGATGCGGCTTTTGAACGTATAATCAATACACCAACACGTGGTATCGGTAATCAAACGTTAGCGCTAGTGCGCGACGCTGCACGTGGTCAAGAGGTAACTATGTGGCAGGCCTGCCAGCGGA
>Ga0114909_1001273_pt1 | contig 14485 bp, 15 predicted proteins | sample MalvireepMed_906_FD_87290 | JGI IMG/M metagenome (GOLD analysis project Ga0114909, IMG submission 87290) | Marine viral communities from the Global Malaspina Expedition - Malaspina viral metaG DeepMed_906 | ecosystem: Environmental > Aquatic > Marine > Oceanic | place: Mediterranean Sea...
CGGCCTTCGCGGCCTCTTCAGCGATGCGACTTCGCCAGCCGCGCAGGTTTCGGCGGGCACGCGCAGCACGGGCCGGGGCTTCTTCGAATCGGTCCAGGGGTACCTTGAGGCCGGACAGCAAAATGCCGAGCTGAAGAAAGAGGTCGAGATCGCGCGCATTCGCCTCGCCGAAGCGCGCGCGATCGAAGAGGAGAACGCGCGGCTGAAGGCGCTGCTCGGCCTCAACGAAACCGACGTGAAACCCGTGGCAGTGGCACGCCTGGTCGGCTCCAGCAGCTCCAGCACGCGCCGCTTCGCCTATCTCGGCGCGGGCCGTAACGACGGTGTGCGGCCCGGAATGCCTGTGCGCAGCGAACGCGGCATCGTGGGCCGCGTGCTGGAGGCGGCGGGCAACAGCTCGCGCGTCATGCTGATCACCGACACCGAAAGCGTGCTGCCCGTGCGGCGCGCAGGCGACAATACGGTCGCCTTTGCCGAAGGGCGCGGCGACGGGCTGATCAACATTCGCCTGATCAACCTGGGCATCAATCCGCTCAAGCGGGGCGACGTGTTCGTCACCAGCGGCGCGGGCGGGCTCTACCGTCCGGGCATCGCGGTGGCGATTGTCACCAGCCTGACCGACGACGGCGCGGTCGCACGGATCATCAGCAACCCTGCGGCAACCGATTTCGTCGCGGTGGAGCCGACCTGGCAGCCCGAGGCGTTGCGCGGCGCGCGCACTCCGATCGAGGAAGCGATCGGATCGAACCGGACCGTGGACGCGGGTAACGGCGATAATCCCGATGCACCCGCTACGGAGAGCGGCGGCGTGGTCACACCATGATCGAACGCCGCGCCTACAGCCAGCGCAGCGAACGGAACCGGCGCCAGATCAACCGGGACCACTCCCCCTTCCTGCTGGTCTTCGTACCTTGGGCGACGATCATGCTCGCGTCCTATCTGCAAAGCGTACCGATCGCTGTCGGTGGGCCGCTGCTGCCGCCGATCGGCTTCCTGTTCCTGCTCGCGTGGCGGCTGCTTCGGCCGGGTGTGCTGCCGATCTGGGCGGGGATCATTTTCGGCATGTGGGACGATCTGTTCAGTGGCCAGCCATTCGGATCGGGTATCCTGTTCTTCTCGGCGACCATGATGGCGATCGAGATCATCGACATCCGCTTCCCCTGGCGCGGCTTCGCGCAGGACTGGCTGATCGCGGCGATCATCACCGTCATCTATATCGTCGGGACGATGCTGATCTCTGGCAGCACCCTGGGGCTTCCGCTGTTGGCGGTCGTGGCCCCGCAGCTGCTGCTATCGCTCATCGCCTACCCGTTCATCGCGTTTATCGTTTCACGCCTAGACAAGCTTCGCCTCATGCGTTTCCGGACCGCCGCCTGATGCCCTTCGGCCTTACCAAGCAAGTGCTCAACGAGAGCACGCTGACCAACAGTTTCGACCGGCGCAGCTTCGTGCTTGGCGTAGGCGGCCTGTCGGTCGGCATCCTGCTCGCCGCGCGGATGGGTTATCTCGCGATCGCGGAGAACGACAAGTACCGCGTCGAGAGCGAGAGCAACCGCGTCAATCTGACGCTGATCCCGCCGCGCCGGGGCTGGATCCTCGACCGCAACGGCGCACCGCTGGCCTCTAACGAAGCGGACTTTCGCGTCGATATCATCCCCGAGCGCCTTCAGGAGCCAGAGCGTGAGCTGGCGTCCCTTGGCCGGCTGCTGAAGCTGGACGATGCGAAGATGCGCGATCTGCGCGCCAAGCTGGACGAATCCGCCGGCTATGCCCCGATCGAAGTCGCCAGCGGGCTCGACTACGACGCGTTTGCTGCGGTCAGCATCCGCCTGCCAGAGCTGCCCGGCGTCGTGCCTCAGCGCGGATTCTCCCGCTATTACCCCACGGGCACCTCGGTCGGCCACCTGATCGGCTATGTCGGCGCGGCGAGCCGCGAGGAGTTCGAGGAAGATCGCAACCCGCTGCTGATCACGCCGGGTTACAAGATCGGCAAGGACGGGCTAGAAAAGCAGTTCGAGAAGACCCTGCGCGGCAAACCTGGCGCGCGCCGGGTTGAGGTGACCGCATCGGGCCGGATCGTGCGCGATCTGTCCACCCGGCCCGACGTACAGGGCGACCCGATCCAGCTGAGCATCGACGGTCCCTTGCAGGATTACGCAGCCCGCCGTCTGGGCCTCGAAAGCGGGTCCGTGGTGGTGATGGACTGCGAGTCCGGCGATCTGCTGTGCATGGCCTCCATGCCCAGTTTCGACCCCAACAGCTTTTCCGACGGTATCGGCAGCGTCGAATATGCGATGCTGAGCGAAAACGACCGGGTTCCGCTGCGCAACAAGGTGCTGAAAGGGCTCTACCCGCCCGGCTCCACGGTCAAGCCGATGCACGCGATGGCCTTCATGCACGAAGGGATCGACCCGAACGAATCGATCATCTGCGGCGGTGGCCGACGGATCGGCAATCGCTTCTTCAACTGCTGGAGCAACCATGGCCGGGTCGACATGGCCAAGGGCATCTACCAGTCGTGCGACAGCTATTTCTATCACTTCGCGCAGAAGGTCGGGTTCGACAAGGTTGCCGCCTATGCTCGCCAGTTCGGCCTCGGGCAGGAATTCGACCTGCCGGTGGCCAGCCAGTTCTACGGCACCGTGCCCGACCCGGCATGGAAGCTGAAGAAGTATGACCAGCAGTGGCAGCCCTACGACACGGTCAACGCCTCGATCGGCCAGGGATATTACCTCACCAACCCGCTGCAGCTGGCGGTGATGGCCACGCGTATCGCGACCGGACGGCATGTCGAGCCGTCCTTGCTCAAAAGCAACCGGACCAAGCCTTTTGCCTCACTCGACTTCAAGCCGGACCAGATCGCCTATATCCGCAAGGCGATGAGCGACGTGGTCAACGGCCCCGGCACCGCCGGGCGCGCGCGGCTGCCGATCGACGACGTGCTGATCGCGGGCAAGACGGGGACCGCGCAGGTCGTCTCGCTGAGCGTGTCCAACGGCAAGACCGGCCCCTGGAAGTATCGCGACCACGGGTTGTTCATCTTCTTCGCCCCGTTCGACAACCCGCGCTATGCAGGCGCGGTGGTGATCGAGCATGGCGGTGGGTCGGGTTCCGCCTACCCCATTGCGCGCGACGTGATGACCTTCCTGTTCGACCCGCAGAAGGGGATGGACGCACTGCGCGGCTTCGAAGAACAGTGGGGCGGCACGGCGCAGCAGCGGCTCCAGCGCCGCTACGCCGAATATGCCCGCGCTGCAGGTGAGGCTGTCCCGGCGAGCCCGCCGCTCGACCGCGAGATACAGGCGAAGGTCGAGGCCGAAGCCCGGCTCGATGCGCAGCGCAGCGAAGCCTTCGCGCGCGACAATCCTCGCCGCCCCCGCCGGCCCGATGCCGACGTTGCGGCCGATAGCCCCGCCGATGGCGGCGCGCAGTCACAGGGGAACGCACAGTGAGCTCGATCATCCCCGCCCCCATCGCGCGCCAGCCATGGGCGATGCTGACCCCGCTGATCCTGCTCACCTTCTTCGGTGCGGCGGTGCTCTATTCGGCGGCCGGAGGCAATTTCTCACCCTTTGCCGACACGCATCTGCTGCGCTTCGCGATAACCATGGTGATGGCTCTCATCATCGCCAGCATGCCGCGCGATTTCGTCAAGCTGATGGCCTATCCGGGCTATATCATAGTGCTGTTGCTGCTTGTCGCGGTGGAGGCGGCCGGGTCGCTGGGCGGCGGCAGCCAGCGCTGGCTCGAGGTCGGACCGATCCGGATCCAGCCGTCGGAGCTGATGAAGCCCGCGGTCGCCCTCGCCCTCGCCCGGTTCTATGACACGCTGCCGACCGGCATGATCGGTTCGTGGAGGGCGTTGCTGCCCGCAGGCGTGATCATCGCCCTGCCCGTGCTGCTGGTGCTGATGCAGCCGGACCTCGGCACGGCGCTGGCGATCCTGTTCTCGGGTGCGGTTGTCATGTTCCTCGCAGGGCTGCCGATGAGCTGGTTCCTGGGCGCGGGCGCGCTTGGCGCGGTGGCGGTGCCTTTGGCTTACAGCTTCGCGCTCAAACCTTATCAGCAGCGCCGCGTGACCACCTTCCTCGATCCCGAAAGCGATCCGCTGGGCAGCGGCTACCACATCACCCAGTCGAAGATCGCGATCGGCTCGGGCGGCTTTTCCGGCAAGGGCTTCAACGAAGGCTCGCAAAGCCACCTGCAATATCTGCCAGAGCCGCACACCGACTTCGTGTTTGCGACCATGGCGGAGGAATGGGGCTTCCTCGGCGGGCTGTTCGTAATCGTGTGCTTCGGCCTGATCCTCGCTTGGGGGCTGTCGGTCGCGCGCAATGCGCAGAACCGGTTCGATCGTCTGCTGGCCGCAGGGATGGTCGCCACGATGTTCTTCTACATCGCGATCAACCTGATGATGGTGATGGGCATGGCCCCGGTGGTGGGCATTCCCCTGCCCTTCATGAGCCATGGCGGATCGTCGATGCTGACCAACATGATGTGCCTTGGCGTGCTGATGATGGTCTATCGCTGGAACACGCAGCGGCACGGTGGCGGCCTGCTTTCGAGCTGATTGGGCCGATTGATTGGGTCGATGTGCAATTGGGGGCTTGCACGTTTCGCCACAGGCCCTATGTGACCGCCTCCCGCCGACGAATCGCAAGCATGATCGACGGCGCGGCCTTCACCAAGCAGGCCGGTGTGGACGCATAGCTCAGTTGGTAGAGCAGCTGACTCTTAATCAGCGGGTCCTAGGTTCGAACCCTAGTGCGTCCACCACCTCCCCACCCATTAAATCACATCGATCGCGGGCTCTTTTCCGTCGGGCCTGGTGACGATTAACCGCAGCGCGGATGTCAACGGGCTGCGGTTTGCATATTCGCCATCTGCCCAGATTGCGTGCCGGCAGGCCCAGCGCCTTGAACAAGGGAACAGTGGCCATGCGCGGTTTCGGTGTCGTTCATGGCGACCAGAACGGTGCGCTGACAGGTCAGGTAGCTCTCGTCGGCGGACGCTTTGGCCTGGCCCACCAGTGTCTTGCCACGCCCGAAATCGAGAATCGGAAAACTCACCTGCCCCTGTTCCACGGCCTGGATGCTCTCGGTCAAAATCAGTTTCGAGAGATTGCCGGTGAGCAGCTCGACAATCCCCGTCAGGCTGACGTCCGGGAACAGACCTGCGGCCTGTACGCCGATCTTAGCGGTCGCGGCGTGCAGCTGTGCTTCGGCGACGGCGATGTCCGGGCGGCGGCGCAGCAGGCTGGCAGGGGCGAGCCCCTCTTCCACCCGCGTCCGGTCGATCTTCAAGCTGCGTTCGAAATCGCCAAACGCGACTCGTCGAGCGCGATCTGCTCGTCGATCGAGGCCGCTGGACCCCGTCAGCGTGCCTGCGTTGTCGATCGTTGCAATGACGGTGCGTCGACCATTGGTGGGGTCGGACCCGACAAGCACTGCATAGGTGCCCGTAATCGAACCATTCGCGCCGATCGTCAGGATCGGGCGGACTTCTCGTGAGATGTAACCCGAGACAGGGCGACCGAGGGCTCGAACGCCCGCATGGCCGACACCCATGAGTCGCCCCTCGACATTTATCCGCGTGAACGCGCTATAATTGTAGGTCAGGGCAGCTACTCCGCCCAAGCTGAACATGCCAATGTGTCATTCTGGCTTTGGCTATCACATCGTAATGTGATAGCAGCCTTCGCCATGAGCGAATCGACCATTATCCGAGTCCGCGAAGCCATCGCCTCCGGCAGCATGACCCGCGCCGCCCTAGCCCGTGCGGCAGGGCTCCACGCCAACACCCTGCGCGATTGCGGGGACGACGACTGGAACCCCACCGCCGAGACGCTGCGCAAGCTCGACGCGTTCCTCGACGCGCAGGATGAGACACCCGTGCTCGTCGGGATCGAGGAGATCATCGAGGAAGCGCGCAACGGCCGCATGTTCGTGCTGGTCGACGACGAGGATCGCGAGAACGAGGGCGATCTCGTCATCCCCGCGCAGATGGCGACGCCCGATGCGGTCAACTTCATGGCGACCCACGGGCGCGGCCTGATCTGCCTGACCTTGCAGCGCCAGCGGGTCGAAGCGCTGGGCCTCGAACTGATGAGCCGCAGCAACGGCAGCCGCCACGAAACCGCCTTCACCGTCAGCATCGAAGCCCGCGAGGGCGTCACCACCGGGATCAGCGCCGCCGACCGCGCGCGGACCATTGCGGTGGCGATCGATCCGACCCGCGGCGCGCAGGATATCGTGACCCCGGGCCATGTCTTCCCGCTGATCGCGCGCGATGGTGGCGTGCTTGTCCGCGCGGGGCATACCGAAGCCGCGGTCGATATCTCGCGCCTCGCCGGGCTCAACCCCAGCGGCGTGATCTGCGAGATCATGAACGAAGACGGCACGATGGCCCGGCTCGACAACCTGATCGATTTCGCCCGTCGCCACCGGCTCAAGATCGGGACCATCCGCGATCTGATCGAATACCGCATGAAGCACGACCACCTCGTGGAACGTGCTGGCGAAAGCACCTTCACCAGCGCGCATGGCGGCGAATGGCGGGCGATCAACTATCGCAGCACGGTGGATGGTAGCGTCTCCGTGGTGCTGCAGAAGGGGCAGGTCCATTCCGACCGCTCCACTCTTGTGCGCATGCACCGCATCTCTCTGTTCGACGACGTGCTCGGCCGGTCGGGAGACAAGCGCGACACCCTGCAGCGCGCAATGCGCACGATCGGCGATGAAGGCAGCGGGCTGATCGTGTGCCTGATGCCGGGCCAGCCCGACAAGCTGCAGGCGGAAGTCGCCGGCCGGCCTGCGGGCGGTGACCTGCGCGAATACGGCATCGGCGCACAGATCCTTGCCGATCTGGGCGTGTCCGAAATGACCCTGCTGACCAATTCCCACCGCAATGTGATCGGCCTTGAAGGCTATGGCATCACCGTGGTGGGCGAACGCCCTATTCCGGAGTAATTTGATGGCCCGTTTCCTGATCGTCGAAGCGCGTTTCTACGCCGAGCTGAACGACAAGCTGATCGAAGGCGCGCGTGCCGCGCTGGAAGACGCCGGACACCAGGCCGACGTGCTGACCGTTCCCGGCGCGCTCGAAATCCCCGGCGCCATCGCGCTCGCGGCGGAGAGCGGGCAGTACGATGGCTTCGTCGCCATCGGCGTGGTCATCCGGGGTGAGACCTATCACTTCGAGATCGTCGCCGGCGAGAGCGCGCGCGCGATCATGGCGTTGACGATGGACGGTATCGCGATCGGCAACGGGATCATCACGGTCGAGAACGAGATCCAGGCCCAGGTTCGCGCGGATCCGGCGCAGAAGAACAAGGGCGGCGAAGCGGCCAAGGCCGCCATCGCGCTGCTCGATATCGCAGGCAGGTTCGCCGACCGAAGCTAACCTTCCCTAATTGCGGGGCGTGCCTCGCGCCTCGCGAATTGGTGCGGTCATGAACGGACCGCTCGAATGGATCGCGGCGATCGGCACGATGATCGCCGCAGGACTGATTGCAGCCGACCTCGGTCGCAAGGCGACCGGTTGGGGCTTCGTGCTGTTCTGCGCGGTTGCGGTGACGTGGGTTGCCTCAGGCCTGATCGAGAATGCCATCCCGATAGCGGCGATGAACGCGATCCTGCTGCTGATCAACGCATGGGGCGTGTGGCAGTACCTGCTCAGCCCAAAGAGCCGGAAGAAGATCGAGAAACTCGAACGGCTCGAGCAAGAGGCTGAAGAGGAAGTGGAGGCGGAGGAGAGCCACGCACCCTCCTCCGCCTGATCGCTGTTACCAGACCTTCACGCGCTTTTCGGGCGGCAGGTACAGCTTGTCGCCTTCCTTCACGTCGAACGCCTTGTACCAGGCATCCATGTTACGCACGGTCAGCGCGCGGTACTGGCCCGGCGCGTGCCCGTCGGTCGCGATCCGCTGGCGCAGCGCGGCTTCACGCATCTTGGTCGCCCAGGTCTGCGCGTAGGCGATGAAGAAGCGCTGGTCGCCGGTAAACCCGTCGATCACGGGCGCTTCCTTGCCCCCGAGCGAGGCGTGATAGGCATCATAGGCCGCCTGCAGCCCTGCGATGTCGGCGATGTTCTCGCCGAGTGTCAGCTCGCCCTTCACGTTGAGGCCGGGGAACGGTTCGTAGGTATCGTACTGGTCGGCCAGAGCCTTGCCCGCTTCCTCGAACTTCTTGCGGTCGGCATCGGTCCACCAGTCGCGCATCGCGCCGGTGGAATCGAATTCCGCGCCGTTATTGTCGAAGCTGTGGCTGATCTCGTGGCCGATGACCGCACCGATCGCGCCGTAGTTATAGGCCGGGTCCGCCTTGGGATCGAAGAACGGCGGCTGCAGGATCGCGGCGGGGAAGTTCAGCGCGTTCTGCACCGGCAGGTTCACCGCGTTGACCAGCTGCGCGTTCATCCACCACTCACCCTTGTCGAGCGGCTTGCCCACCTTGGCCAGCTGCTGACGATAACGCAGCTTTTCCGCCGCCTGCACGTCTGCATAGGCATCGCCCTCCTTGATCGTCAGGCTGTCGTAGTCGGTCCACTCGTCAGGATAGCCGACGCCGACTTCCATCGTCTCGACCTTCTTCTTGGCCTCGGCCTTGGTCTCGGGCGCCATCCAGTCGACCGCTTCGATGCGGTTGGCGAAGGCATCCTTGATATTGTCGACCATGCCCTTGATCTCGGCCTTGGCCGAGGCGGGGAAGTATTTCTCGACGTAGAGCTTGCCCAGCGCATCGCCCATGTAGGTGTTCACCGCGGCCAGCGCGCGCTTGTCGCGCGGGCGCTGCTGCTCGGTGCCCGACAGGGTCTTGCCGTAGAAATCGAAGCTCATCTGGTCGAGCTTGGTCGGCAACACGGCGGTGTTGGCGTTGATCTGGTGGAACACCAGCCAGTCCTTCCACGCCTCCAGCGGCTCGCTCTCGACCAGTTTGGAAAGCCCGGTGATCGCGCTCGGGTGATAGGCGTCGAAGGTCTTGAAGCCATCGAGCTGCGCCGCCTTGAAGAAGGCGTTCCAGTCCATGCCCGGCGCCTTCGCCTCGAAGTCCTTCTTCGACCACAGCGAGCTGGCGGTGGCCCAGTCGTCGCTATCCTCGCGGCTGACATGCGCCCGGGCGATCTTCATCTCCAGATCGTAGATCCGCTTCGCCTTGGCATCGGCATCGTCGATATCCGCCGCTTTCAGCAGGTTGGCGATGTAGGTCTGATAGTCGCCGCGCAGCCCCGCCATCTTGGCGTCGGAGGAGAGGTAATATTCCCGCTCCGGCAGGCCGAGGCCGCCCTGCAGGATGTAGGGGACCACTTCGCCACCCTTGAGCGCCTGCGTCACGAAAATGCCGAACAGGTTCTCGGTCTCGAAATCGGTCGCGTTGAGCGGGTCGACATCGGCGCGGACCTGGCTGCCGAGCACCTTGGCGAGCTGCTGCTTGTCCGAAATGCCCTCGAAGCGGTTCAGGTCCGCCTGGATCGGCTTCATGCCCGCAGCATCGATCGCCTTGGTGTCGAGGAAGGCCTGGTAGAATTTCTTGACCTTGGCCGCATCGGTGCCGGGTTCGGGATCGGAACTCACGATCTCCTTGATCAGCGCGGCGATGTTCTTCTCGGTCTGCTGGTCGGCGATGAAGAAGCCGCCCACGCTCGACCGGTCTGCCGGGATTTCCGTCTCATCGTACCACTTGCCATCGGCATAGCGGAAGAAGTCGTCGCCCGGATTGGCCGAGGTGTCCATCCAGTCGGGCCGGATGCCCAGCTCGGTGCCGGGGGTGGAGGCGACTTGCTCGCTCGCGTCGGGGCTGTTGCAGGCGACAGGGCCAAGCGTGGCGACAGCGGTGCCGAGCATGAGCGCGGCGATGAGACGTGTTTTCATAGGGGAATCCTCGCGGCCCGGCAGAGCGTCGGGTCTTCTGCGAGCGCCGATCTAGGCCCCTGATTCGGCTGCCGCAATCGCGGCTCGTCGAAAGAATGGCGGGTTTGGTCGAAAAACCGCCCCCGCCCTTCCGCGATTATCGCGCCAGGCGACCGAAGCAGGCGTGGCCCGCGTAATGCGCGCTGTCGCCCAGCTCTTCCTCGATCCGGATCAGCTGGTTGTACTTGGCGAGCCGGTCCGACCGGGCGAGGCTGCCGGTCTTGATCTGCCCGCAATTGGTCGCAACGGCGAGATCGGCGATGGTGGAATCCTCGGTCTCGCCCGAACGGTGGCTCATCACCGCCGTGTAGCCCGCCCGGTGCGCGATATCGACCGCATCGAGCGTCTCGGACAGCGTGCCGATCTGGTTGACCTTGACCAGCAGCGAGTTGGCGAGGCCGCGTGAAATGCCGTCACGCAGGCGCGCCGGGTTGGTCACGAACAGATCGTCGCCGACCAGCTGGACCTTGTTTCCGATCTTGTCGGTCAGCGCCTTCCAGCCTTCGAAATCATCTTCGGCCATGCCGTCTTCGATCGAGCGGATAGGGTAGTCGTTGCACAGCGCCGCGAGATAATCCGCCATCTCGACGCCCGAAAGCGTCGCGTCTTCGCCCGCAAGCACGTACTTGCCGTCCTTGAAGAACTCGGTCGATGCGCAGTCGAGCGCCAGCACGATGTCACTGCCCGATGCGAACCCGGCCTTCTCGATCGACTGCATGATCAGGTCGAGCGCGTCACGCGTGCTGCCGATATTGGGGGCGAAGCCGCCTTCGTCGCCCACCGAGGTGGACAGGCCCTTGGCGCTCAGTTCCTTCTTCAGCGTGTGGAACACTTCCGCGCCCCACCGCACCGCTTCGGCGAGCGTGGGCGCGCCGACCGGCATGATCATGAATTCCTGAATGTCGATCGGGTTGTCGGCATGTTCGCCGCCATTGATGATGTTCATCATCGGCACCGGCAGGATATGCGCGGACACGCCGCCGACATAGCTCCACAGCGGCAGGCCGCGCGCATTGGCACCGGCCTTCGCCACCGCGAGGCTGGTGCCCAGCAGCGCGTTGGCGCCCAGGCGGCTCTTGTTCTCGGTCCCGTCGAGCGCGATCAGCATCGTGTCGATGTCGCGCTGGTCCTCCGCGTCCACGCCCAGCAGGGCATCGGCGATGTCGTTGTTGACCGCGTCGATCGCCTTGGTGACGCCTTTGCCCAGATAACGATCCTTGTCGCCATCGCGCAGTTCCACCGCTTCGTGCGCGCCGGTCGACGCGCCAGAGGGCACTGTGGCGCGGCCGAAGCTGCCGTCTTCCAGCAGGCAATCCACTTCGACGGTCGGATTACCCCGGCTGTCGAGAATTTCGCGCGCGTGCAGGTCGATAATGGCAGTCATTGGGCCTCCGGTCTCAGTCATGCTATCCAGGCCGGCGAATACGGGCCGACCTTGGTTTCGGCGCGGCTTATGCGGTGGAACGAACCCATGCAAGCTGCGTTGCAACATACGAGGACGGAGCCGCGTTCGGCCTGTCGAATACGAATTGCAATAAGAGGGAAACACCCATGGCTACTGACGACAAGATCAACGACACCAGTGCGGTTCCGCTGACCACCGATGCCGCGGGTGCCCCCGCAGGTTCGGCCGCCGCCGAAGGAACGCTCGGTGGCAAGGAAGAAGCCAAGTCGCGCTTCAACTCCGCGCTCGACGAAGCCAAGGCCGGCGCCCAGGCGCTGCGCGGCGAAGCCAGCCAGCGTGCGCAGGTCTACAAGGAACAGGCCGCCGCCAAGAGCAGCGAATACAAGGATCAGGCGCTGGCCAAGGGCGGCGAACTGGCCGTCGAAGGCAAGCACAAGGCGAGCGAAGCACTCACCTCGCTGAGCAGGCTGGTCGCCGAGAACGCGGCCAAGATCGACGACAATTTCGGCCCGAAATATGGCGACCACGCCCGCAACGCCGCCCGCGGCCTGCAGGATGCGGCGAGCCATATCGACACCAAGTCCTACGACGAACTGGGTGACGAAGCGCGCCAGTTCGTGCGCAAGAACCCCGGCCTGTCCGTCGGCCTGGCGGCCTTCGGCGGCTACGTCCTCGCCCGCATGTTCCGCCGCTGAGCGGAGCCGGCGAGGAGGGGCTGTGCCGGATCGAAACGATCATCACCACCAGCCTGCCGCGTCTCACGATGCGGCAGGCTCCCTTAACCCGAACCTGAACCCCGAGACACCGCATCCAGAGACGACCCGCGCTCACGAAGAGCCGCTGGGTTCGCTGTTCGACGATGCTTATGCGCTCTACGAGGACGGCAAGACCTATCTGGAGGCCGAAGTCGCCTTCCAGAAGTCGCGGGCGAGCTATGCCTCGCGCGAGACCGGGTCGGGCATCGTTTTCGCGCTGGGCGCGCTGGCCTTCCTGCACCTTGCCCTCATTGGGCTGGTCGTGGGGCTGATCATCGCGCTTGCGCCCATCATCGGGCCATTCGTCGCGGTCGCTGCGGTGGTCGGCACCCTGCTGGTGCTGATGATCATCGTCGGGCTGGTCGCACGTTCGCGCTTCAAGCGGGTCAGCCAGGCCTTCAAGGGGGACGGCGCATGAAGCCGCACAAGGCCCGGATGGAAGAAGACCGCGCGCTGCGCGATGCGGCGCGCGCGCTGGTCAAGGATGACATTGATCACCTGAAGGGCGATGTAGAGGAAAAGGGCATCGTCGCCCGGATCGCCAACTCCGCCCTGCTCGGCGCGACCGACATCTTCGAAGAAGGCAAGGAGCTGGCCGAGAAGCACAAACCGGCCTCCTACGGGATCGGCGCCGTGATCGCGGCGGTGATCGGCTGGTGGGCGCTGGGCGGTGGCCGGTCCGATGAATCGGACGATGAGGACTATGCGTGGGACGAAATCGACTGACCGCCGGGTTAAACCCGGAACTCTCGCGCCGTCCCAGCGCTTTACAATCAAAGCACACTTTTAAGGCTGGAGACCAAGCATGAGCACCCAGGAACAGCGCGACGAACTGCGCCGCAAGATCGAACAGAGCGAACGCCGCAACGAAGAGCGCAGCCTTGCCGACATGGCGCGCGACGCCACGGACAGCGCGACCGAGTTCGTTAAGGAACACCCGATCCTGACAGTCAGTGCCGTTGCCCTGATCGGTCTCGCAATCGGCTCGCGCACCTCCAAGGGCCGCGAATTGACAGGTCGCGCGGTCGGCTTTGCCGATCACCTGGCCGATCTGGGGATGGCCTATGCCAGCGGCATGGCTAGCAAGGTCGGCGATGCCACCCGCCACGGCGGTGACCGCTTGGTCGACTTCGGCGACGATGTCGCCTTCGGCAGCCGTGCAGCCCGTCGCAACGCGGCGTATTATGCCGACCGCCAGAAGGACGCAGCGCGTCACGCCGGTCGCCGGGCAGCCCGCAAGGCCGGACGCAGCTATCGCGATCTCAAGTCCGCCCTGCCCTTCTAGTCGGATAACGCGCGTGCGGGATTGCTCCTGCACAGCTTGTTGTTTTTGGGCCCGCGCGCGTTAAGGCGTGCGGGCCCTTTTCATATCCATTTCAAACTCAGCGGAAGGCCCCCGATGTCGCAAAATTCGGACAACAACGTTCAGGAAACCACCTCCCCCCAGCTCCTCCACCTGGTGATGGGCGGCCGGGTTAAAGACCCGCGCTCGGTCGAATTTCAGGACCCGGAAAGCATCCACGTGGTGGGCGTGTTCAGCACCTACGAACAGGCCGAGGAAGCCTGGCGTGCCAATGCGCAGCGCACGGTCGACGATGCGGAAATGAAATACGTGATCGTCCATATCCACAAGCTGCTCGAACCCGCAGCCTGAGCGCTATCGCCCTCGCATGAGCTATCGCATCCGCCTTTTCCGCGAGGATGACGCGGATGCGCTGGCTGCCATCGCGGTGCGCGCAATCGAGCTGATCGGTCCGCGCGCCTATTCGCGCAATCAGGTGGCGGCGTGGGCCGCGCGCCATGGCGACGACCGCTACTTTATCGAGCGGGTGCGTGATGGTCAGACGATCTTCATCGCGGCGGACGAAGGCGACCAACCCTGCGCCTACACGCTTCTGGAAGTACCGGAGGCGGGCGGCTGCCACGTCGACCATCTCTACTGCGATCCAGACCACACCCGGCGCGGTCTGGCAGAACAGCTGCTGGCCCGCGCCGAACGGTTCGCCCGGGATGCGCGCGCACCGCGGCTTTATACCGAAGCAAGCGAACTGGCCCGCCCTGCGTTCGAGCGGGCAGGCTATCGCGTCGAGCACAGACGCGACTTCAGGATCGAACACGCGGGCCGCAGCGTGCCGATCCACAATTATGCGATGGAGAAGGCCCTGGCCTGACACCGCAGTTCAAGCGGGTCAGGCCGGCAGGCTCAGATAAATTCGATCTTGTCGACGAGGTAGAACTTGTCGCCCGACGGCACCGTGACCTCGACCTCTTCACCAACCTTCTTGCCGATCAGCGCGCGCGCCAAGGGCGAGTTGTAGGAGATGCGGGCTGACTTTGCGTCCGCTTCGCTCTGGCCGACGATCTTATATTTGATCGGCTTGTCGTCCTCGTCCAGCAAGGACACGGTTGCGCCGAAAA
>Ga0114909_1001284_pt1 | contig 14407 bp, 28 predicted proteins | sample MalvireepMed_906_FD_87290 | JGI IMG/M metagenome (GOLD analysis project Ga0114909, IMG submission 87290) | Marine viral communities from the Global Malaspina Expedition - Malaspina viral metaG DeepMed_906 | ecosystem: Environmental > Aquatic > Marine > Oceanic | place: Mediterranean Sea...
CCAAGTTGTACGCATATTTACATAATTTTTAGTATTATTACGTGTCAATTCAAATTCATGGTCAAAAGAATTAGGTTTAATAACCTTTTTACATTTATCCCAATAAATAAAAATTGCCATTATTTTACATTCAAATAATAATTTCTTAATTTTTCAAAATGCTCGCTTGAGTCTGGTCTACTCATTGCGTCTTCAAGTAAATTGTTAAATTTAAGCCATTCTTTAGCAACTGAATCTGCTTTTTCATCGGCCATAGGGCCATGCAAATCAGTTCCCGGTCCATAATGTTTTACGTAATTTACTATTTGTGAGAGAGTGGAATTTTCTAGAAACTCTATCATTTCATCTGTAACAGAATATTTAGTTGGCATCCCCTGTCGACCCGATTCTTGGGCCATACTTTCTATTACACTTTCTGGAATCTCCCCACCATTAACATATTTTCTAATTATTCCTCCACCTTCGTATCCCATTCCTTCCTCAACAGGTGCTTCCATTTCATCAAGACCTAAATCTGGAATTTCAACATCAGGAGCAATAGGCTCTCCATATTCAAAATTATCACCCATTGGAGTTGTTGTTTTCCTATCCATTGCATTTGAAGCAGGATAATTATATTCAAGTTCCCAACTAGGGTTACTGTCAGCTATAGTTGATGCTCTATTTATACCTTCTTCATTATAAGGTTGTCTAGAGACAACATCACCACTTACTTTATCTTTTACTGTTGGCATTTTAGCCCCTCCTTTTTGTAGCATCTATCACTGGAACAGTATAATTACTATCCTTGCTTTTATGCTTTTTAACTATTTCGTAATCATCAGGATTTTGATTTAAAGCTAATAAATTCTCTTTATGCTTTCCTGATGCGTTATTTTTGTTCTTATTAATAATAATTTCACCACCTTCTGCTTCAATGAGTATTCCTCCTTTAGCATGAGATGAGCCAATCAATTCACCACCTTTTGGATATTTTTTCTTTTTATACATTATAAATAATATGCTATAACACTACCGCTATCTAACTCAATAGAAGCAAATTGTCCGTAAATAGTTGCGCCTGATGGAATTTTAAAAGTAGCTGGTATAGTTGCTGTTAACCATGTTACATCACATTCTGATGTGTCTACTACTGAATCTTCCAAGGCTGTTAATGCAATAAATGGTCCTGTTATTTCAGCTGTTCCATCTATTATAATTGCTCCATTTTGCCCTAATTGATGGTTTTGAGCTTCTATTACTGTAAAATTACGTATTCCTTTTGCCATTTTTACCTCCTGCCCTAAGCACTGACTATGCATGAATGGGCTCGTTAAATTTTAAAGTTATGTTACTTGTAGATTCGGGGGTTACCCTTTATACGATAACCCCCATAGTTCTACAAACTATTAAGCTTTATTGATTTAGCTTATTCATTACCTATACATTAAGAGAATATATGAGTTGCTGTGCCATCACCAAATGTGTCGCCACTAAGAACCCATTTAGATTCTGATATGCATTGGAATTTTACCATACCACCGATAAATCTTCCATCTGAATCTGCATCCATTGTAAGAATGTAGTCAGCTGCTGCTGGGAAATTCCAGCCATCAGTATCTATATTTTCATTTAACGCTTTAACAGTTCCAAGATGGTCCTTATCATGTATTGCAACAGCACCTTGATAAGTATCTGCACTTGAAGCAGCTGTTATTGTTAATGTACCAGTAAAGGTAGTCCCTATATGAAACTCATATACTAAACCAGCCTCTGCAGCTGGAAGAGTAATTGCTATTCCTGCTGCTAGATTTAAATCATAAACTGTACCTGAATCTGCTGCTAACACAGTATATGTTGCAACATCAATATTTACAATTTTTTGATTAGTTTCACCATAGTCACCACTATTTGAATTTAATCTATCACTTCTCATTCATAACCTCCTTAAATCGCTTCAAAGTTGTACAAACAATGTGATTCTGGAAGAGTTATTTCAAGACCTGCTTCTGTAAGAATCATGTCTTTACGTAAATCTTCATCTGCTTGTTGTACGTTTGTTATAATGTGAGTATCACGATTTATACCATTTCCTACAAGAGGTCTATAACTGACTTTACTCATGTCAACTATAGCCATGTAAGAATTAGAAAAACCTCTAAATAAAGGTTCTCTAACTAAGTTTAAATCGCCGTGAATAGTATTAATTGCAAGTAGCTTATGTCCATAAGAACCGTTCACATACTCTTTATCAATATTATATTGTTGGTATGTGTTAGCATCATTAGTTTCTTTAATTAAACCACCTGCTCCGAATTTATTAAATAAACTCATTACAGGAAGTCCAGCTAAAGCTAATTTAGCAGATGAACCTCCACGAGCTGGGTCATATATAACTTCAAAATCAGTAAGAAGTCTATCATAAGTAAACTCCCCTTCTGCTAAAGTTCTATTATATGAAACTCCGGGAGAATATGATAAATTCCCATCTCCAGAAGTAGGGGCAGAATTAGCAACTATGTGCCCTACCATTCCTTCTGAATATTGAATTCCATCTACTCTTGCTCGTTGTCCAAAAAGCATAGCTCTTTCTATATCTACTTTATGCTCTCTTAGTTTTAAGTTCCAGATTCGTTGCCATTCATTTGCATATCCTCTGTAATTTGTCGCAATTGCAGTATTCGTCATTTCTGCGGCCGTTTTAAAGATTTGAGTATAACCGAAGTCATCATCTAATCCTTTTGACCAAACATCAGGAGAACCAGTACCTTCTTCAAAAGAAGTACCTATAACTTGACATTCATTATTATTTGATAGAACATTATACCCTGTACTAAAATCAGAACTTGGTAATGATACTATTCTACCTGTGAATGTATTTGAACTTCCTGCGTCAGTCACAGCACTATCAACTCTAACTGTTACATAAGCATTTCCAATCGCAGCGTCTAAAACTTGAACTGCGAAAACCATACCCTTTTGAAGCCAATTAACATCAGTTGCACTACCAGAAGAACTATCATCAACAGTAAACGCATATTGTAGACCAGCTGTTACAGCTGATTCTCCATTTACGTGTGCTGCTAATTGAAAAGTTCTAGTAGTCCAATCGATTTTTGACCGATTCTCTAAGAATCTAAAAACAGGGTCGGTTGTCGATGCTTTCGACATCTTACTTAAATATACAAAAAATGGAGACTCGTCTGGTGATAATTCAGCAACTCTATCGCCAAAGTCATATAAACGTCTTTGGTCAGGGGCTTGGCCTACGCCAGCCGTAGTGGCTGCTGCTGTAATGTCAGAACTTTTAAGTTGTCCCGCTGTAATTGCCATATCGACACTCCAAATTTAACCCTCTATCAACTGTATAAACCTTCAAGTAGGGCTGTTATTTAATTAAAACTTGTTATTGTCGCTGGCGCCCATAATCCCTTTCCACATAGTTTCATCGTCTGAATCAGTTTGTGGTGTTTGACCATTTAGAATACCTCCAGTAGTTGGACTACTTTGAGTTGTTCTAACATTTTCAAGAGGGCTTTCAGCGTCAGCTGCCGTAAAAGCTCGATACATTTTAAGAATACCATCAATACCATATTCAGAAGGGTCTTTGTCAGCAAACTCAATAAAGCCATTGATTTCTTCAGGCGACATTCCACGAGACTGTAATTCGCCTCTGAGTTTAGTCATAGACTGTTCCTGTTCTAATCGTGCTGTTTGAGCACCAACTTGTTGATTCACTTTTGAATTTATAGTACTTTCAAGTTCTTGTTCTCGAAACTTAAACGAGTCAGACTTTGGGTCATTATAGGCTTCCCATGGGTCAAAATCTTTAGGTCTTTCAACCTTTGGTACTTGATTGGCATTTGGCTTTCCAGATAACTTTCCCTTGATATCTTCAACGATATCAGGTCTAGCCTGAAGAACTTTGCCAAGTTTCTCATACTGTTTAAGATTTTTATTTTCCTCAAAGAGTTTATCCTTTTCAGACTGAAAATATTTCGCCTGACTTTGCCAAGAATTCTCTTGTTGGTCTCCACCTTCGTCTTGCCCTGTGATTTGACCTTGGTTATCAAGATTTTCACTATTCATTTTTTTCTCCTTTTTGATGTCTTTTGTTCAGTTTGACTACGCTATTTTTTTGCTTTGTCGTCTTCGATAGCATGTTTACGTAATCTCTGTTGTTCTAGTTTCACCGCATCATTCAGTCTACCGACTTGAATTTTTGAGTTGGCCTTTTGGCCTAATTCTACTTCTTTTAATCTTCCTTTAAACTTTTCTACCTCAACTTTTTGGTTAGATTGCACAGTTTCTCTTTGAGCTGTTTGTAAATCTCCAGAAAGGTTTTTAATTTGTTCTTCAGCTTGTTGTAGCATATTTTGTAATTTAGCCATTTCATCTGTCCTTTGTAATACTCCTGCCTTATCAAATATTTCTGTTTTCTTAAGCGCTTCAAATCTATCAATCATACCTGCTTGATATGCTTGCATATAAATTTCCCATTCACCCCATTTATTTGAAGGCATTGTTGAGTTCCCTATTACACGAACATCAAATTGACCTACAGTTAAATCATTTTCAATAGCTTGCAATTCTTGGTTTTTATCATCATATAATCTTTTATTGACAGTATATTCTGTTAAGTCATTATTAGGTTGCACAATTCTAAATGTTTTTTCAAAATTATAGTGAGATTTAGATAAATTATAAATACACCTACCTAACCTTCTTAAACTTCCTTCTATGTCTCTTAATTTAGAACGACTTCTTCTTTGCCCTAAATCTTCCATCATCATTGTAGCAGAATAAGTTCTAGGCGCTGCTTCGCTTTGCCCTTGCATCATTTCAAATATACCCATATTTAAATCAATATATCTCTCAATAAGTTGTGGTAATTGCATTATTGAGGAAGCTAAAGGCTGAGGCGAAGGAAAATGTGGTTCCCCAAAAGACGGGTCATATTCTATGGTAGCGTTAGGATTTGCCCAATCTCTTTCTAACTCTTCTATATCATGGACACTTCCTTGTGGAATTAAGAGTTTGAGTCCAGAACTTGCTTGTGCGTGTGATGTGATAAGTGACACCACCTTATTGAGGAACCTTTGAAAATCTTTATTCTTTCTAACATCACTCATTGGATATGGAGTGTTAGTCCATATATTAGGAACAGGAACTATAGGAAATATATCTGTTTCCAATATTTTTTCATATAGCACTATTTGTCCTAAAATGCATGTTAATTTAATTCTTGTTTGAGGTATTTCAACAAAATCAATTAATTTTAATTTAATTTTTCTTTTTACAATAGGGTCGTTAATAAATTCTTGAAACTTTTCAGGTGATATAATTGTTTGTTGCCCAGTCTCTGAATTGGCTATACGATAATAATTAACCTTTATTTTTGAATAATACTCAATAAGTCTATACTTTTCAGCTCCTGCACCAAAATCATAATCTTTAACTACATCAGGAGTATAACTTCCTTTTGTTCTTGAATTGCCAGCGCTAGGGTAATCATCATCATCTAATTCAGATTCTATAGAGTCAATTAAAGGTTTATCTTCTCCTTCAGGTATTTCAAGTAATTCAGGATATAAATCACCTAATTGAAACTTTGTAAATATTGTAGATACCATAATACCCGAAGCATCATCAAAATATCTATGTCTAGCATTAGGGTCAACAGCTACTCTGAAAGGATTTAAATGAGTAAACTTAACTTCTCCACGACCATAATCAGATTCTTTATCTACATATGCATAAAAATACCCAAGACCCGTAACAGCATAATCATGTATGACTTGCTTAAAAGTTTCGTCTCCATCAGATATATCCCATATATATTCAAGTATAGTTTGCCATACTTTTGAAACTCTTACATCAGAATCTTCTCTTGCAATAGCAGAGAATTTAGGGGGCTTTGAAGTAACAATAGCTTTAAACTGCTCTATAGCAGAATAAAGCCTATCCATTGGAACAGAAGTCTGATTCCTTGTTTGAAGTTCGTCTAATTCGTCAGCAGAAAAATGATTGCCGAGATAAAAATCTATATCATTTCGTGCATCAGTATCCCAATCTTTACGTGCATCAGTCCACCTTCTGTACAATTCTTTTATATATTTTACTGTACTATCTTCTTTAATCATGCCTAATAATATAAAAAACTATTTGCCTAAAAACTAATAATATATTAAATTCTTGCCCCTGTTACCCAATTATACTTCTTTTTCCTTGAAACCCACCTGCCATTCTTCTTTATTTTTTTACTTTTTCCTGCTTTTGGATTGCCTCTTGCAAATTGTGTAGAAAGCCAAAAAGCATCAATTGTATCATCATGCGAGCCTTTAGGAAAATCAAGAAGTTCACCAATAAATTCATGCATATCCTTTTTTAAATGAACAGCCCCAGCTTTAAACATAGGCTGCAAACCTTCAAATAATCTATCTTTTTTCTTTTGTTGTCCATAACCTTTTATGCCTTTTTCAATACCAGGCAAGAAAAATCCTTCCTTTTTACTTCTTTTCATTACATAATCTCTAAGCATCTCTTGATATGCTATTGTTTCAATATTTATTCTTTTAATTGGCTTATATCGTTTTGCGATTTTAAATATCTCATCGGCACACTCCATTGGTAAGACTCTTTTTCTCCAATATTCAAGAACATAATAATCATAATCAGCAGTAACACCAATAACCATAATAACACTATAATCATTCCTAACCCCAAGTGTCGAAGCAGGGTCAACACCGATATAAATATTAATGTATTCTTTCCTATCATCCAAATGTTTGATATACCATGAACCAGTGTCTTCTTCAAATCTAACATAACCTTTATAAAAGCCATTTGTAATATCCTCCTCATTAAAGATTTCATCTTCAGGTGATTTGGCTTGATTCATATATTCTTGATAAAATTTAGCTGGAGTTCCTGAATCTATATAAAATTGTTTTCTTTCTTGTAATTTTGGTAAAGGCCAACGACTTGGCCATAAAGGTTGACCATTTTCTAATATCGCCTTATAAGATAAAACATCCCAAGAATAATCTTCACCTGTATTATCAGCATCCTGCTTTCCTTTTAATAGGCCATTAAGGAAACTATCATAATGTACCACTGTTCCATTACACCATAAAAACCCACCTTTATCAAAATCTATCGCAGGATACACAGCAGCAGTAACCCAATTCTTAATTTGAAGTCTTGATTCTGGAGTTTTCGTATTTAACTCTGATTCAAAGTCATCAAGTATCATTCCTGTATATCTTGTAGATAATTGCTTTTTTCCTCTTAATCTTTGTGATGTACCCTTTGCAATCATTCTACAGCCATTTTTTAATATAATTTCATTCTTTGTCCACTTATTACCCTCAAGGTCTCCAAAATAATAATGAATAGCAGGATTCTCTAAAATATGATTAGCTATCCAAGCCAAGTTATCACAAGCTTGGTCTTGAGCTTCACCTATCCAACATATAAATTCAGGAGATTCTTTTGTTGCAAACAAGAATCTATGAAGCACTGCTGTTGATGCTAAAGTTGATTTTGCATGGTCACGAGGCAAAACAAGAGCTAATTGCTTATTTTCCTTGTCAATTAGTCTTTTACCCACTTCCACATGGAAGGGGGGCGTCGCAGACGCCAAAAAATCCTGTGGAGAAAAAAGTTTACCGAAGGCAATCAAGTCCTTATAAGCTATCTGTAGAACCTTTTCCTTTTCGGAAACATTCCCATTAAGGTTCAAATTAGCCATTAATAGTCCCTAAGTTCAAAATGTGGTAAATCTTTAAAGTTTGTATCCTTTACTTCTGTGTTGTCGTTCCAGTCGCCTCCCCAGCGTATAGGTATCCCTAATTTGAATGCAACTCCCTTAACAAAGCCTGCAAAGTAGTACATTCTGTCTGTATCTTTCCAATCTATAGGATAAGGCACAACATCCACAGCATTTGAAGGACTAGCATTATGGCGTCCATTTGGGTACTTAAGCTTACTTTTTCCTTCATCAAAGTACTTATTTTGTTCTTCTTTACCTCTATGGCCTTGAATTACAGTACAATCAAAATATTTAATCACTTGATTGAATAATTCTTGTAAATCTTCATGGCAAGTGTCAAGATTTCCTCTTGAACGTCTTCCAAATCTAGGCATTATGCTTCTCCTCTTATTTCTTCTGCACCCATTAAATCGATGACTCTTTCGTTAAAATCGAATTCAGTTCTACAAAAAGGGCACAACCAACCAATAACATCGTCTCTATCATCCAATAACCCAACTCTTTTACTTATATCCGAATTTAGGTATAAATTTTTATCGCAAGCAGGACATAAATCCTTCAATTTGCTATTTTTTTTCTTTATGGGCGATAATTTCTGTTTTTGGTCCATTATTAAGTGCCTCCAGTTGCTCAGGTGAGAACCCAGCCCACACTGTAAGTTGTTCTTTCTTTTGTTCTGTGTCAAATAGTCCTGATATTTTAGATAATGCATCCAAAGAACGCAATTTGTCAGTATCTCTCTCTGATAAAGCCACAATGTCTCTATATTTGCCTATTATCCACTCAGGTGTAACACCTTCATTAGCTAAAACTTCTTTAATTTCTTCTTTTATCATATTTTGAACACTTTCCTTTTGTAATAATCTTTGAGTCTTTTCTTTAATATAAGAATCTTTTGTAGCTTTTGGGTAAACTTTCTTAAAAGCTTCAATTGTATCAATGCCAGCAGCTACATATCTAGCAAATAATACCTCTCTTGAGTTTTGTTTATTTTTTTTCCAATTTTGTATTGACTTGTAATTTCCAGAAAAAGAATAGATATTCTCTACAATCCCTTCATCTCCAAGCATTTTAACTTTCATATTGTCAATAATGAACATTCCGAGCACAGTCCTTACAAATGTCTTTATTCCGATATGGCCTTTCTTAAGAATTTGGCAAATATAACCATCATCAGAAAGAATCCAATCACCTTCATTAGCATGACGCCAATTTTCAACATATAAAGTACCAGGCTTTATTGCTTCCAACTCTTTAACATTATCATAAAGATAATGATAAGAACCTTTTATGACTTTGAAATCCATATTTAAAATATACTTCCAAAAAAAATATTTGACAAGAATTAAAATATTGTTATATTAAGACTCTTGCATATATGTAAATTGGTTAAAGACTTGTTCCGTATATGTTTACTTGGCTAGAACAAGGGGTAACAAAGCCACAACGCAAGTCGAAGGTGAATAAGCGTGTTAAAAGTCAAAGCAGACTAAAATATAGTCACCCATTTCAAGAAGTGCTTTATTCTTGATTGTCCTCTTCAGGCTCCGAAGAAACAAGGACAGGACTACCACTCCACATCTCAGTGGAGGGGGTAGATAGTCTCTGTCCCATACTCACCAAAGAAACAAGTATAAAGTAATGTAACAGTCAATTTCCTAAAAAATTTTCCAAATTTCAAAAAATAGCGTTAGAATGAGTGAGAGGGTTTTTTATGCAAAAGCCCACCCCCAAGTTGGCTCGAGGGGGAGTTGGGATTTGGTTGAAAAATTGGTTAGTAATTATAACAATATATCCATCATTTAGAATAGAGAGAGTAATTAAGGGCAACTAATAACCTAATGTCCTATCAATATAATTTAAATAAAAGAAAAACGCCCAACTAATAAGTTGAGCGTTTCAAGGTGGGCTAATAGGTGGGCTATATGATACGAGGCCTATATCATATTATTATATCTTAGTATTATAACTACAATTACAAGCATAGTGAATGCTAATTCCTTCTTTGTTTCTTTATTCATATTAATAAATTCCTTTGATTACTTGAATTACTAAGATGATTGATACTATTATAAGCATATCTAACATATTAAGCCTTATTACGTTTAACATTCGTTTTATGTTTACCAATTAGTTCTTTTATCTTTCTATGTCCATTGATACGTATATCAAGCCTAATTAGTTTAGGTTTGTTATCATCAAAGTATAGTATACTTGCTACGTCCTCATTGTAATCCATGTTATTTACTCCCTTTATTTATTTTGGTTATTGATATATTTATTTTAAAGCCTATTCTTTTTATTATTCTATCATACATAATTCTAAATATGCTTTTATTCTCAATAGTTGATAATGTAGCATATAATCTTACTTTTCTTTTTAAATCATTAATTTCTTTTATTCTCATCCATTTAAACTCCTCATATTCTTTTATGCTCTCCTTATGATATTTATTAAGCTTTACAATTCTATCTTTAAGGGCTACTATTTGATTATGTTGGTATTCTTCAACGCTTGGAAAATCTAATCTCATACCACTCTTAGAATATCTTTCTTTTAATTCCATATTATTTACTCCTTTTTATCATTTGTTTGCATCTTTTAATCATTACATTTAATAGAATTCTTCTTCTATTGTATGAGTTAGATGTATTATTTTTTATTTCTTCAAGTTCATTATTATAACTATCAATCCTTTCATTTAAAGCATCAATATATGTGGGCATAGGTAATAACCTACCTTTCCTATTATTTGATTTTTGTGTGTGTTTCATAATAATTAATATACATATAATATATATAATATCATAATAATTAATATATTTGTTATATTCAATAATATGTTTATATTAAACCAAGCCAATTAAGGCGAAACTTAAATAAATGAGGTATTTATTATGAGTAATAAGAAAGAAACAATGTCAAGAGATGACATTTTACGTAAAATGGGCATCGACCCTAAAGACGTAGTTAAGGCAAAAAATAGTAATAGTGCTACATTGACTACAAAGGGCAAAGTTAGAAATGAAATAAAAGAGGGCATGGACAAAGCGATAGGCGAGTGCAAACTATTTCGCCCTATTAAAAGAACAACAACCCTAAAAGCCCAAAATGATGCAAATGCAAAGCCTAAGGTTAAAGACTTTGAGGGGCATCAAATTGTAATAGATAATGGAAATGGTGAGTATGAGATAGTAGTGCCTAAACTATATTTTGAAACATACACAACTTGTTATGTGTCATATTTAGATACTAATGATAAATAAATAAGTTAGGCAATAAAGCGAGGACTAAGCCCTTGCCCATTAATTTGGGTGAGGGTTTTTTCTTACCCTAAACATTTTAATATAACCCTAAAGAAATGAGGAAACATGACACAAGAAGAAATCATCAAATTGTTGTGCAATGATAATTACAAATACAAAGTAATTAATTTAGGCAATAATAAAAGGCAAATAGTAATAGAGCCAAAGCATATAAATTGTGCTATGTGCAATGAAACAATAAAAACAGAAGAAGGAATAACAAAGCAAGATAGAAGAATTATAGGGCTTGTTGTTGATAAGAAATACTGTAAGGAATGTGCAAAAGAAATTGATGACATATTAAGCAATGTTAGGGCAAGCCACAAACAACCAATAGGCAAATCATTTTAAATAAGGAGTAACAGAAATGAAAGAAAGTAAACTAATTTTTCTTCCACCTGAGCATAAAGAAAGGTTTGGGGATTTCACAAGTGATGACAGGGAGGAATACAAAAAAGAAATAAACATTGAAAGCCATTCAGAAGCAACACAAGCGTCTGTTGAAAGGGCATTTGATAATATGAAGGAAGAAGAACTGAAATATCAGGCTCAAGGGTTTAGTGATGCAGGGTTAATAAATGTATTACACAATCGTAATGACAAACCTGATAAGGCAATATATTCTGATGGTATGTTGTATGCTTTTGTCTGGACTAATCCAAGTAATGAAGAAGATTTAGATAAGACTGACGACAGTTGGAAATACTATGCACTGTGGTGTGCTCCTGTAGGTGAAATACACTTAGATGATTGGACAGAGGTTAGTGACTTAACAGGTGTGGCTGTATTTACATATCAGAGATTAAGAGATACAGCAATAGCAATAGGTTGGATAAGAGATGATAACAGAACTTGGTTAATATAAACAGAAGGAGAAATAATATGTTTGTAGTATATGATTTAGAAGTAAGTTATGAACCATCAGATACATCAGTTACTATATATGGAGTATATGAAGATGAAGATGCAGCAGAAAAAGAAGCTGAATGGTTGGGTTGCAAAGTATGGGAAGCTGATTATTATCCTAACACAAATAAACAGAAGGAGAAATAAATGAATAAGCAGGAATTACTGGAAAGAATAGAAGATGTAATGGATAAGGCTACTGGTCAATATCCAGATATAATGGGGCTATTAGATGATATACGTCACGATTTAGAAGACGACATTGTAGAAGAAAATCATCAGTATAGTGGAATGGAAAGGAGAAGTTAATGGTAGCACCTAAATATCACTGTAACCAATGTGGTAAACAACTAACAGAAGAGATATGGGCTAACTATTATAGTTATGAATGGGACACTGAAAACATATTGTGTGGAAATGGTGACTGTTGGGCAGAGTGGATGCAAAACAATACATTTGAACACGAAATAGAACAGGAGGAAGAATGAGTAATTTTAATGCAGATGTAAAGGAAAAGATAATTAAAGATGTAGAGAAGTCGCTTATTGGCAGAGATAAAAGCGGTGCTCTTAAATCAGAGGTAGATTTTATTATGGGAGCTGTTGCTGTGATGAGGATAGTTAATATGGAATTATATGAGGCAAGCGAGGAAGAAAGTATGGACTGTATGCCTCCAAAGTGGTTTGTGTGGATAATGTCAGGCAGAAGTATTGTAGAAGAAATAAAAAAGGAGAAATAAATGAGACCTAACTGGACTAAAATAATAACTTGGGCTGTTATATTTACCATTTCAACTCTGTTTTGGTATGCAATAATAGTCAGAATAATGGAGGTAGTATGAAAGCAGTAAAGGCTAAACCAAAGTTCTGTTCTATATGCACGCAGCCTATAGATAAACAAAGAACTGAAGACGGCACAGTATATTGGGAAGGTGGACATAATTCTGAGCCTGTTAATCAAGGAAGGTGTTGCACTAATTGTAATGACACAGTTGTTATACCTGCAAGACTTGCACAAATTGGTATGTTTAAAGGAACAGACTAATGAACTACTTATATAATTGTGTTGGCTGTGGTAAGCCTGATAAAGACTATCCTAATGAGGAAAAGTTTTGTGAGCATACAGGAGAATGGTATGTTCCAACATGCAGACCTCTAGAACATCACAAGTGGGCAAGAAATGATGCTTATAATATATACACAGGTTTATTCTGTGATAAGTGTTACAATGACCCACATAAATACACATACAGAAGAGATAGATACCACGATGAAGCATATTGTGGGGAAAGGTTAGAACCAGATGATTTTTAAACATATAGTAGACGGAGTTAATCTGTCTAAAGGTAAAACATATGAACAGGTGCCTGATGAAGACCTGTGGGAAGATGGAGAGCTTTCTCCAGGTGAACTTCATTATAAAATATACAGAATGGTTGTAGAGTTAGGAGAATGGACATTAATTAGAGAACATACAGGTAGGGAGGTATCAGATGACAGTTGAACACTACCCTAGCCTTATATTAATAACAGATATAATAGAAGGTGTGCTTGTTAAGCAAAAATATATAGGTTACACAGAAACAGAAGCAAAAGAAATGTTTAGGAGGAAATACTATGACAATGAACATAGCAAAGGTTAAGATAGACAAAAAAGGCAGAATAACATTGCCAGATAAATTTTTAAAAGGAAACAACATAGATACTGATGCTTGGGTTTTAATCAAGCCAGTATATAACGATAGTAATGCCTGTAAGTTAACATTTAACAATAAGGATTATTACTGTCAAAGACAAGGAAAGGTGGTAACAGATGGCGTGGCAAAAGATAATGGCTGAGGATGCAAGTTATCAGACAGTCATTTACACTAAGAAAGAACATAAGCCAACACTTGAGAAAATGCAGGAGTTTGTTGGTGGTTACATACAAATAATAGAAAATAAAGCTGGAGACCAGTTTATAATTGATGAGGAAGGCAGACTTAAAGGTAAGCCTGTCAATCCTGATGCAAGCGAGATGTGGCTTGGTCCAGACTGGAATCCTGAGAATGACTTTAGATGTCTTGTGGGAGACGTAATGGTTCTGCAAGGGAAAGCGAGGGTAGATTAATGGTTACAGCTTATACAGGTATGATTATATTTGTAGTAGTATGTGTAGTAATAGGTGCTGTAGCATACCTAATGTTAACTAACAACGATTGGAGGCTATAATGAGCAGATTCTATGGAACTGTGCATAGCAGTAATTTTAAAACAGTTGCCTCAAGGCGAGGACATACTGATGTGAATGGACATATAAGAGGCTGGGACTCAGGTGTCAAGGTTCACGGATACAAAGCCACTGATGATAGTGATGAGTTTCAGATATATATAACAAGTGGAAGTAGAGACAGTAGAAGAGATTTGTTTTTAGGCACAGTTGTGCTTGAGAATAATGAGACCAG
>Ga0114909_1001290_pt1 | contig 14340 bp, 10 predicted proteins | sample MalvireepMed_906_FD_87290 | JGI IMG/M metagenome (GOLD analysis project Ga0114909, IMG submission 87290) | Marine viral communities from the Global Malaspina Expedition - Malaspina viral metaG DeepMed_906 | ecosystem: Environmental > Aquatic > Marine > Oceanic | place: Mediterranean Sea...
ACTTAATATAAACGAACCATATGATTCAGGAAGCGGTACGTTTATCTAACTCTTCTAACATCTTATTCAAAAAATAAGGAATCAAAAGTCATTTCGATTTTTTACTTTAAATATTGTTTGAATTTTACCGTAAATTGCTCATCAAAGCCATGCTCTGTTTTTGCAATAAACAGAGCTGCTAAATCATTTTCAACGGCAAACTTCATACCGCCTTCCATCCCCATGACCATCAACATTGTAGACAAACCATCAGCTGTCATGGATGAAGGATGAATAACCGTTACAGATACTAACTTATGATTAATTGGTTTACCTGTAACGGGATCAATAATATGAGAGAAACGTTTACCCTCTGCTTCAAAATAATTTCGATAGTCACCTGAAGTTGCTACCGCATTATCTTTAGGGATGATTACCTGCTGCACACTGCGTTCATTTGTCATTGGTTTTTCAATAGCAATAGCCCATAACTCTCCAGTGCTTTTAAAGCCCTTTAAACGCAATTCTCCGCCAATTTCAACTATATAGTTAACAATGCCCTGTTTTTCAATTATCTCGGCAACAATGTCAACTCCATAGCCTTTAGCTATTGTTGATAGGTCAACGTAGAGCTCTGGCAAGCTTTTGCTTAATTTATTGCCCTGCAAATGCAAATACTGCAAGCCAATCTTGGCCTGAGTCTGTGCTAATAACTCAGCACTTGGCTCTTTTTCTGGTCTTTGCTCTGGACCAAACCCCCAAAGGTTTACTAGCGGTCCAACAGTCACATCTAACTTACCATGGCTTAATTTACCTAAGCGAATTGATTCTTGAATAACGCGTTGAAGACCAGCACTGATTTCAATAACGTCTGCTGTTCGACTTTGATTAAAACGAGATAGCTCAGAATCAGGGATATAGGTCGACATTTCTTGATTGAGCTGTTTTAGGGCAGCATCAATTTTCTGTTGTAAATTTAACGCTTCAACCTGATCTTTTGTCGCTACCACCTTAATATTATAGGTGGTTCCCATGGTACGACCTTGCAGCAAAATTTCAGTTTTATTTGACGGGTTGCTAGGAAAGCAAGCCGAAATAATTACCGCTAAAGCGATAATCACCAGTAATTTAAGTTTATTCATTAGAGTTCCAAATTATTATTTATGTGAGCATATTTATAAATATGCTCACATAAATAACCTTTTGTTTAAAATAATAAAGACGACCGAAGTCGTCTTTATTTTAAATGTCCATTCGATAAATCATTGTTTAACTTTTAACGCTGATTATTGCCTTTAGTTCAAGAAGGCTGCGCGGAGTTGACGTTAGTCAATGAGCACAGCCGACGATGAAATCAAGGCTATATACAAGTTAAAATAAACAATTAGCCACCGAAGTCATCCAACATGATGTTCTCGTCTTCTACACCAAGATCTTTAAGCATGTTAATCACAGCTGCATTCATCATTGGTGGACCACACATGTAGTATTCACAATCTTCTGGTGCTTCATGATCTTTCAAATATTCTTCAAAAAGAACATTATGGATGAAACCTGTCATGCCATCCCAGTTATCTTCAGGTTGTGGATCAGAGAGTGCAACATGCCATTGGAAGTTATCATTATCAGCTGCTAAGCCGTTATAATCGTCTTCATAGAACATTTCACGCTTAGATCTTGCGCCATACCAGAAACTCATCTTACGTTTAGATTTTAAACGCTTAAGTTGGTCAAATATATGAGAGCGCATTGGTGCCATACCTGCACCACCACCAATAAAGACCATTTCGTTATCAGTTTCTTTAGCAAAGAACTCACCAAATGGACCTGAAATAGTGACTTTATCACCAGCTTTTAAGTTAAAGATGAATGATGACATTTTACCTGCTGGTAAATGTAAACGTCCAGGAGGCGGCGTAGCAATACGCACGTTAAGCATAATAATGCCTTCCTCTTCTGGGTAGTTAGCCATAGAGTATGCACGTAAGGTATCTGTGTCTACTTTTGACTCAACATCAAAGAAACCAAAATGGTTCCAATCACCACGATATTGTTCATCAATATCAAAATCACTGTATTTAACATGATGCGCTGGTGCTTCAATTTGAATGTAACCACCGGCTTTAAACGGCACTGATTCACCATTTGGAATTTGTAGCTTAAGTTCTTTAATGAAAGTAGCTTTATTATCGTTAGAGATAACTTCACATTCCCATTGTTGAACACCGAAGATTTCATCTTCAACTTCAATTTCCATGTCTTGTTTAACAGCAACTTGACAGGCTAAACGACAGCCAGCTTTCGCTTCACGTTTATTGATGTGACCTTCTTCCGTAGGAAGAATATCGCCACCACCTGAATGCACGTCAACGCGACATTGGCCACAAGTACCGCCGCCGCCACATGCTGAAGGAATAAAGATCCCTTGGTCAGCTAGTGCACCTAATAATTTGCCACCCGCAGCAGTAGTTACTGCTTTTTCAGGGTCGCCATTTATACTGATCTTTACGTCACCACTAGATACTAATTTAGATTTAGCGAATAAAATCACTAACACTAAAAGAATAACAATTGCGGTAAACATCGATACGCCGAGAATTATTTCCATCGACTTTTCCTTAAACTTCTCTAAGGGTGTAAAACGATTTTATTCGCCTTACACCGACCAAACTTATAGGGAAATACCACCGAAAGATAAGAAGCCAAAAGCCATCAAACCTGCAGTAATAAATGTGATACCTAAACCTTTCAAACCGTCTGGTACGTCAGAGTATTTCATCTTTTCGCGCAAACCTGCTAATAACACAATAGCAAGTGCCCAACCGATACCAGAGCCAATTCCGTAAACAACACTTTCACCTAACGTTAGGTTCTTTGCTACCATGAAAGACACGGCACCAAAAATTGCACAGTTTACTGTAATTAACGGTAAGAAGATCCCTAATGCTTGGTAAAGCGCAGGGAAATATTTGTCTAGAACCATTTCCAAGATTTGAACTAATGCTGCAATTACACCGATAAAGGTAATAAATGACAAGAAGCTTAGATCAATCGATTCATTTGGATCTGTAATGCCTAATACAGCATCAAGCGCACCTGGCGCTAATACTGCTTGGTAGATAATTTGGTTCATTGGAACAGCTAAACCAAGTACTACAACAACAGCAACACCTAAACCAATAGCAGTATCAACTTTCTTTGAAACCGCAAGGAAAGTACACATACCTAAGAAAAACATTAAAGCGATGTTTTCAATAAAAATAGATTTAACTAATAATGCAATATAATGTTCCATGGTATTAATCCTTCTCTACTTGTTCTGGTTTCCATTGGCGAATAGCCCAAATGATTAAACCAATAACGAAGAATGAACTAAATGGTAATACTAATAAACCATTCGCTTGATACCAACCATCGTTTTGAACTAATGGTAGGATTTCAATACCGAATAAAGTACCAAAACCTAGTAGCTCACGGAAAAAGGCAACTAGCATTAAGATAACACCGTAACCTAAACCGTTACCAATACCATCTAAAAAGCTCACGACTGGCTTTTCTTTCATAGCAAAAGCTTCAGCACGACCCATTACAATACAGTTAGTAATAATTAGACCAACAAAAACGGCTAACTCTTTAGATAACTGGTAAGAGAAAGCTTTTAATACTTGGTCAACAACAATTACTAATGACGCAATAATCGCCATCTGCACGATAATACGTACACTAGATGGGATATGGTTACGAATAATTGAAATAAACAAGTTAGAGAATGCTGTTACAAAAACAACCGCTAAGGTCATTACTAACGCATTAGCCATTGAGCTTGTTACAGCAAGTGCAGAACAAATACCAAGTACTTGTAATGCAATCGGGTTATTGTCAACAATAGGACCCGTTAATACTTTTTTAGCATCTGAAGACATTATTTAACCCCTTCTGCACGATATTTAGTAATAAAGGTTTTATAACCTTCTTTACCAAACCAGAACTGTAAAGTGTTAGTAACACCGTTACTGGTTAAGGTTGCACCTGATAAACCATCCACACCGTGAATATCGTTAGCTTTAGCGCCGCCTTTAACAAGTTTAGCTTTTACTTCACCAGCGTCGTTATATATTTTCTTACCTGGCCATAAAGCTTTCCATTTAGGGTTAAGCACTTCAGCACCTAATCCCGGAGTTTCACTATGGTCAGAATAAATGACACTTTTCACTGTATTTAAATCAGATTCTAAGCCGATATAACCAAACATTAAGTTCCATAAGCCAGAACCAACGATTGGTAATACTATAGTGTCAACAACACCTGCTTCGTTTTTAACTAGGTAAACAACAGCCGTATTAGAACGACGATTGATACCTGCCAAATCGTTTTCAGGTTTAATTGATAACGCAGTATCACGAGCGTTACGACGTTCATCAAAGTTGATTACATCACCTTCAACAAACTCACCAGAATCAAGGTTGATCATTTTAGCTACAACGAATTCGTTATAAGTTTTTACAACGTCTTTGCCTGCTTTTTCTAAAAGCCCTGAAGCTTCAAGAATTTTGGTTTGTTGATCGAGTAACTTATTTGCTTTTTGTAATGGCTTTAACTGCACAGCAGAAAAAGATACTAACAATGCACAAACAACACAAACAGCTAGTACAAAACCAACCGTTTTACCGAATGTTTCTTTATTACTAGACATTGCGTGCAAGCCTCCGTTTTATATTGCCTTTAACTACAAAGTAGTCAAACAATGGCGCAAACAAGTTAGCGAATAAGATTGCTAACATCATACCTTCTGGGAATGCTGGATTAACAACACGAACCAATACCACCATCACGCCAACTAAAGCGCCAAACCAGTATTTACCTGTGTTAGTAAAAGAAGCAGAAACAGGGTCTGTTGCCATAAACATCATACCGAAAGCAAAACCACCAATAACTAAGTGCCAATGCCAAGGCATTGCAAACATAGCATTTGTATCACTACCAATGACATTGAATAATAATGATGTTGCAACCATGCCACCGAACACACCTAAAACGATGCGCCATGAAGCAATACCTTTATAAAGGATATATGCGCCACCAAGTAAAATAGCGAAAGTTGAAACCTCACCTACAGAGCCTGGGATGAATCCCCAGAAAGCGTTCCACCAGTCAGCATTTACAGAGTAGTCTACTAACCCTTGGCCAGCAGAACTAAGCATAGTAGCACCAGAGAAACCATCAGCGGCAACCCATACTGCATCACCTGAAATTTGTGCAGGATAAGCAAAGAATAAAAATGCTCGACCCGCTAACGCAGGGTTTAAGAAGTTTTTACCTGTACCACCAAAAATCTCTTTGGCGATAACGATACCAAAAGTGATACCGATAGCTACTTGCCATAAAGGAATACTTGCAGGCAAAATTAATGCAAATAATACCGAAGAAACGAAGAAACCTTCATTGACTTCATGCTTACGCACGGCAGCAAATAATACTTCCCAAAAACCACCAACAATAAAGGTGACAGCATAAATAGGTAGGAAAAACATGGCACCGTAGAACATCATATCGAACCAGCTTGAGCTAGCCGTTAATGAACCACCTAATAAGCTGAATAAATCAACCTGCCAAGATTGTGGTAAAGCATAACCAGCAGCTAACGCGTCAACCGCTTGATAACCAATATTATACATACCAAAGAACATGGCAGGGAAAACCGCAAGCCATACAGTGATCATGATACGTTTTAAATCGATGCTATCACGAACGTGAGTTTTACCTTTATTCACATAACCTGGCGTGAATAAACCGGTAGCAACTGCTTCGTAAAGTGCAAACCACTTCTCATGTTTGCCGCCTTTTTCAAAATGCGGCTCTATATCTTCAATAAACTTTTTCAAGCCCATGACTAACCTTCCTTCTCAATAGTAGTTAGACAGTCACGAAGGATTACACCGTAATCTGTTTTGCCTGGGCAAACAAATGTACACAGTGCTAAATCTTCTTCGTCTAGCTCTAAGGCACCAAGTTGTTGCGCGCCATCAGTATCGCCAGAGCAGATATCACGTAAAAACAAGGTAGGTAAAATATCTAATGGCATAACACGTTCAAAGTTACCAATTGGTACCATGGCACGCGAGCTACCGTTAGTTGTGGTTGTCATGTTAAACAACTTACTTGGGAACAAATGCGACATAAAGGCGCGAGTTACCGAGAATTTATTCGGACCTGGGTACATGTAACCAATGAACTCTTTCTCACGACCTTCAAGGATCAGTGAAATCTGAGTATGGTAGCGACCTAAGTAGCCATGAACCGCTGTAGCTGTTGCGCCCATTAATAATGAACCTGACACGGTACGTAATTCGCCATCCGTTGCTTCACCAGCAGTTAATTCTGCAGTATTAGCACCTAACACTGTACGGACTAAACGTGGATTTTTAGCGGCAGGACCAGCAAGTGAGATAACACGAGTATTATCAAGTTCACCAGTAGTAAATAATTTAGCAAAAGCAATAACGTCTTGGTAACCAACATGCCAAACAAATTTTTCAGCACTAACAGGTTTTAAGAAGTGGATATGTGTACCCACTAAACCTGCTGGATGTTTACCAGCAAACTCTGTGACAGTCGCATTGGCATCAACAGGGATATTAGCCCCTGGCGCTTTACTAACGAATACTTCACCGTCAGTTAAACGAGATAAAATGGTTAAACCATTTTTAAATGCTTCAGCTTGCTCATTAATGATAACCTCAGGGTTTGCTGCTAATGGATTAGTATCCATAGCGCTAACAAAAATGGCAACAGGAGTGCTATCAATGGCAGGAACTTTACTAAATGGGCGAGTTCTTAACGCAGTCCAAAGGCCTGAATCAACTAAGTTTTTCACAACGTTTTCACGAGTGATTGAAGCTAATTCATTGGCTGAGTAACTGGTAAATGTTTCTTGATCATAGCCATCGACTTCGATAACAACTGATTGTAAAACACGTTTTTCACCACGGTTAATTTCTTTAACAACACCGGCAGCTTGAGCTGTGAATTTAACGCCAGGATTTTTTTTATCTTCAAAAATCACTTGACCTTTTTTAACGCGATCATCCACTTTAACAAACATGGTTGGGCGCATACCCACAAACTCTTCACCGAGTGTTGCAACGGTTTTGATGGACGGACCATCATGGATTACCTGCTGGGGAGCACCTTTAACAGGAACATCCAAGCCTTTTTTTATTGTAATCATAAACACTTGCACTACTTTTGATGGGAGTATAAAAATTAGTTTCTTAGCTTATCTAATGAATATCCGACTTTTACAACATGAAAAACAAGAGTAAAAGCTTAAATATCAATTAGATAAATTTTAAGTCGCCAATTTCAGTGTATTTCAGTAAGTACTTAACATTTTAATGTCACCACTAAAAAGCAAGACCCACTGGCTCTAAGTTAAAATTTTCTGGCGCGATATTAGCACAAAATGGCCTTTTTGTTCTACGACCATTCGCTATTTTTCATTACAATTTAGTCTATTAATTAGTTTTTTGCTTAATACATCGCAAGTTTTTGCAGATAAATTAATCACCATTTAAATTATTTAAGATTTTTTGACTAAAACAACCACTACAAAGTTTATTAAAAGTCGTTTTTCAATCACTACTTTTGCTCAATAGAGCTAATCTGATTTTAGAGAGAATAAAACAATAAAAAGTAGAAATATTTCTATAGTAGAGTTTATGAGGATTGAGGTCATAGTCGAACTCATTGATAAAAAACGCTATAACTTAAAAAAGCAAGAAACAATGAAAGCTACTTTTTGCACCATGCTTGATTAGGACTTGAGTAGTCCGCATCACAACATCGAAAGACTAATCAAAAAGTGTTTAGCGTCCACTATTGCCAACAAAAACTTAACCTTATTGGTTAACTCTCTTGATTAAGTTTGCTCACTAAAGTCAGCTCGCCTGTTCTAACTTTTTCGAGTAAATCGAAGCTAGCAATACGTTCAAAGTTCTGCAGTTCAAAGTTATCTCCTGCCGATATACCTGCCCAACCATTACGTCCATTTTGCTTTACGTAATAAAGTGCTTTATCAGCGACATCAATAAGCTGCGAACAACTTAACCTACATGTTGCCGCCCTATCAAAAGGGATAGTGGTAAAACCTATAGATACGGTTTTATTGATAGAATTACCATTGGCAATGGCAAAATAATTTTTCTCAGTTCTTAACCGCAAACGCTCAGCCATTTCTTGTGCGTGGCTTGCTTGAGTAAACCTAGAAACAATTAAAAATTCCTCGCCACCCCAACGAATAATATGATCCGATGATCGAAATACCTCTATTAATAACTGTGAAAACTGTTTTAATACCATATCTCCTGATTCATGCCCGTATTGATCATTTACTGATTTAAAATGGTCTAAATCAGCAAAGAAAAATGTCACATCAGCATTAGGGCTATTGTCCTTTTTTAAACGCATTGACTGGGATATATCTTGATCTATTGTACTCTCTAAAAACCGGCGATTATTCAAGCCGGTTAAAGAATCGGTTAAAGCAGCTCTCTCATATGCATTAAACAAAACTCTATGTTTACTTATCTGATAATAAGCACGAAAGACTAAAACAATCAGTACCAAGTAAAATAATTTTGCCCACCAAGTCCACCATAGCGGCGGCAGGATGGTAATTACTATATCCGTTGTTTGACCCCAGGTAGGATCAAAGTTATATGCGCCACGCACAGACAAAGTATATTTCCCCGCATTTAAATTGGTGTAAGTTATACGCCTATTTTTCGCGTTTGTTGTAATCCAGTCCTTATCGAAACCTAACAAACGGTACTGATAAACAATTTTACTTGCTTGACGATAGTCTAGTGCTGACATGTCAAAAGAAAAGACATTAGCATCATAAGGCAAGGTCAATTTTGACGTTTTATAAATAGGCTTAGAGAGTGGGCTATCACTTGATGCTGCTTGTAGTGGTTGATTAGCCAGTAAAAAGTTACTGAGAGTTACCTTAACTTGATAGTCTTGGGTATTAATTCTGTCTGGCTTAAAGTAATACAAGCCATAACTTGAGCCAAAATAAAATGTATTAGATGGTGACCTAAAAAAAGCACGCCGATAGAAGCCTCCTCGGATACCATCAAGAAACCCGTAAACCTTATTTTGATAATTTTTTGGGTTGAATCGATAAATATTTAAATTGTCAGATAACCAAAACAACCCTTGATGATCTTTTTGTATGCCACCTAGTGGCTTATCTAGGTGCTTTTTAAAACTAAATTTAGCTTCCTCATTAGATTTGAATATCTGCCATAAGCCGGTATCTGTGCTTAACCAAATATTGTGCTCATGATCTTCACTGATACCATAGACCGAAGAAAACCGACTCTCTAACTCGTTATAGCCGATCTTTTTGAAACGTCCATGCCGTGGCTGCATAAATAGCCCTTCATTAGAGCCGAGCCATAACCTTGAGCGGCTATCAATAAAAAAGGTATGTACTTGCTTTTTAGAAGCATAATTCTGCTCTGTCGAAATAAGACTAAGCGGAGTAATATGATAAGAATTCAATTCAAGTTTATTTAAACCGCTCCTTGTGCCTAACAATAAATAATTTTCACGCTCTATTATTGCTCTGATATCGTTTCTACTTGCCAGTTCACCACGCTCTGCTGGCATTTGTATTCTCAAAAAACTATCAGTTTCAGGTAAATACTTATTAAGTCCTCCTGTGACGGTACCGACCCAAATACTGCCATCTTTTTGCTGGTATATGGTATTTATACTGTTGTTCGACAGTGAGTCAACACGCTTCGCTTGGTATTGATAACGTTTTATCAACTTATATTCAGCATCTAGATGAAACAGTCCCGACGCTTGAGTTCCTAGCCACAGTTCTCCATTGATATCACTTAACACGGCGGTAATTGGTTCATTAGGTGCAATGCCTGCTACCCTAGTAGACAGATCAAAGAAATTAAAGCCAACATTGTTTGCTTCAATTATGCTCAACTCGCCACGCCAACTGCCTAACCAGACATTGTTTTCACGATCACACAATAAGGCATAATAAGCGACCTGACTAATGTTTTTCTGATTAGCATGGTTATGTTTTAAAAAGTGAAACTCATTCTTATCCAAATCATAATAAGCCACACCCCGAATTGTTCCAAGCCATAAACGATTACCTTTATCAACAATCATACTTACAATATTTTCAGGACCAACTCGACGTTCATCACTTGAGTGTTGGTAAAATCGGGTAATTTTATCCTCTTCAATATTAAGGGAGTTTAAACCTTTATCCCAAGTACCTATCCATAAAGTATTGTTGATTTTGTCGAAATATAGCGCTTGGCTTAGATCGCTCGACAATGAGTTTTCATCATTTTTATCATGTAGGTAGAATCGCAACATGCCAGAAGAGATATCAAGTTTAATAACCCCTGCATCTCGACTTGCAATCCATAGATTACCTTGAGCATCAAGAGCTAGATCACGTAGATACAAGTTATCATGCAAGTCCCCCTCCGCTAGTTTTATGTGCTTAAATCGTTCACTAGCCAGATTAAATTCATCTAATCCACCTCCTGATGTTGCAACATAAAGATTACCTTTAGGGTTTATCAGTAACTTGCGAACATTATTATTACTTATGCTATGAAGGTCATTAGGCTTGTGTTTGAAGAAAGTTATCTGTTGATTCGAGGCAGTTAATTTGATTAAACCTTTGGCCTGAGAGGCAAACCATAAGTCACCATTTTCTTGTTGCACTATAGAGCGTATATGAAGATTTGCTAACTCGGGAGCAATAGGATGAGATTCATAACCATCGTAGCGTAATAAGCCTTGCGAAGTCCCTAGCCAAATAAACCCTTGCTGATCTTGAAATAAAGTATAAATAGTCGAATTATCAACTTCTAAAGCACCGACGGGTGTGTGTATTCGATATTTTGAGTATGATGCAGCAATGGCGCTATTTAATAACAGCACAGATAACAGTAATAAATACAGTACTTTTAATGAATAAAGTAATAGCGCAGGTTTACGGTTCAATTCCCACCTCAACTTAACTTTCCTTTGAACCATGTCAACTAAGTAAAGTATAAGTCAGGGTTTATTTCAATTAATTATGGTCGGTGCAATGACTCTTTTTCAGGGTAGAAGGTATAGCTAAATATCTAATCAAATAAATAAAGCGTGACTACCCACTATAAGGAAGTAACTAAACAGAGGGTGCTTAAGATATTAAGCTAGCTGAGTTTGACTATATTGAAGTAAAAGATGTTTTTTATGAGGTATTTACTGAGATGATAAAGTTTAGAAAAACGAAAGGCTGACAATCTCTTGTCAGCCTTTTGATATAAAATATGGTGCCCCGACCCGGATTTGAACCAGGGACACGCGGATTTTCAATCCGCTGCTCTACCAACTGAGCTATCGGGGCTTCTTTTAACAGGTAATCCCTGCGAAAGAGCGCGTATAATATAAGGTATTAATCTTAGTAACAAGTGTTTTTTACTAATTAAGTTAAATAAATATTACAGCTCAAAGTCGCCAAAATCCATATCATTATTTTGCTTAGCTGTGGTTTTATTTTCAGGAACTAACAACGATTGTTGCAAGTTTTCAGTTAGATTTTCATCTAAGCTTTTGCTAATAATTTGCTCTTCTTTGCTATTCGAAGTTTGCTCTTGCTCAATTCGTTTAGCTTTGCGTTTTTTACGCTGCATACAGCGTTTGATAACTTTTTGCTTATCATCATTAGAAAAGTCTTTCCATGTTTGCCGTTCATCACGCGTGCGCAGACAGCCAAGGCAATAACCTTTTTCATCTGCTTGGCATATACCTACGCAAGGGCTTGGAACATCAAAAAATTCTAACTGCACTTTTTATTCACCACTAATGACTCATCAAAAACAACTTTTGCATTAATTAATCACTTAACAAAACTGCACAAAAAATGCGCTGTAAGTTGAGTATAACTTATCAGCGCATTTTTTTAACCTATATCGTTCGACTAATTAAGCAAGTTTATCACTGGCAATATGATAGTCAGGATCTTCAATTACATTCAACTCAACCAGCTTATCTGCTTTTTCTAGTAACTGTTTACATTCACTATTTAAGTGCTTTAAGTGCATTGTTTTATTTCGAGATAAATATCGCTCTGCCAGAGTATCAATTGCTTCTATTGCAGAGTGATCAGCAACACGAGCATTTTTAAATTCAACAATAACATCATCACTGTCTTCTTCAGGGGTAAACTGCTCTAAAAAGTGAGCAATTGAACCAAAAAATATCGGACCATTCACCTCATAGACTGTAGAGCCACTTTCATCAATGCTACGCTGAACTGCAACATGTTTTGCATGCTCCCAAGCAAACACAAGGGCTGAAACAATCACACCAACAACAACCGCAATGGCCAAGTCAGAATAAACGGTTACCCCAGAAACGAGTATAATAACAAAAGCATCTGCCTTCGGTACTTTGCTTAAAATCCTAAAGCTTGACCATTCGAAAGTACCAATTACGACAATAAACATAACACCAACAAGAGCAGCTAGCGGTATTTGTTCAATTAAACCTGAAGCAAATAAAATAAAACCTAAGAGTGCTATGGCTGCGGTAATGCCTGATGCACGGCCACGACCACCTGAGTTTACATTAATCATCGATTGACCAATCATGGCACAACCACCCATACCACCAAAGAAGCCAGTAACTGTATTTGCCGCACCTTGGGCAATACACTCTTTGTTACTACGGCCACGTGTACCAGTTAGTTCATCAATTAAAGTCAGTGTTAGTAAAGATTCAATTAAACCTATTGCAGCAAGTACCAAAGCAAATGGGAAAATAATTTTTAACATTTCCAATGAAAATGGTACTTGAGGGATAGAGAAAGTTGGCAAACCACCAGCAATAGAGGCAACATCTCCAACAAGTTTAGTGTCAAGATTAATAGCAAAAACTAAAAGAGAAACACTTACAATAGCAACTAAGGTAGAAGGTACAGCCTTAGTAAGTTTTGGGAAAAAATGTATTATAGCCATGGTCAATATAATCAAACCAGCCATAGTATAAAGTGGCGTTCCTTGCATCCACTCTAATTCGCCAGCAGCATTAGTCATTTTAAATTGGCCAAGTTGAGCTAAGAAAATAACAATAGCTAAACCATTAACGAAACCGAGCATTACCGGATGAGGCACCAGACGAATAAACTTACCCAACTTAAATACCCCTGCTAGTATTTGCAGTATGCCCGTTAAGACAACGGTGGCAAACAAGTACTCCACACCATGGATAGCAACTAGACTAACCATTACTACCGCCATTGCACCTGTAGCGCCAGAAATCATGCCAGGGCGGCCACCAAAAACAGCAGTTATTAATCCGACCATGAAAGCAGCATAAAGACCAACAAGAGGGTCAACACCGGCAACAAAGGCAAAAGCAACGGCTTCAGGCACCAATGCTAAGGCAACAGTTAAGCCTGATAGCACATCATTTTTCAAGTTAGCCACTTTACTGGCATGTAGTTCAAACATTTTTATCTCGATGTTTTAGTCGCATATTACTCTAAACATATAAGGTAGAATAAAGGCGAGAGCAAATTTTCTTACTTACTTTTTGTATATACCCAGGATAGCTAAGCATAGACAAAAAACAGCAAGTTTTCTGTGATTTTAAAGCGCGGAAATACTATAGATTTACTAGAAGAAAGTCAATAATTGCTTACTTTTACAGCGAAGACAATAAGGTAAAAATAAGCAATATTAAAGAAAGGGTTAGGTGTTAACTCTCAATAGACTCGCGTTGTGTTAAAAACGCTTTAATTTCATCTCTTGAACTCAAGATGTGCTGCTTTAAGATAGCGACCGCTTGTTCAATATCGCCTGACTTACAAAAAGCGAGTAATTGATTATGCTCTGGACCAGCTTTTGAAATGCCACCTGCCCATAATAAGTGCATGCGAATATAGCGATCTGCATTTTTATTTAAGGTATTTACCAAGTCTTGAGTCTGCGGACGATTGGCTGCTGAATATAAACAATTATGATAACTAGAGTTCAATTCACTCCAAGTATTGGCCGCATTTTCTTTACCTAAGGCTCTATCAAGTTTAGCAAGTATGTCTGTTGCTTGTGCTAATTTCTCAGCGGTTAATAAAGGCAGTGAAGCTGCTAATAAATCACCTTCAAGCATAGCTCTTAACTCAAAAAGCTCATCAACTTGATCAGCATTTAATTCCGTTGCCGTAGCACCTTTATGCGGTTCAAATGACACCAAACCTTCAGCTTCAAGTTGTAAGAGTGCTTCTCGCACAGGGATACGACTGACGTTTAACTCTTCAGCTAA
>Ga0114909_1001296_pt1 | contig 14285 bp, 8 predicted proteins | sample MalvireepMed_906_FD_87290 | JGI IMG/M metagenome (GOLD analysis project Ga0114909, IMG submission 87290) | Marine viral communities from the Global Malaspina Expedition - Malaspina viral metaG DeepMed_906 | ecosystem: Environmental > Aquatic > Marine > Oceanic | place: Mediterranean Sea...
GTAATACCAAGAATAATAATCAATGAAAACATTATAAAAATAGTGGTAAATATAAACAAAGGGCTCAGTGTTGACGTTATCCATGTTGGATAAGGGAATACATCAAAAACTAGCATTACCAGCCACTTGCCATTATTTAGTTGTACCTGCCCTTGTAAGGTAACAGACGGTGAATAGGGCTTGATTTCTCCCGTGGCTATTCTCGTTAAATATTCGAAAAAATGTTTTACTGCAACTTGAATTCTAGGTTGAGGAATAAAAGGCTGTTGAACTGCAATATTTTGATAATCGTTACCTATTTTAGTTTGTAACGCTTGAGTGAAGATTTTGTCTTTTTCGGTTAAATCATTCGCGTTAAAAAATGGCTGGTCAATGACATAAAATTTCACCCGAAAGGAGTTTAGGGTATGACTGTCTAACAGTTGATTGCTTTCGATAACTTTAACTGCTGAGTCCATTTGATCGAGATAAATTCCGTCATTAATATTTTTTTGTAAGTGCTCACTAAAGTCTGTTTCCAACAGAAAAATGAAAAATACCAGTATTTGTGTACTTAATAGCAAAAATACTATTAAGGAAATTAATTGACTGGTGAGATATTTAGGCATTTTTAAATATCTTAGAGACGGGGACTGCTAAGGTATATCCTCCGCCCCTTACAGTCTTAATTATTTTAGGAGCGTTGCTATCCTGTTCTATTTTTCGCCTTAATCTGCTGGTCAGATTATCAATACTACGATCAAAGGCTTTTGCTTCTCGTCCGTGGGTTAAATCGAGCAGCTGATCGCGTGATAAAATGCGTTGCGGCCGTTCTAAGAAAACTTGTAATAATTTATATTCTGCTGCACTGAGTGCTATCGCTACATTATCTTGATCTATTATTTCGCGTTGATATGTATCTAGCGTCAAGTCACCAAAGGTTATCGCTATAACTTGTGCATCTTCCGATGTTGTTTCCAACTTATTATCACAACGGCGTAATACCGCTTTTAAACGTGCAAGTAATACCCGTGCATTAAAAGGCTTACTGATGTAGTCATCTGCGCCCATCTCTAGGCCGACAACTTTGTCGGCATCATCAGATAACGCTGTTAGCAAGATTACGGGTATTTTATATTTATCTTGTATATATCTGCACAAGGTTAAACCATCTTCTCCGGGCATCATTATATCGAGAAGAATAATATCAATAGCGCTATTTTCTAAGATTTGACGCATCTCTCTACCACCATTGGCAGTGCTGACCCTTAGACTGTGGTCGACAAGAAAACGTTTTAAAGGTTGAATAATATCAGGATCGTCGTCGACGATTAATACATGGCTCATTGTTTATCCCCTTTAATCATTATCTGCTAATTCTTATTATTTTTATAACTCATATTAAAGCTAATATCAGCCTAGTATTTAAATAGTTTTATCAGTCCGTATCAATAAGTAAGTTTGATGCAGACTGACACCATACTATATTTTTTAAGGAGTTATGCGGATATCCTCTTATTTTTTCGCGAAACTAATGATTTAACCTGTTCAACTGAATTAAGCATGATATAGGCTCCCTCTAAGGTGCCAGATTGATGAAGTTTTGTTAATTGCTCACTTGGTAACGTAGCAAGTTTTTGTCTATTAATGGTATATAAACCGTTTAGTTTCTCTGACGATTGATCATCAAAGCTAATATTTAGCTCAATCGATTCAATCAACTCATTTTCTGATAGGGAATTAATGAATGCCTGTGTCTCTTTGGTACCGGTATGAATTTTTGATAAATTATCCATCACAGTCTGCATATAAGGTGATAATTCACCATTCTCTAAGAATATTAGCTCGCCTTGTTTTTTATCTACCCATGGGTTGCCTATATCAATATATATGGCTTGATTTTCCTGATTAATATGAAACGGTTGACGGTCTATAGTTAAAGGGATATGACTTGCTTGCCATTCTCCTTTATGTAGGTATAAATTTTCATTTTCAGTAAAACCTAATAGCGCAATACATACAAATTCACCTGTTTGATCATTTTTAGTTAAAAAAATTGGATAATTTGCGCCCGCAGATAATAACTCGGTAATAAGCAGCGGCATAACATGGCTATGAACCGCGGGTAAGGTATTATAATCTTTGTTGATACGGATATATTGATGATTCTTTTTGCTTAATTCTTCGATGTTTATCATTGTTATATTGCCTTCATGCCGTACTGCTGAATTTGTTGAAGTAGTTCACGGTTATTAGGCAATAGAGTAATGCCTTTTTGAATCATTTTATTATTCTCTGCAATGGCTTGTCTGCATTTTGCATCATCATTGGCCTTGTATCTTTCACTAACCTGGGTATTAAAGCCCATGCCATATAAAATATATTGATAGCTTGCCGCTGGGAATACTTCACTTTTGTGATGAAAGTCCTGACGGTAAGGACTATGATATTTCCATAAGGTTAATAGTTCTGCTAGTGAATCAGGGATAGTTGCCGGATCTTTATTATCTCGCCAAAATTTGCTGTCATCACGCTTAGATAACACATAGTGCAACTTCAGAAAATCAACGATTCTATTCCAATGATAAGTTTGCCTTTCGTTAAAGCGTTTGGCAACGATAGGCATTACACTTATGTGTTCAGGTAACTGATCACGAATAAATTTTGCCGAAATTTCTATCAGCATTAATGCTGATGCTTCAAGGGGCTCAAGAAACCCTGCAGCCATGCCAATACCGACACAATTATTTTTCCAAAACTCTTTTCTATGCCCACAACGTATCAGAATTTTTTTTACTGCTAAGTTTTCATAACCAGGACCCACATAATCAGCTAAAACAGCCTCTGCTTTTTCTTCACTCATGTGTCGGCTAGAATATACATGACCTATACCTCGTCGATTGGTTAATGCTATATCCCATATCCAACCGGCACCTTGGGCTGTAGAAACAGTGTAGGGGAGTATTGGCTCCTTATCTGATTCGTAAGGTAGTTGTACCGCGATGGCTTGATCAATAAATAAAACATCACTTTTATCGACAAATTCTGCCCCGAGCGTTTCACCTAACAATAAAGAGGATGAACCAGTACAATCGATAAATAAATCGGCGTGAATTTCATCGCCATCTTCAGCCACTACACATTCAATGTCACCGTTATTTCTTTGCTTAACTTTTTTAATGGTGGTGAGAATATGTTTTACATTTAATTTTGTCGTGCAATGCTTTGTCAAAAATGTCGTGAACTTACCTGCATCAAGGTGATATGCATAATTAGCTGCTGAATTATATTCAGGCATGGTGATGGTTTTAGGCGCTAAGCCATGTTCACATAGTGCTTCTTGAAAACAAACACTGTTTGAAAAAGATTGCCCACCAGAATTTTTAGACCAAAAAGGGGCAAGGTTGGTCTTAACAAAATCTTGCGGTAACATTAAGGGGTGATAATAATAATCGTCATCTTCTCCGGTCACCCATTTAGCAAATTTAGCACCCTGTTTAAACGATGCGTCACATTCACGGAAAAAATCAGTTTCAGATATGCCCATTTCTTGCAGTGTTTCTTTCATCGTTGGCCAAGTACCTTCTCCAACGCCGATATTTCTAATGTCAGGAGACTCTATTAGTGTTATATCTACGGTTGCACCGTGACGAGCTGCAAGTATACCCGCGCTTAGCCAGCCAGCCGAACCACCGCCAACAATTAAAATAGATTTTATAGAGGGACTAGACAAAATTTACTCCATAATAATGAGTTAAAATATAATCGTCATACCTAAAATGTATATAAGACCACCATAGGATGGCCTTATATACATTTAAGAGGCTAAATTAGAAAGCGGCTCGAATGCCTAGTGCATATCTAGCACTACCACTCGCAACATTTAGCATTTGGTTAGCATAGCGACCACGAGCACGAGTCTCTTCACCGGTAATATTAATGCCTTCAACAAATACCGTCATTGTCTCAGTAATATCGTAACTGGCTGAAATATCCCATTGACCGTATTCTTCTATTATGGTTGGCTCGGTTGTTGACCTGTCATTTTGACCAAAACGCTGGAAAAACTCATCGCGCCAGTTATAAGCGATACGAGTTTGAAAAGCATCTTGTTCATAAAAAGCGATAAAGTTTGCAGAGTCACTAACGCCAGAAAGTGCAAAGGTACTGTCAAAATTAGTTGGGTCAAATTCTGCATCGGTATCAACAAAAGTCGCATTCGCCATAACACCAAAGCCTGTTTCACCAATTGCATATTGACCGGAGATCTCAATGCCATCAATATTAGCTACATCCAAATTGGTTGGGATAGTCATGGTGTATATAACTTCTTCACCTGTCGTTGGGTTGTGAACCCCTGCAAGAGTAGTATCAACGATAGCTGATGAAATAAAGTTATCTACCTCTTTATGGAAGTAACTAACGGCTAGGTAATCAAAATCATTGATGTACCATTCAACACCAAAATCAATGTTGTCGGCTATATAAGGTTCTAATCCAGGGTTACCTGAACTGCCACTGCCTTTTTCATCGGTATCACGTAGGTTACCTAGCGTACGTGACGATTTCATTTTTGATAAGACCGGACGCGTTATGCTGCGAGCGGCAGCAAAACGTAATACCAAATCATCAAGTACATTGTACTTTATCGATAGGTTAGGTAAGAAAACATCGTAATCGGCAGTGCTTGAATAAGCTTGGGCACCGGTTTCAATTTTTTCCATTATTTCACCAGGTCCATTGGATTTAAAGCCAGTCAATGTTGACTCTTCAGAGGTTGAGTCAATATCTGTTTGTTCATAACGAGCACCAATTACAACTACAAGGGGCTGTCCCGCTAACTCAAACTCACTCTCTGTTTCAACATAAGCAGAAGTTGTTTTTTCATTAATCTCATACCAATTACTTTGATGAACTAGATCAAGGTGATCTGCAGGTAATCCTCTATGCGCTAACCATGTTGCAGATAGGCTTGGATCATATTGCACAAAATTAGCCCCACCATCGATAAAGGGATTATCAAGATTTACCATATGATAGTCTTCTTGTAATGCAGCAACATCATTATCATATATCTCAATAACCATAGTTCTTGGGTCATCATTACTATCACGAAAGTTCTGATCATTTGGCGCAGCCGAATAAGAGTTTTTGGTTTTGGTTTGGTCTGTATACATAATGCCAGCTTGTACAGAGAAAGCGCCACCATCATTAAAGGTGTAGTCAAAACGGAGTTGATCTATTTCATCTTTAAGGTTAGTAGAGTATTTAGTATGCTGATGCACCCGATAATTTTCTGGCAACATTTCACTGCCATCAATGGTTGGAAAAGCATAATCACCAATAATATTAAACTCAGGATTTAATTTAATGACTTGAATATCTGCTTTATTGGTATTGTAGCTACTATCTGGGTCTGATTCGGAATAAGAAGAACTATAAGCAAAAACAGCTGTAGAATTATCTGTTATTTCCCAATCTACATTTAAGCCCAAAGAGCCATTGGTGGTTTGGGTTGATGGTTTAGCACTGAAAAAATCAACACCTTTATTCTTAAAACTTGCCGAGGTAATGGTGCCGTTTTCGTCAGCAGCGGTCCAATTTTTTTGAGTAGCTTTACCTGCTCCAAACCATATTGCTGATTCATTATCAGTACCATCATCTTCGAACTGTGAATATTGATAATCAAGGGTAGCAATTAAGTTATCCGTTGCGGCATATTGAAAAACTGCGCTACCGTTGATGCGGGTACGATCAGATTCATGATGTCCATAGATGGATTGAATTGGCGCGAAATATAGACTCTTTTCAGTTTGATCGCCAAGTAAGCCTTGTACTGGTTTCCACTCCCTTACTTGAACGAAATCTTTGGATGATTTTCTATTTTGATAACTTCCTGATAGCAAAATACCGAAATCATCATCAATCACTTTACTGAACAGCGCTGAAACTTGTGGTGTTATACCTGATACATCTTCATCATATAGGGCTTTAGCAGAGCCCGTTAACTTATCACCAATAGCCAGTGGCTCGGCCATTTTTATATTAATCAGTGAACCGATACCGCCTGATGGCGCTGTAGCCGATGCCGTTTTATATATCTCTACGCCAGAAACCATCTCAGCAGCAATATTAGCAAACTCAAATGAACGGCCTGAACCGGCATTTGGCATTTGACGACCGTTAAGGGTTACTAAGTTAAACGCTGGTCCCATACCACGCACAGTCACTTTATTACCTTCACCACCACTGCGGTCTATGGAAACCCCTGCTATACGCTGTAAAGATTCGGCTAAGTTTGTATCTGGAAATTTACCAATGTCTTCGGCAACAATCGCATCAACCATGCCCGAATTATCACGTTTTATCCTAGTTGCTTCTTTAATACTTGACAGCATGCCAGTAACTTCAATTACTTCGATTTCAGCCTCAGTGTCTTTGTTAGCAACTTCTTCAGCATATACACCACCAACATATATAGTTGAGGCGATACTTGCTGCAAGTATCGATTTGGTAAACAATCGGCTTATATTTTTTTCATTACTATGTTTCATATTTCATCCAATTAGATATAGTTATTATTTTTAATAAAAGTACAAATAGCCTGTAGAATAATGGATTGATATTTATCAATATTCACTTGTGTTTCTTGTTTAAGAGAACCACTACTACAAATTTCATAGCAAGTAGGTATATCAAATCGTTATTTAGCTTATTCAACACAAAAAGTGCTTCATTCACATAACGCATGGAAATATGTTTTCCCCTATAACCATACTTACTCATGCTACATCCATTCATAATTGATGTGCATAATTTAAACTACCCTAATGTTTTCAGCTTACAAATATTGATTTGTAGCTGCTTGTATCAGTTGTTTTATTTGATACCAATTGATACAAACTGAATGCGTAATTGCCTATATTTAAGTGTAAAGTCGCACTATTGAAAGACATTTTTATCTATTTCAGTTTAGTAATTACAAGATTTGCAGTTCAAATTAACTAAAAGAACTGGATTACTTTTCTTGCGCTAATGTTTTTTGGTGGCTTGAAGTAATACCAATCAACATTAACGTGAAATGATGCAATGAAAAGAAGTCTAACTGGCTTGATAAGGCATTATCACAACATGGCACTTCACTGAGTAAGAGGTAACGCTGTATTACCCATATAAAAGATGCAATTAATCAATAATCACAAATAAATTAATTGCTTGAGTTAGACTTTTGTTAAGTTGTTTTTAAGGTCATCTAAAATTTGAAGTTTTTTTATACTATTAGTCTTGCTTGCACTTGTTTTATTGCTATTTTATCTGTGCAAGCCGCTGAAGTTCCGGCACATCAGTTCCGAAAAGACCAGCCAGTTAGCAATCAACAGTGTATCTCTTGCCATCAGCAGTCACAACATGATTGGCAGCAGTCCGATCATGCCAACGCTATGGCTATTGCTGATAAGGACTCAGTGTTAGCTGACTTTGATAATAAACAGGTTGAGCATTACGGACAAAAGGCCTACTTTTTCATCAAAGATGAACGCTATCAAGCCACCATTTCTTATGATGATAATACGAATACTTATCCAATTAAATATACTTTTGGTCATTTTCCGCTACAACAATATTTAGTGGAAACAGAGCAAGGTAAGTTACAAGTATTACCTTTTGCCTGGGATAGTAGGAACAAGGTAGAGGGCGGACAACGTTGGTATCATAATTATAGTCATGAAGAAATTCGTCCACAAGACAGATTACATTGGCGTCAGCCATTACAAAGCTGGAATGGCATGTGCGCTGATTGTCATTCTGATGGTTTAGTGCGTGGTTATAACCCAGAGAAGAATAGTTTCGATAGTCAATTTGATAACATCAATGTCGGGTGTTTATCTTGTCATGCTGGTATGACAACTCATGCTCAAAAGTCGACAAAACGAAATGTCGGTGTTGATGTTATTTCTACCAAGCATCCCACGGGCAAATGGTTACGTGGTCTTGGCGAAAAAACGGCTCACTGGCAAGGGCAGGCACGTGATAATGATTTTATGGATGGCTGTTTATCCTGTCATGCATTACGTGCACCATTAACCGACGGCTTTAAACCGAACACACCGTTTTTAGATCAATTTACGCCGCAATTGCCTTCTTCGCCTAATTATTATGCTGATGGACAAATAAAAGAAGAAGTTTATGTTTATGGCTCTTTTTTGCAAAGTAAAATGTATGCGGCGGGGGTTAATTGTTTAGACTGCCATGACAAACACACCATGAAGTTAAAGAGTGAAGGTAATGGCTTGTGTCTACAGTGCCATAGCGGGGAAGTATATAACGTAAAAGAACATCATCAACATGAAGATAACTCCACTGGCGCTCAGTGTGTTAATTGTCATATGCCTGAAAATAGGTATATGGGTGTCGATGATAGGAGGGATCACAGTTTTAAAATCCCTCGTCCCGATTTATCATTAACCTTTAACACCCCCAATGCTTGTACCAAGTGTCATGATGAAAAATCTAATCAATGGGCAAGTGAAACACTAATCAGTTGGCATGGTAAGGCGAAAGCAGTATTACCAAGTAAACGATTATTGATGATGTTAAATAGCGGTCAAGAGATCTCTTTAGAGCAACACCTTAGTATCCTTGCGGATGAAAAACTTGATGTAATTAGCAGAGCATCCGCTATTCAAATGCTAAGTTATGCTGCGCCAACACTAAATGCAGACGTTTTAGCCCCTTATTTAACCCATGCGGAACCATTATTCAGATTAGCTGCTGCCAGCTTGGCTACCTCGATGCCGCCAGCAGAGAGAGTGAAATATTTAACGGCACTATTAAAGGATGATTATAAAGCTATCAGAATTGCTGCCGCACGTAGTTTAGTAAGCAGTGATATATCCTCAGAATATCAAAAAGTTTTTGAGCAAGCGTTTAAAGAATTAACTCATGCCAACAATATAAACAGCTGGCGTGGTGAAGGACGGGCGAACCAGGGCGTGTTAGCGATTGAAATGAATAAGTTTAATGATGCTGAAAAGTCATTTAAACATGCGATTAGGATAGACCCGTATTTTGAAGCAAGTTATATCAACTTAGCTGATATTTATCGTGCTCAGCAAAAACCATTTCAAGTAGCTTCCGTACTGAAGAAGGGGATTAAAAATAATCCGAAGTCAGCGGATATACATTACTCCTATGGATTACATTTTGTTCGTCAGAAAAACTTAGCACAAGGACTAGCTCTGTTTGAAAAATCAATGACATTAATGCCTGGCAATTCACAGTACGCATATACCTTCGTTTTAGCCCTTGATGGTATAGGGAAAAGCGAGCAGGCATTAAAAAAACTTAAACTTCTCATTGTGCACTATGCAGATAATCGTCAATTGAAAGAGTTGGGTTTGTACCTGTCACAAAAATTGAAATTGAGAGCAGAATATAATTGGTTTATGAAATTATAAATATTCCTGAACAAGGACTTTGAACCATGCATTATAAAGTAGCATGGCTATATAAATACGTGGAAAAATAACAATGAAAAAAGAATTATTAACTAGTGTATATATAACTATAACTTCACTACTTTTGGCACCTGTTAGCTCTGCTGAAGAAAAGCCAAATATAGTGATCTTTCTGGCAGACGATCATGGTGTTGCGGAGAGTTCGGTCTATGGAAATTCTGATATTCGCACACCAACGATGGCATCAATGGCTGAGCAAGGGCTCGTTTTTGATAAAGCGTTTGTCGCTTCGCCTGCTTGTGGACCGAGTCGTTCGGCCTTGCTTAGCGGTTTGATGCCTGCCAGAAATGGAGCTGAGGAAAATCATCAACCACCGCGTGCAAAAACGCAAATCATGGTGCAGCGGATGAAGGATGCCGGCTACGAAGTGGCCGCGTTTGGCAAAGTCGCCCATCTTAACTACGGAGAAATGATTGCCTTCGATATAGAAAAGGGCGGTCGTCGAGAAGAAATTGGTGAGCATGTGAAAGAATACCTCGACCACCGAACCTCAGATAAACCGCTTTTACTGATTGTTGGTGACCACCGGCCGCATGTGCCTTGGCTAAAAGAAATGGCTTACGAACCTAAAAATATCACTTTACCAACTGAATTTGTTGATACTACTGAAACGCGTGAGCATTGGGCACGTTATCTAACTGAAATTACCGGTATGGATACACAGATGGCCAATGTTGATACGATGGCAAAAGCTTATTTTGGTAATGATGATTTCCTGTTTGTTTATACGGCAGATCACGGCGGTCAGTGGCCGTTTGGTAAGTGGAATCTTTACGACAAAGGCATCAATGTACCTTTCATTGTTCGTTGGCCAGGCCATATTGAAGCTGGAGCAAGAACGAATGCCATGGTCAGTTGGATTGATATTTTTCCAACGCTGTTGGAGTTAGTAGACGGAGAAACTCCGATGGGGATTGATGGAAAATCTTTTCTACCGGTGCTGTTCGGGAAAACGAATACACATCGTGACGTCATTTATACGACAACAACAGCGGATGGAGAAAGGAACATTTATCCTATACGCAGCGTACGAACTGCCCGATTTAAATACCTGCGAAATATTCTTCCCGAGGCCTACCACTCTACTCATTCAGACATACTTCGTCTTGATGGAGCAGGAGGCTATTGGGATTCCTGGGAGCAAGCTGCAAAGCTCGATCCCAAGGCCAAGGGGATCGTGGGAAAATACTATCAGCGTCCCGAGATAGAGTTCTTCGACCTCGAGCAGGACCCCAATGAACAGGTCAATCTTGCCAGTAACCCAGAGTATAAAGATCAGATCCTCAAAATGTCTAAGATGCTAGATATGTGGATGAAAGAGCAGGGGGATACTGTTCGGATGATGAGAAATCCTATGCCATTGCAAGGCCCAACTCCTCACGTGTTGAATGCGAAACAGTTGATAAAGAAAAAGAGCTGATAGATCAAATTATCTAGTTCAACTCATTGAAAGGTTCAAAAAGAATAGGACTTGTTTGTGCGCTTTGGAGACGTTAGCTATCGGTTGTTCTTTAGGTCAAAAGTTAGCCATGAGCCGACATTAGTATTTGTTAATTCAGAAGCATATTTACGGCAATATTAGCCTAGATTTTCTGCTCGACTGTTAGACGGGTTTAAGCTCAAAGCCGACAGTGGCGTGTTGTACCTGTACGATCACTTTTACCACAAAGTGGACACTAGCCCCTAATTCAAAAAGGACTGCTCACAATCTAAAGCGGACGTTAGCATTCAGGATTACCTTATGACTTCTTTTAGCCAATTGCGGACATTTTTTGATTGATTTTCATTGCTGATTTTTTGTTGAAAGAGCGATCCTAACTGCTCCCACTATAATGTCAGCTATCTTCAAGAATAGCTGACATTAGCATATATACTCTATGGCGCTTCCGCCCCCAAACCGAGATAGAGTTAGAATCATTTCCGTTAGCACTTCGTCGCATAAATAAAAATTTGTCCGACAATGCTTCTTATGCGACAATGTCGCAAACACCTATAATTGTCCGACAAAATATCTTATGCGACACAATGAAACTGAAAAAGAACTAGTGCTAAATTACATTAGTTCTGCCAACAAAGCTGTAACCATCAGTGATATTAAAACTGCTACAGATTTTCAAGTAGATAATCGTACAGTACAGCGGTGGTTGAATAATGCATCTAAACAGGGTTTGATTTTAATCACTGGGGAGCGAAAGGCTCGTAGATACGTAAATAAACCTAAAAAGACTAAACCAACTTTTAAATTCTTAGAGGGCTTACCGAGTTCTAAGCAACAAGAGCTACTGAGTATGTTGCGTACAATGTGGACGCATAACTCAACAGCACTTGAAGGTAATACCCTAAATTTAGGTGAAACTCAGTTTATATTAAATGAAGGCTTAACCGTATCAGGGAAGCCTTTAAAAGATCATAAAGAAGTCGTAGGGCACGCGACCGCCATCGACTTGCTCTACGATATGATCGGTAATGAGCTCACGGTAAGTAAAATTAAACAGCTACATAAGGCCGTTCAGACAGAAGTTATTTTCGATATAGAGAAGCCTTATGGCGACTTCAAGGTAGTACCCAATGGAACCTACTTATTACTTGATGATAGTTCAAAAATATACCACGCATATTCACGACCATTTGATGTACCAAAACTCATAATTGGTTTAGTCGAGCACATTGAGTCATGTAAACCTCAAAGTATTGACGAAGCGATCACTCTGTATGCAACGACTCACTTAATCTTCGGTCAGATACACCCATTTTGGGATGGAAATGGACGTATCGCACGTTTAATAGCTAACCTTATTTTATTAAGAGCAGGATTCGCTCCTCTTGTTATACCTGCCACACGTAGGCTAGATTATATAGCTATCCTTTCTAAATACAGTGCTAAACATGAAGCACCTAGTATTGGAGAACCTTTATTTCATGTTGGACCCGAACTTAATGAATTCATTAACTTTTGCAAAGAGTGCTACAAAGATACAATGAATCTTATTAATAGTATAAAGCAACAAGACTAACAATATATCTGCTACAGTCCGGTTTTTGGTGTCAATACTTGTTTTCCATCTCTAAAGTAAATGACTTAAAATAGAACTAAGTGATCATGATTTCTATGGCGAAATCGCCCCCTGAACGCCATAGATTTATTATTCATGCTGGGGGATGAGCTGCAAACTCACCTTCGGAGTATTATGGGCTTTATACTTATAATGACTCATTTGACGTTGAAACATCAATTAGAAACTGGTGCTTTTAGTCTACATTGAAATTCACAGAGTGTTGATAAAGCCTAGAAAACTATTTTTCAATAGGCTTTTTCAAATAAATAAAACTTGTATATCAGTAGATTAAGCCTGAGATAATTAAATAACTATTGTTTGCATGGCTCTGGCGGGAATCGTTACTTTTATTTCTTGCTCTTCAACTATGTAATTATAGGTAATTGATTCATCTGATTGGTTCATTACTACCGTTATAAGTGAGCCATCCTTATTTTGAAATGCCGTTGTTAATAAGGGACTTCTGCTACTTGTTGCACTAACTCTTATAGCATCTGGGCGAATGAATTTAGAAAAATGGCCAATGTAGTAGTAAGTCGGCGTGTAAATTAATTCATCCGTTGAAGTATCGGCATGAATCGGCGCAAAGCAAAAGTTTTGCACATGATTTGGACCACCATTTTGATCTAGTAGAATATTCCAGTCAGTCCAGCCTACAGTGCCTCGATTAAAGTCCATAATCATTGAACGACCGTAGCGTTCAGCGTTAGGCCAATATTGATATTTCTCGGTTGAGAATTTTTCATTGGTGCCTTCAGTGAACAAAAGCTTCATTGATGGGTAAGACTCGGTAACGTTAGCTAAATTATCGTGCATTGTTTCACCGCCAGTCCAATCTTCGTACCAGTGAAAACCGATGCCCCAAGCATATTTAAGCGCTTCAGGATCATCGAAAATAGTATTGGCACGATGACTGATTAAATCACGATTATGATCCCAAACAACAATATTTTTATCTCCTAAACCTTCTCGCTCCATAATAGGTCCTAAATGATTCTTAAGAAAATCACGTTCTTCTTCAGCGGTATAAATCATCGATTCCCAACGTTGAGTCGCCATAGGTTCATTTTGAATGGTTATCCCCCAGATAGGCATACCTTCTTGTTCGTAAGCTTTAATGAATTTAGTGTAATAAGTTGCCCAAGTGTCATAATACTCAGGCAAGAGTTTACCGCCTCGTAGCATATTATTGTTGCTTTTCATGAACGCAGGGGCGCTCCACGGGCTAGCATATAAAGGTAGCTCTCCGCCTGCATAGGCAATGGCTTTTTTAATTAAAGGGATACGATACTTTTTATCGTGTTCGATAGAAAAAGTTGACAGTTCTTTGTCTCCTTCTTCAATATAGGTATAACTGCCACTAGCAAAATCAGAGCTGTGAATGGTTGTTCTGGCTAGCGAATAACCAATACCTGAGTTTTTATCGTAATAGGCCTTTAAAAGCTCATCTTGTTTTTTAGTTGATAGTTTAGCAAAGACTTCCGAGCTTGCATCAGTTATGGCGCCACCAATCCCCCAAAATTTTTGAAAGGTAACATTAGGGTTTACAAATACCGATATTTCAGTTTCTAAAGGTTGCTTAGCTGCTTCAAAATGTTCAACTTTACTTTGGCTTAATCTCAGCTTAGTATCTTTTGCCGTGGTATATATCTGCGCTTGCTTTGCTACAAAATGGGATTGTGTGTTACTCGCAATGTTTTCAGCGTGTAAAGTACCTGTCAATACGACACAGCTA
>Ga0114909_1001304_pt1 | contig 14183 bp, 8 predicted proteins | sample MalvireepMed_906_FD_87290 | JGI IMG/M metagenome (GOLD analysis project Ga0114909, IMG submission 87290) | Marine viral communities from the Global Malaspina Expedition - Malaspina viral metaG DeepMed_906 | ecosystem: Environmental > Aquatic > Marine > Oceanic | place: Mediterranean Sea...
AATTCTACCAAGGGTAAGAGTTCTCGATCTCCCAGAGGGGTATCATATTGTACACCCAGCCTCAAATGTGCTGGAAATGATTTTAAAATATATTGAAGCGCTGCCGCTCCCGTTAATACGGTTTCATCAGCGTTGATCCCCGAAGCCCAAGACGCTTCTCCCCAGGCATCAAGTTGCCATTGCTCACCAAGTGAATGGGTTGCATCAACACCCGCAAAAAAATTGTTTACATTATCTACCGGGTGTGTATTAAAAGTCATGCTCTCCCAGAATTCAAAATCATAATTGCGCAAGCCTATTGTGGGTTGCAATTGCACAGTACCAAAATCTAAGGGCACCTTCAATGCGGCCTCAACTTGTTGTGCTGAAACGCGCTGATTGCTCGCCGGTATAAGCGCATAATCAAGTTCAGCTTGTAGTACGCTGTCCTGACTGTAGCTTATCGTATGTGCAATCAAAAAGATCATAATAAAATACCTGTGCATTTTTGAATTCTAATTTTGGCCAAAACTACCGGCGGAATTTCAGTCTAAAAAAAATAGTAGATGAGCCCAGCAAATGCCTCTACCCACCCCAGTATTTTACCGATTAACCCCACGCCTCCTTGTTTGTAGTGTAAAACTTGGCGTTGAGGGTAGCTTTTTACCGATTGGTCTATTGTATTTGAGCAGCCCAAACCTGCCTGCTAGGTTTGCCCAAAATTCAACAGCCTATGTTTACTAAATGCATACAGATGCTTTGCCCGCTGGGCGTCTTGCTCTTGTTATTGACCTCTTGTGCGCAAGACGACTCGAGCTTTCCTGTAGGAGAAGATTGGGTAGAAAGCGATACACGTGTACTTTATATAGACACGATGACGGTAAGCAGCAGCACTTTTAAATTTGATTCGGTGCAGGTTTCTTCTACAGATCGCCTTCTGCTAGGTTCGTATACCGATCCTATTTTTGGCAAAACCACCAGTAAGATTTTCACTCAATTGTCTAACAGCACGTATACTTTAGATAGTGATGCAGTCTTTGATTCTATAGCGCTGATTCTTAATTATGATGATTATTTTTATAATGACACCACCCAAGTGCAGCGCTTAAAGATCCACGAAGTGCTTCAGGATATTAAGGCCACAGAGGATGGTTATTTTTACAATACCACTTCTTTTAATTATGATGAAAACACGGTAGGCGATGTACAGTTTGTACCGCGCCCTATTGATGAAGATTCGCTGCACCTGCGTCTAGATGATGACTATGGCAAGCTTTTGTTTTCGGAAATTCAAGAGAATGAAATCAACAATGCCGATGAATTTTTGCGCTATCATCGCGGACTCCTTTTAGATCCGGGAAGCGACAATACGACCATTCTAGGCATATTACCTACCAGTACTTTGCGCATTTATTACTCGCTTCCTAACGAAGTTGAAGTTGACGAAAGTGAGTCTTTTGATATGACCTTTAACAGTAGTTATACTTTTCACAACATCAGTAGCGAGCGTGATGACACCTATTTTTCAACATTAGAAGAACAAGAAGATGAGGTTGCCTCTAGTGCTACCAATATGATGAGTTACGTGCAAGGAGGCGTAGGCCTGGCCACACGTATAGATATTCCTAACCTTGCCGGTCTGGATTATATAGAAGGCAAAGGCACCTTACTAAGTGCTAACCTTGTGATCTCTCTTAATACCGCTACCGAAAGCACTTCGTTACCGGCACAAGAAACCTTGTCCTCTTATATCATAGATCAAAAAAATGTAGCGCTGGGAACCCTTTATGATTACGAAGGAAGTGAGGCTACCGCCAGCATTGCAGCAGAATCTGATGAATTTTCGCAACGTACTTACGCGCTTCCTATTCATTATTTCTTAGATGAAAAACGCACCGATTCTAATGGAGACAACTGGTATTTAGCCCTTGTTGATCCCGAAAACAACCAGTCGGTTAACCGCTATGCGTTCTTTGGAGAGCACGCGGCAGACGACGATCTCAAACTTCAAATCATACTTATATACGCGGTTTATGACGATGAATAAATGCTTTACAATCGCTTTTTTGATACTAGCAACAAGCAGTCTTTTGGCACAGACCAACGCGCTTTCTAATTCCCCTTACTCCGTTTTTGGTATTGGTATCCCTAATACCTTTACCACCGGAAAAACAAATGCGTTGGGAGGTGCCGGGATTGCTTTAAAATCAGACAATTCGCTTAACAACCTCAACCCCGCCTCATTGGGTGCAATGCCTTTAAAACACTTCTATTTTGATATAGGTTATAAAACACAACTGTATAGTTTGAGTCAAGGCGCGGGGAGTTCTAAACAAAGCAATTCAACTTTTTCTAATCTGGCGATGGCGTTTCCGGTGACTAAGAAGTCGGCTGTAAGTGTGGTTTTATCGCCTTATACAAATGTGGGTTACGACATCACCGGAATTTCTAGAAGTATTGAAGGCTCCACTTCATTTTATACCTCAGACGTCACTGCAAATGGTTCGGTTAATAGTCTTGATCTCAATTACGGGTACAACTTTTTTGACCGGTTGCGCCTAGGGGTGACAGGCTCTTATTTCTTCGGAAAAACAGAACAAACTGAGTATAACAGCATCGTAGGGTATGCGCTAGACATTCAGCGTGAAAATAGGTATAATGGTTTCCGTTTAGGAGCAGGTTTGCAATATGATGTAACCGAAAGTATTTCGATAGGATCAACCGTAAAATTACCCACTGCATTAGAAGCGACACAAAACAGCATAATCACCCAAGATTATGATGATGCGATCACCGAAGAAACTTCAGTTAAAGATTTTGAATTACCGCTAGAAATGGGCTTTGGTACCGAATTTAAATTTGGTAAAAGCTATGCCGTATATGCTGATTATACCAGAAAATTATGGTCGCAAACCGAACAAGAATCTTCGCTCAATACCTACAAAGATCAGGACAGTTTTAAAGCCGGACTAAATTTTACACCGCGTCCCGGTGGTTTATATTATTGGCAAAATGTAGAATATCGTGCCGGTGTTAATTACGACACAGGCTACCTGAACATAGCCGGTAGCGATGTCTCAAGTTATGCGGTAAGCGTAGGTCTGGGATTGCCGGTGAGCCGCAGCGGATCTAAGCTGAACCTGATGTATTCCTATGGAAGAAATGGAGAAATCGCAAACGGACTCATTCGCGAGAATATTCATTCTTTATCGCTCAATTTTAGCCTGGACGGTATTTGGTTTATGAAACCTAAGTACAATTAGTCTAACGCCAATTGATGAATATTTGCCGTACCTCCGTGTGCCTCATTTGAAATAAACAAAGTACCATCAGGATTAAAAGTAATGCCTTCGGGTTGCGCAAAATCGTCTTTATCCAGTTCGTACACTTTTTTAATCGCATACGTCTTGTCTAAAATAATGAGTTTTGGGTTGACTCCTTCTAACATATAAATTTCACCGGTTTTAGGATGAATCGCTAAATCTGATGGTCTGAAAGTTCGGCAGGCTTTATTCTTTTCAAATTTCTTAAACGCCTTGTCTTTCATATCTATTCTCGCTACCAGATCAGGCAACATTAAATGCTGTTTGAGATCAAAAGCATAAATCCCCTTTATATCTTCATCGTTAGGGTCCAGATCTTTGGGAGCGGTCAACAAGCGCTGGTTTTTTGCATCATAGGATAACGTCTCTACGTTATTTTTATGTGACATCGCAGATTGATAGGTTTTGGTCACGGGTTGTGCCGTTGCGTAGTTCTGAACTTCAAACAGCAAGCCGTCGCTGCGCATCACATAAGCATCCTCACCGGTAACAGCGATGCCCTCATAATCGCCATCGTCTGCAAACTCAATGGTTTTATCAATTTTATTTTTTGCCAAATCATAGATATAGATCAACCCATCTTCATCTTCAACAGCGGCAATCTTAGCATCACTCATCCAGGCAATCCCCGAAACTTCTTCTAAAGCATCAGGAAGCTCCCAAGTATTTACGATCTCTAGGGTGTTCCCTTTTTTCTTTTTGGGTTTTGGCGTTTTAAAGCTTCCAAAGGTGAGTAGCGCGATTAATAATGCCGAAGTATAGGATATAAAATTCATTGTATTATAGTTTAAAGAAGCCTGCAAAATTCAAGGCTGTAAACCAAAAGCGCATTGCCGCTTCTCATAGGCTTACACGAACAAAGTTCGGAAGCACCGTTTTCAATTTTCTTAAAAGGGTGCAAATGTTATGCCTTGCCGTACTAAATTCGTAAAAAGCCTGATTTTAAAGACAATTGCTATAAAGTCTTTGAAAGATCGCGCTTTAAATTTCAGATTATATAAAAATGAAAAGCTGAACCCAAGTTTGACTCGTAACGTGTACACGTTTTTTAATTTTGTCATTACCAAGATGTAAATTCCATCGCGGTAGAGAACCTTTATCGACACCAAAAAAAGCAGCATTGTGAAAAGCCTGGCTTATTTTCTGAGAACTAATTTTAAGACAGTAAGTTTTGGTTGGGTGTTGACCTTTCTCTCCAGTTTTGGCCAAACTTTTTTGATCTCACTGTATGTTCCCGAACTCATCAAAACCTTTGCTATTTCAGAAGGAACTTTTGGAAGTATTTACGCGCTGGGTACCGTGATCGCTTCGGTGGTGCTCATAACCGTTGGACATACTATAGATCATAAACCGGTAAAAAAAGTGGTATTTCTCAACTTTATCGGTCTTATCCTAAGTTGTTTGTTGCTGAGTTTTTCTGCGTATCACATCGCACTTTTAATCATCGCTATGATAGGTTTGCGACTAACAGGGCAAGGTATGCTCAGTCACATTAGTCAGACGGTTATGTCTCGATTTTACGGTGCAAATCGCGGAAAAGCGCTTAGTATTGCAGCTTTGGGATTCCCGATGGGCGAGGCCATTTTCCCAATTTGCATCACCACTTTAATAGTAACTTTTGGGTTTGAGGTTGCAGCACAGGCGAGTGCCGCTTTTTTGATTTTATACTTGTTTCTGCTTTCCTTTAGAGATCTTAGTTATTTTGATACCGAACAAAGCATCGCACAAAAACCTTCTTTAAAAATATTGGCAAAAGACTTTGGCGGAATCATCAAAGACCGCCGGTTTGCTATTATGATGCCCTCTACATTTATGCTGAGCTTTACATCTACCGCAGTATTTTTATATCAATATACGTTTGTGGAAGAAAAAGGCTGGTCAGTATCGCTATACGCTGCATTTTTTACCGGTTATGCCATCACACGCTTTGTGATGTCGATCGTTGGCGGGTTATGGGTTGACAAATTCACTGCAAAAAAACTCTATCGCTTTTTTCTAATTCCGCAGGCTTTAGGCCTCTTGCCGTTTGCTTTTATGGACAGTATTATCGGCGCGCTTCTATTTTTGATCGCGACTGGTATTACTACCGGAGTAGCAGGTACGGTAAAATCTGCAGTTTTAGCCGAAGTATACGGAACTCAAAAGTTAGGTGCCGTGAACAGCTTGTTCTCGATGTCTATGATTTTAAGTACCGCAGCGGCACCACTGCTTATAGGCTTTTTAATTGATCAAGGAGTCGCTTTTCCTTATTTGATGCTAACGCTCTTCGGCTTGCTTGTTTTAGCTATTCTGAACTCGCAACGCCTGGGTAGCGTTCCGCCGGCTAGTTTGTAGTCTTATAAAGTAGCGCCAAAAAGTGTAACAGGTTTTGGGGTTTTAATAATTTTGCCAAAACCGTATAGGAATTCCGTAGTACCATTCAGAATTCAATCGATATCGTAATTGTTCATTTTTGAGAATGTTTTTAAAACTCCATTATAGATTTGTATTTGTAGCGCTTGGTTTGCTTCTAAGCCTTTGCGCTTCTGCACAAAATTTTCTTCCGCCGGTTACCAACTACAACAGCACTACTTATAATGCTGCCAGCCAAAACTGGGGATTAAGCACCGATAGTGACGGAACGCTTTATGCCGCAAATAACGATGGCCTATTGCGCTTTGATGGTGAACGCTGGGAAGTATTTACCTTGCCTAACAAGACCGCGATTCGATCTGTGTTTTGCATCAAAGACCGCATTTACACCGGCTCTTATGAAGAGTTTGGCTATTGGACCGAAGATGCCTACGGCAGCCTGCAATACACATCGCTTTCTAAACTCATCTCGACCACATTTGCCAATGAAGAATTCTGGCAAATCACCGCTTGGCAAGGCGCAATCGTATTTAGATCTTTTGGTAATTTATACGTTTACAACGGCCAGACCATTACTACGCAAAGACCGCAAACCATCATTACCGCTATGCAGGTGCATAATGATAAGCTGCTGTTAGGTTCTAATTATGGGGAAATTTTCGAATTTGATCAAGACCGTTTTCAGTCTTATGCCGAGAATAGCATAAGCGCGAGTTCTATCATTGAGTTGAGCACTTATGATAATCAGCTCTTAGCAGGCACGCGACGCCAAGGTATTTATAGCTTAAAAAATGGTGTGTTCTCACCTTGGGGCTCCGAAGCGTTAAAGGCATTTCTGGCAGTCAACGAACTAAATAAAATTCAGCCGGTAGATCAGGATCTTGTCATTCTGGGTACGGTTAAAGGCGGTATTCTTTATTACAACCCAAAGACCGGAGCCTTAAAAAATCATTTTAGACAAAATGGTTTGCAAAACAACACCGTACTCTCTTTGCATAAAGACCGCTCCAAGATTTGGATTGGTCTTGACAATGGTATTGACGTGGTGGTTCCTAACACAGCGATTCAATATTTACTGGACAATACAGGCCAGCTGGGTGCTGTTTATGATATTGCTTCGCTTGACGGAAGTTTATATGTTGGCAGCAATACCGGAGTACATAAAATAACCGAACAAGGTATTTTCTTTATTCCCGGCTCTCAAGGTCAGGTATGGAGCTTAACCAAGATTGAAGGGCGTTTGTTTGTAAATCACAATCTCGGTTTGTTTGAACTGAAAAACGATGCTCTAAAATTGGTTTCAGGAATATCCGGAAGTTTTGGCCTTACCGCGATTCCACAATCGTCATCCTACTTTAATACTACTTATAACGGGTTGCGTAAATACACGTTGACCGAAGGTACGCTCCTAAATCAACCCCTAGCCGAAGGTGGTGGAGCGCCGGTAGAACACGTGATTTTTGAGGATCAAAACTACTTTTGGGCAGCGCATCCTTATAAAGGTTTTTACAGAGCACAGTTGAATAATCAACAACAACGTATTGAAAACAAAGAGTCTTACATAGACTATGAAGCCCTAGCAGCTTACAAAACCGAAATACATAAGCTAGAAGGTGAAATCGCTTTTTATAATGCCGGTTCGTGGTACCGCTACAATAGTATAAGTGATACTCTCGAGGAATTTGAAGATCTCAAAGCCTATACTTCTTATGCCCTATTGAGCAATCAAGACAACAGTTATTGGTTTAAAAACCGAAACGGAGCCGGACTTATTTATACCAATTTTAGTTCAGATAGTATTTTTATCGAAGAACCGCTACTGGAATCTCGCATCATTAAGAATTATGAAAAAATCGTAAAGCGTAACGATAGCATTTATTACATCACCTTAAACGAAGGTTTTGCCCGACTCAATCTGGCTCAACTTCAGCGAAACAACGCAAACCAGAATCTTAGTACACCACTTCTGAATAGCATCAAAACCAACAATAAAGCTTTAGCCCTTGATCAAAGTATTGAAATTCCGTTTAAAGAAGCAGGACAGATAGAAATAGCTATCGCAGCACCTCAATTGCACAACCCCAAATTCTTTTACAGCTTATCGAATGGATTATCAGGTCAATCTAATGGAACTCTGAATTTTCAAAATTTACAGGCCGGAAGCTACACCTTAAAGATCTGGCCTGAACTTAACGGGCAACGCGGGGATCAGCCGTTAAACGTAACCTTTTTGATCAAAAGACCGTGGTACTTGTCTAATTTAATGATCGTGGTGTATGTGCTCTTGTTGTTTGGTGTGATCTTCTTGGTGGCTTACATCAATAAACAAAAACTGAATAAACACCGAAGAGAACTAGAAGAGCGACTGGTAAAAGAACAAGAGCGTAAAAATCAACTCGCTGAGCGCAATAACCTTCTTGAAGAAATCAACGCTAAACGTAAAGAATTGGCCAACACTACATATTTAGCAGCCAAACGTAATAGCAGTCTGATCGATATTAAAAATGATCTGGAAGCTGTAAAAGATAAAAGTGACAATCAGAAGAAGGTTAGTTCGATTCAAAATAAGATCAATCACATCATTGATGCAAAAGACAATTGGAAAGTATTTGAGACTACGTTCAAAGAAATTAATAATGATTTCTTTCAGCAATTGTTAGAAGATCATCCTACGTTGAGTTCGAAGGATCTAAAATTATGTGCGTATTTAAAGATGAATCTAAGCACTAAAGAAATCGCTCCGTTGATGGCAATTTCTGTTCGTGGAGTAGAGATTCACCGTTACCGATTACGTAAAAAACTAGACTTGAAGAGTGGTAAGAATTTATCAAAATATCTTATTAAAAATTATTAAATTCTCATACTTCAATAATCAATTTTAGTGATTTATACTTTCTCATTACTACATCAAAGGCTTTTACGAAAACGTTATAACTTAAAATTTTAAATCACAATCAACTGTTTTACAGGCAATTATTAGTTTTTAACAGTTTGATGTATTTGTTATGTACCTATATTAACTTATTGTGATGCTATATTCACCCAAAATTCACATAAAACAAACTCAAACTTTAGTGTATGAAACTTAAAATAACCCTTCTGTTTCTTTTGTCGCTGATCACCTTAGGAGTGCAAGCGCAGGAGACAAAAACAGTTACCGGTACAATACGCGATACTCGTGATGTACCGCTTCCGGGAGCAGAACTAAAAGTCGTTGACAAAAACGAATATGCTGTTACCGATTTTGACGGAAACTACTCCTTAGAAGTTGTCGTAGGAGATCAAGTACGCATCACGTATTTAGGATTCCAGACGCAAACGTTTTCTATTACTAATGACGATGTATATAACATCGCGTTGCAAGATGAGTCTAGCGAATTAGACGAAGTTGTAGTAGTAGGTTATGGTAACCAGAAAAAATCTGACATCACCGGTGCGATCGTTTCTGTTGATAACGAAGAGATTACCAAGCAGCCGGCTACTTCAGCATTAACCTCTGTTCAAGGTAAAGTTGCCGGTGTAAATATTATCGCAAACGATGCACCCGGTTCTACGCCTACGGTTTTAATGCGTGGTCTAGGTACTGCAGAAGGTGGTAGATCGCCACTTTATATTGTAGACGGTCAACCTTTATCTGACATCACAAGCATCAACCCTAACGATATCGAGTCTATCGACTTCCTAAAAGGTGCTTCTTATGCTAACATTTACGGGATACGTGCAGCAAACGGGGTTATTTTGATTACTACTAAACGAGGTAAACAAGGTAAAACCACCTTTAACTTTGAATCCTACTACGGTGCAAAAACCATTTTGAATCCGGTAAAAATGGCCAATGCAGCACAGTACACGCAATACTTCAATGAAGAAAGTGCTGCAAACGGTGGTTTCTTACTTCAGCAAAACCAGCGTTATAATACAGATTGGTATGACGAACTCTTACAAACCGGTACGATCAATAACAATAGCTTTTCGGTTTCCGGAGCAGGAGAGAGCATCGACTATTTCTTAAGCTACAACCTGTATCAGGAAAAAGGTATTTTAGAAGGTCAGCAATACAATCGTGGTACGATACGCAGCAACAACACCTATCACCTGTTCAATGACCGCCTTCGTTTTGTACAAAACTTAAACGTGGCGTATACTAACGAAACACCAAAACCTTTTGGAGCTTTCAGTACAGCATATCGCCAGTCTCCTTTGGTTCCTGTGCGTTATGACAATGGGCTTTTTGGGCAATCTTTTGTTAATCAAACTACCGGAGTTGTAGACTTTAACACGCAACCGGGAGAAACTTTAGGTCGTTTAAATTCACACGGAAACCCGGTTTCTCAAGTGTACTATCAAGATCAGCAGATCAATACTACCAGTCTTCAGGGACAAATCGCTGCAGAACTTGACATTACAGATGATTTGATGTTGACTACCCGTTTTGGTGCGACAAAATATTATGCAACAAGCAAGAGCTTTACAGATATTAGAAGTCAGTGGTTAAATGCTGACCCTAACCGAACTGAAGCATTTTTTGATGCACAGCGTGTACCTAATGACGATGGTGTGGTTTCTACAGAATATGCAAACAACTCTTACACGATTAGACGTACAGAGTCATACCGTTGGAATATTGAAAGTTTCCTTACCTATGACAAGTCTTTTGACAAGCACAACTTGAGCGCAACCGTAGGAATCAGCCGTGAGAACTATCAAGGTGGAGAATTTACAGAGTCTCAGGCTTACGATGTAGAGGCTGATCCTAATCTGCGTAATTTCAACTTAAGAACAAGCCAGTTGTTTAATGACAACGTAGATGGCGATACGTATCAAAGCACCAATCTACAGTCTTATTTTGGTCGTGTAGAATACAACTACGATCAGCGCTACTATGTACGTGCGGTATTAAGACGTGATGGTACTAGTGATTTTGCTACCGGAGACAACAACTTCTTTGGGTACTTCCCGGCGGTAAGTTTAGGTTGGACGATGACTAACGAAGCTTTTATGGAAGATAACGGCGTGTTAGACAACCTGAAATTGTTTGCAGGTTGGGGTAAATTGGGTAACCAGGCGATTCCATTTAACGTGCAGTCGATCAACGCAGGATCAGGAAGCCGAAACACCAACTATGTATTTGGACCTACTCAAAGCTTAATTGTAGGTGCTGCTTTAGGAACACCGGCAATCCCACTTTCTTGGGAGGTGACTGAAGAATTTGAAGCTGGTTTTGACTTTGCTTTATTCAACAGAAAACTTTCAGGTACGATCGATTACTATAGCCGTTTAAATACTAACGCTATTTTAAATGTGCGTCCGTTATTAAACTCAGAATTCAGCAGCAACTTCTTTGATGAAGCTGCAGAGATCTCAAACTCAGGTTTTGAATTCTTAGTTAACTGGAGAGATCAGATAGGTTCTGACTTTACATATAACATTGGTGTTAACCTTTCTACAAATAAAAACCGCGTACAAAATGTGAGACCTGCTTATGACGGTGCCATTGGTGGTAGTTTAGGTAACGGTCGTATCACAAAACGTCTTGCTGAAGGCCAGCCTATTTTTGCCTGGTGGATGTATGAAGCAGACGGCGTATGGCAAACACAAGAAGAGATCGACAACAACACTTCTTTAGGTAGTGCTGCTCCAGGTCACTTGCGTTATGTAGATCAAAATGATGATGGTGTTATTGATGACCGTGATAAAAAATATTTCGGTTCTTATATTCCTACGTATAACTACGGGATCAATATAGGTGCTAACTACAAAAACTTTGACTTAAGTGTTTCTGGTTTTGGTGTAGGCGGTAACAAGGTTTATAACGGACTTTACAGCACAAGACTAGGTGGAGAAAATATTTCTGAAGACATCTTTAACAAAAGATGGACAGGACCAGGCTCTACTAACGTGAATCCCGGAGCAGATCGTGATGTTGAAGCTTCTTCGTATTACCTAGAAGATGGTTCTTACTTTAGAATCAACAACATTACCGTAGGATACACATTACCTGAAATCTCTTCATTTGTAAGCAGTGCACGCGTGTATGTAACGCTTCAAAACCCATTTATGTTTACAGATTATTCAGGATTTACTCCAGAACTAAATCAAAATGGAGACCCTACAAATACAACGGGTATCGAGCTTTCAGCATATCCTAACACTCGTTCGTTCATTGTTGGAGCAAACTTCAAATTATAAAAAACAAAGCACTATGAAATTTATATATAAAACACTCGTATTAAGCCTTTTTACCGGGCTTGTCTTTAGCAGTTGTGATGACTTTGTTGAAGATGTAGATATTGTAGATCCTGTCGCCGAAGATGGTGAAGACTATTTACCGGTTGAATTTCTTACTTCAGTCTATGGGATGCATACCGATTTTTCTTATGCATTCTCTTATCTGGGAATCACCGAAATCATTTCTGACAATTCAGATAAAGGAAGTTCGCCTACCGATTCTGGGGCAGACAAGCGCGTATTAGACGATTTGACTTTTACTTCTTCGTCTGGTTCGGTAACTGCAATGTGGACGCAGTGGTATAAAACTGTGGGGCGCGCATCTCAAGCTATTGATATCGCGCAAAACTATGAAGGGCAAACTCAGGTTCCTAGCTCTAGAGTTGTAGGAGAAGCTAAATTTTTAAGAGCGCTGAACTATTTCTGGTTAGTACGTTCGTTTGGAGCAATTCCTATTCAGGAAATTGACCTTGTAGAGCGTGCACCGGTTGACGAAGTATACGCGTATATCGAGCAAGATTTATTGGATGCGATTGACGCGCTTCCCTTAAAAAATGACTACGCGACCGAAGATTTAGGTCGTGCAACCAGAGGTGCTGCTCAGGGTTTATTGGCTAAGGTGTATTTATACCAAGAACGCTGGCAAGATGCCGCAGATATGGCAAACAATGTGATCACGTCTAACCAATACAGTCTTGATCCTGATTATGCGAATATCTGGAGAGAAACCGGTGAAAACGGTCCTGGTTCTTTATTTGAAATCCAAGCGCGTGGAGAAATTCCTCAGCACGGAGTGCAACAATATTCTCAAACCCAAGGTGCCCGTGGTACCGGTGGTTGGGGATGGGGTTTCAACACACCTTCTCAAAATCTAGAAGATGCGTTTAACGCAGCAGGTGATGACATTCGTCGTGATGCAACCATCATTTTTGCCGGCGAGACCCTTTTTGACGGTCGTGAAGTAAATGCCGGTGTAGAAAATCCACGTTATAACGAGAAGGCCTATTCTTCTTCAAATGCAGGTCAAAGTGACGGTGATAAAAACATCAGAGTTTTACGCTACGCGGAAGTACTCCTTATTCGTGCTGAAGCATTAAACGAACTTGGACAAACCAGCGCAGCTTTGGCACCGCTTAACCAAGTAAGAACACGTGTTTCTTTACCGGCTGTAACGTCTACAGATCAAGGAACTGTACGCCAAGCGATCTGGACAGAACGTCGCCTGGAGTTAGCTATGGAGCACGACCGCTGGTTTGATTTAAATCGTACCGGTCAGGCTCAAGCAGCAATGGCAGCAGACGGAAAAACCTTTGTAACCGGAAAACACGAGTTGTTCCCAATTCCAAACAACCAATTGGTTCAAACTCCAGAGATGACTCAGAATCCTGGGTACTAAACACATTAAAGAAGCTTTATGCGTTTTATTTTAATTGTAGTGGTTCTTGCAACACTCGTTGCTTGTAAGAATCAAAATACTGCGGAAGAAAACCGGGAAGTGGCTGCCACCACTTCCCCAGCTTCCACAGAAGAAGACCAACTTCTTGACGAAGTTCAAAAACAGACCATCAGTTACTTTTGGGAAGGTGCCAATACAGATTCAGGCTTAGCGCCAGAGCGTATTCATATGGACGGCATCTACCCTTCTGATGATAAAAATGTAGTCACCATAGGTGGAACCGGTTTTGGCCTGATGGCTCTCGTTGCCGGAGCAAAACGTGGGTTTATCCCGAAGGATTCGGCTTTTGCCCGCTTTCAGAAAATGGTTGATTTTTTAGATAATGCAGATCGTTTTCACGGGGCTTGGCCACATTGGCTGGACGGCACCACAGGGAAAGTAAAACCTTTCAGTAAAAATGATGATGGTGGAGATCTTGTTGAAACCGCTTTTTTGGTTCAAGGTTTACTTAGCGTTGCAGAATATTATAAAGACGGTTCTGAAGAAGAGCAGGCTCTCGCAGCGCAAATTCAGCGTATGTGGGAAGAAGTAGAATGGGATTGGTACACGCAAGGCGAAGACGTGCTGTACTGGCATTGGTCCCCTAATGTAGGCTGGGAAATGAATTTTCCCGTAGGTGGTTATAACGAAGCTTTGGTGATGTATGTTCTTGCTGCTGCTTCTCCTACCCACCCTATTTCAAAAGAAGTTTATGAAAAGGGCTGGGCTGTTGATGGTCAGATCGCAAAAGATACCACAATGTACGGTTTGCGTACGGTGCTTAATCATTACGAACACAATGACGACGCTCCGGTAGGTCCTTTATTTTGGGCACATTACAGCTACTTAGGTCTTAATCCAAAAGG
>Ga0114909_1001312_pt1 | contig 14130 bp, 23 predicted proteins | sample MalvireepMed_906_FD_87290 | JGI IMG/M metagenome (GOLD analysis project Ga0114909, IMG submission 87290) | Marine viral communities from the Global Malaspina Expedition - Malaspina viral metaG DeepMed_906 | ecosystem: Environmental > Aquatic > Marine > Oceanic | place: Mediterranean Sea...
ATTACTAATGTAGGAAAAGATACACCATACACAAATTCTATCCCTACAATAATTCATACAAAAGAATTTTATTGCGATGGTTCTGAAGATGATTATGATAAACATCCAAGAGTACATTACACATTCAATAACAAAGTAGATAGTACAGATAAAACTGATAAAGGGTACGTGGTATGTGAGTATTGCTATAAAAGATTTAAATATGAAGAAAAGAAAGGTGACAAAGATTTTGTAAATAAAATTTTAAAGGGGAGTGGCTAATGAAAAAAAATAAAAAAGAAATGGATAGAACATGGGATAATTTTTTACCATTTTATTCTCAATGGTATTGGCAGAGAGCAAAGATATATCCATATAAAAAAACAAAGGCATATTATCATGGGCCGCGTGAAGAGTGGATGTATTTAATGGAGGATGAAGATGAGCAAAGCAGTACTCAAAAGAAAGAAACATAAGGGCAGGCGTAAGGTCGGCTCAAAAAAGAGACGCAATCGTAGGCGTATCCGTTTAGGATTAAAGGTACGAAGAAAATAATTGTTGACAATTATTTTATTTATGATACACTATGAAAATTATAGGAGACAAAAACATGGCAAGTATTAAAGATCATATATCAACTGATGTAACTAAACTGTTACTTGTAGGTGATAGTGGTTCTGGAAAGACGGCTTCATTATCGGCATTAGCTAATGCAGGATACAATTTACGTATCTTAGATTTTGATGATGGCTTAGCTATTCTTTCAGAATTTCTAGATCCAAGTGCAGTGAGCAGAGTTAATTATGTTACGTTGAAAGACCCGATAGGAAGAGCAGATGCTTTTCGTAAAGGGGTTAACCTTATTTCTAATTGGAAAGATAAGGAAGAAGAGTTTGGACCTGTAGGTAAATGGACATCTAAAGATGTGTTGGTTATAGATAGTTTAACCTTGATGGGTGAAGCGGCTTTAAGGGGGGCACTTGTATTTAATAATAAGAAGCCAACTGATCAAGCTAGTCAGCCCGAATGGGGAACCGCCGCGCGTGATGTCCAGCACATCATTCAATACCTTACGGGTTCAGAAGTTCCGTGTAATGTGGTAGTGACAACACATATGCAATACATGGAAGGCGATATGGGTGTGTCGAAAGCATATCCAACTAGTGTCGGTTCAAAATTGTCTACTAAAATTGGTAGGTATTTTAACTGTGTATGCAGAATAGATACTAGAAGTTCTAGTAAAGGTGTCGAGCGAACTTTACGTACGGTATCGGATCATCGCATGGATCTAAAGGTAACGGCTCCAAAATTAATTGAGCCTAATACTGTGTTGGATCTTGCGAAATTGTTTGATTCGATTCAGAAAAATGCTCGACAAAGATTATCCACTAAGGATAATGTAATCAACATCAAAACGGGAGGCAAATAATGGCTGATGTTAACGACTTTTTAGCAATGAACCCTGAGGATATACCTGAAACAATCACTCTGCCTGAAGGCAGTTATGATTTTGTTATCACAAGTTATCGTACGGATAGAGTTGGTGAAAATCAAAACCAAATTGTGCGTCTCAACTGTAAAGCACAAGCAGTTCTGGAATCTGATATTACTGATGCAGATTTAGAAAACTGTGACGGCACTCGGTTGGAATTTTGGGCAACCAAGAAAGCACTTAGGCAGGGTAATCCTGTGATTTCGCTTAAAGCTTTTCTCACAAAGACACTCGGTATGAGTGGTAATTCCTTTGGGGAAATGCTTGAGCAGACTATCGGTCAATCGTTTAGTGGCATAGTTAAGCACGAAATGGTTGGACGCAACAAGGATATATTGCAAGCTTCAGTATCTAGAATATTGGCTAAGCACTAATATATCATGGGTGAGTATGCTGTAAGGAAACGTGTTCCTTCTCAGTTAAAGGAAGGGGCGAAGATCGCTATCGTGATGGACTTCCCTTCTTCCAATGAGGTGCGTTTAAATAAAATACTTGCAGGCGATTTTATTATTAATAAAATTTGCAGAATGGCAGGGATACAAATCGAAGATTGCATGCTCACCCACACTTTTCAGTTAAAGCCTGCGCAAGACAACCCTCAAAATTTTTTTCATAAAAAATCTGAATACAAGGCTTTGTGCAAAGAGAGTAAGTGGCGCTCCTCCTACCCAAATACCACCTTAGGTTACCTCAAGCAGGAGATGGAGCAAGACTTGCAACGTTTGTACAATGAACTCAATGAAACAAATCCCAATGTTATTGTAGCAATGGGAGGCGTTTCATTGTGGGCGTTAACGGGATTTGACAAGGTTAAAACATATCGTGGCGCTATCATACCTTCCAACACTCCCCATTTAAATAGAGAATTTAAAATAATAACTACCTACCCTTCACATACGGTGGTAAGGAACTACGATTTTAGGGCGCATCTTTTTTCGGATTTTAAGAAAGCCAAAAGAGAATCGGAGAATAAAAATATTAATTATATAAACAGAAAGTTATGGATTGAACCCACTATAGATGATCTCTATGTATTTAAGGACAAGTATATAGACACATGCAGTGCGCTCAACCCTTTATCTTTCGACATAGAAACAGCGGAAGGGCAGACCAGGTGTATTGGGTTTGCCCCCTCTTTAAGACACGCCATTGTTGTACCATTCTGGATGCCCAATCCACATTTTAAAAATTATTGGTCACCCAAGGATGAGGTCAAGGCATGGACATGGGTTAAGGATTTATTGGAAGACGAACGCATAGTTAAGGTTGCACAGAATCAAACTTATGATGTGTCATGGTTATCATTTAAAAATAATATAAAAGTCAAGGGACTTATACATGATACCATGCACGCACATCATGCTTTGCAACCCGAAATGGAAAAAGGTTTGGCATTTCTGGGCTCCATATACACTAATGAAGGTGCATGGAAGACATTAGCCAAGTTCTCAAAGAGCACAAAAGCTGATGAATAGTGAAGCGACCAAACTTTTTTACGGCAAAGTCTGTTAACGATAGTTGGCGGGAGATGGAAGCCTATGTCCGTCTTTGGCGGGCGGCTTTGGATCAGTTGTTGCAGGATTTAATATACGCGGGCAACGGAAAGGAAGATAGGAAGGCGCACATAAGTGCGTGGGAATGGTTTGAAAATGAGCAGGATGACTTTGATTTAGTGTGTGATTTGGCTGATTTGGATCCCATAAGAACAAAAAAAGAACTGAATGATTTAGTGGAAAGGGTACATGATAATAAAGATAGAAGAAAATTTAAAGACCGCTTTAAAATTGTTGAGCGGAAAAAGGGAACACGAGTACGGAAATAAAAAAGAGAATCATGAAAACATTTCTCGTCTTTGGTCTGCTTATCTGGACCACCCTATATCTGCACATGATGTTTCTATCCTCATGTTATTATTAAAGGTGGCAAGAGCCAAGTTTGGAAATCCGAGTTCCGATACATACGTTGATATGGTGGGATACTCAGCAATCGCAGGGGAGTTAGCTGATGAAGATAATAAAAAACACAGAAATAAGTAAGCAAAATTTATCTGATGAACAGACGGAATGGGTTTATTGTGCCCTTGATTGCGCCTTGACATATGAGATATGGGACAAGGTACACAAGGAATTTGATGGGCTCACTAAAAAAACATACCTATTTGAATTGGACAGTTTACAGCCAGCGATGGACATGATGTTGCGTGGCTTGCGTGTGGACGAGGAGGAGGTAAAGACAAGAAAAAAAATCCTAAGGGAAAGAAGATTGAAGCTTGAACGCATGCTTAATTTATTTTCCCAATCCGTTTGGGGAAAGGATTTAAACCATAACAGTCCCGTTCAACTTAAGAAAATTTTATATGAACATCTGGGATTGCCACCCGTTGTGTCCTACAAAGGGGGCAAGTCAAAGGTATCCACGGACAGAGCGGCGCTTGAACAGCTTGGGGAATTTTATCCAAGAGCCAAGCCTTTCTGTCATACCATACTTGCGTTGCGTGATATAACCAAACAGCTTTCTGTCTTGGATTCCAAGCGGGATGAAGACGGAAGGATACGTTGTTCTTATAATGTAGCGGGCACGGAGACGGGCAGGTGGTCATCATCTGGAAGTCCATGGCGAACGGGAACCAATTTACAAAACGTTACAAAGGAATTGCGTTCCATATTTGTTCCCGATGAGGGAAAGATAATGTTCTATGCTGATCTGGATCAAGCGGAATCAAGAGTTACGGCTTATATTGCGGGGGATGAGGAATATATAAAGGCATGTGAGAGTACGGATTTGCATACTGAAGTTGTTAAAATGGTATGGCCCAACTTGGGTTGGTCTGATGATCCCATTCAGAACAGAGAGCTTGCTAATAAACCTTACTATTTACATTTTACTTATCGTGATATGTGTAAGCGTGCGGGTCATGGAACTAACTATGGCATGTCTCCTCATGCATTGGCTAAACATTTAAAAATAAAACTGTCACATGCGACAAGATTTCAATTGCTTTATTTTGGTGGTGTGATACCATTGGCTTCTTTGGAACGATGGCACAAGCAAGATCGAGAGGGAGGCTTTCAAGAATTGATAGACGGAGGAGAAATTATAGGCAAACTTATAAAAATTAAAGGGGCGTTTCCTGGAATACGTGTATGGCATACGGGAGTTTCTAATGAATTAAAACAAACGGGTTGCTTGATCACACCCATGGGAAGACGCAGACAATTTTGGAGTAGGTTAAATGATAACTCCACATTGAGGGAAGCAATTGCTTATGTTCCTCAATCAACGATAGGGGATTTACTTAATCTAGGATTGTTAAAAGTGTGGCAGAATTTAAGACATGAGGGTTTGGATATATTGGCACAAGTTCATGACGCTATTCTTGGTCAATGTTACATTGATAAATTAGATGACTTAATGCCCCAAGTTTTAAAGCAAATGAATAACCCTTTGGAAATTAAGGGAAAAGAAATGATTGTACCTTCTTCAGTTGAAGTTGGTTACACATGGAAAGATATGAAACCATGGATGAAATAAAAAGAATATATGTGGAAGACGGAAAGGTATTAGTAAAAGAGGGGGAATTTTCTACCATATGCAATGAGGCAGAGATAGAAGGACCTTCATTAATAAGAAACAAAGATGGGAATATTTGGATTGAAACCAAAGCTAAGGTAATTAAACTAGTCCATATACCCCCAGAAAACATTAAGTTTCTAGATGATAAATAATGGCAAGAAATTATACAGACTATGTAGGGGCATGTGTTGATGCCGTCAAGGAAAGTCCCATCCCTAAAACTTTTGCAAGATGGACAGCGCTTTCTGCGGTGGCAGGTGCATTAGGGAGACGAGTATGGTTTCCTATGCCCAATTATGACATAGGATCTAATTTATTTATAATACTTATTGCACCACCAGGTCGCAATAAATCCGTAAGCTTGATACTTCCTTTTACAAAAGTATTTAATAGGCTTACCACACCTGTGGGTTCAAAAGAAGATCATGAAAATTGGAACTCTGATCTTGATAACTATGGTTTAAGAAAATATCCTTTGTATCTTATTCAAGATAAAATTACCCCAGAAAAATTAACAGTTGATATGCAAAAGATAAAGCGAAATGATTTACTTTTAAGCACTGTTCGTCAAGAACAATTCTTTGATTCATCCATAACTTTAGTGACATCTGAATTTGGTACATTCATGACAAGAAATGAAAGGAGTCTTCAATTCTTTTTAACGGACATGTGGGATAGTAGAGAATCTTACAGTTATAAAACAAAAACCGCAGGTGAATTTATTATTGAGGGTCCTTGCTTGAATTGGATTGCATGTGCAACACCAGAACAGTTTGTTGATAACTTGCCAGAGGATGCAAAGTCCCAAGGATTGTTATCAAGAATGCTTCCCATATTTCATGAGGGAGAAAGAATACCGCAAGACTTAACACAAAAAGTTATCAGTGATAACACGATTGACAATTTAAGAAATGATTTAGGTCACATCGCAAAAATGTATGGGCCTATGTCATTTGATGATGATGTATTTGAAGAAGCCAATGAAGATATTGGTACTTATATACAACCAGAACCAATTGATCCCCACTTGTCAGAATATTGTCAACGAAGGGTGTCACATTTTTTGAAGGTTGCTGTATCCGTATCCGCTTCACGCAGATCAACAAGAAAGATAATGAAAGAGGATTGGGATACTACAAAGGAACTTATGTTTGAAATGGAAAAAAGTATGCCTAAAGCTTTGGAGGGTTTCGGTATGGCTCGGACGGGAAGGATAGTGCATGACATGAAAACATGGTTGGAGGCTACAATGGCTTTGAAAAAGAGAAGGCATGTCAGACTTGGGGTATTTAGGCAGGAAGTTCTTAGAAAAATTTCCAATCCAGGTGAACTTGACCAGACCATTAGGGCGATGATTGACTCTGGCTACATAAAAGTTGAAGGGAATTTGGTGTTTCCATCAAAAAGCAATTGACCTCGATGGGCAGAAGTGATATACTGCTCCTTGGTATGTGTGTAAGGAACTTATGAAAATTGATATTGATACAACAAAAGATACCCTACTGCCCACCAATGCTGTGGATATCTTAAAGGATAGGTATTTATTACCAACAGAGGAGACTCCACAAGAAGCTTTTGCCAGAGCATGCATGACATTTGCTGATAATAAAGCACATGCAGAAAGACTGTATAAATATGTTTCAAATCTTTGGTTTATGTTTGCTTCTCCACTTCTGTCAAACGGAGGAACGGATAGGGGTTTGCCTATCAGTTGCTTTTTAAACTATGTACCCGATAGCAGAGAAGGACTAGCCGCGCACTATACTGAGAACATTTGGTTATCGAGTATGGGGGGCGGAATAGGGGGTTATTGGGGCCATATACGCTCACAGGGACAGTCAACTAGCAAAGGTAATAAGACTACAGGGGTTATTCCATTTATGCACGTAGTGGACTCCCAAATGGTTGCATTCAATCAAGGTGCCACCAGACGTGGCTCCTATGCCAGCTACATGGATGTTTCACACCCCGAAATAATAGAGTTTATAGAGATGAGAAAGCCCGCTGGTGGTGACATCAATAGGAAGAACCTTAACCTTCATCACGCTGTTATAATTCCAGATAAGTTTATGAAAGCTATGGAAGATGATGGAGATTGGGATTTAATTGACCCCAACAGTAAGCAAAAAGTCAAGACAGTTAAAGCTAGAAGCATATGGATAAAGATACTTGAAGCTAGGATATCAACGGGCGAGCCTTATCTTATGTTCATTGATACGGTTAACAAGGCATTGCCCAAGGAATTAAAGGACAAGGGATTAAAGGTACACCATTCCAATTTATGCAGTGAAATAACATTGCCAACCAATGAGGAAAGAACAGCCGTCTGTTGTTTGTCAAGTGTCAATCTGGAATACTTTGACGAGTGGGAGAAGGAGGAATTATTTATAGAGGACTTAATGAGAATGCTTGACAACACTCTCACTAAATTTATAAAGAGTGCCCCCTTGACCATGAAGAAAGCCATCACGAGCGCGGAGTCTGAACGTTCGGTGGGATTGGGAGCCATGGGTTTCCATTCCTATTTACAGCGCAACGGCATGGCATTGAACAGCCCGATGGCTATGGGTCCTAACGTAAAAATATTCAAGCACATCAAAAAGAAATGTGATGCGGCGAATATGTTGTTAGGAAAGGAAAGAGGGGAAGCGCCTGATCTTAAGGGAACGGGTAAAAGATTTTCACACATGACAGCCATTGCGCCCAATGCAAGTAGCTCCATTATTTGTGGCAATACTTCTCCAAGTATAGAACCCTTACGTGCCAATGCGTTTTCGCAAAAGACTTTAAGTGGTTCTTTTTTAATCAAGAATAAATATCTAGAAGAATTACTAGAGAAGAAAGGAAAGAATACAAAAGATGTTTGGAAAATTATTATCACTAATAGAGGATCAGTTGAGTCATTCGACTTCCTCAATGCACAAGAAAAAAATATATTTAAAACAGCGATTGAAGTTGATCAAGCTTGGCTTGTGGACTTGGCTTCAGCGCGTCAAAAATATATTTGTCAAGCCCAAAGTTTAAACTTATTCTTCCCGCCAGATGTTAATGTGAGAAGATTAAATAACGTACACAAACGTGCATGGTATAAGGGATTAAAGACTTTGTACTATTGCAGAAGTGAAGCAATTAAAAGAGCGGAAAACATATCAATAAAAATAGAAAGGAAAGTAAGGCAGGATGACGAAGAAGAGTGTGTCATGTGTCAAGCATAGAGGTAAAATAAATGAGCATATTTAAGGAAAGGAATTATTACAAACCCTTCGGATATCCGTGGGCGTTTGAAGCGTATGAGTTGCAACAGAAAATGCATTGGTTGCCGAGTGAAGTATCCTTGCACGAGGATGTTAATGATTGGAACAATAGGATGGATGTATCGGAAAAGAATTTAGTTAAGCAGATACTTACGTTCTTTACACAAGGGGACGTTGATGTGGCGCAAGCCTACATGGATGTTTACATTCCTTTGTTCAAGCCATTGGAAATACGCATGATGCTGTCGGCTATAGCTACAAGCGAGGCTAACCATGCTCATGCCTATTCCTTGCTGAATGATACGGTGGGAATGGATGACGGGGATTACCAGGCTTTCCAGGAAATAAAAGCCATGAATGACAAGCATGAATATCTTTGGAAAAACAAAGGGGGCACGGAGGAAGAGCAGATGATAAGGGACATGGCGGTGTTCTCTGCATTCGGTGAAGGACTTCAGTTGTTTGCCAGCTTTGTCATGCTGTTAAACTTTACAAGATACGGCAAGATGAAAGGCATGGGACAGATTGTCGCATGGTCCATCAGAGATGAATCACATCATGTGGAAAGCATGATTAAATTATTCCATTGTTTATTGGATGAAAAACCCAAGGTGTGGAATGATAATTTTAAAAGAACTTTATATGACATATGCCGTGACATGGTGTCACTTGAGGATAAGTTTATTGACTTGGCGTTTGACATGGGTCCCGTCCAAGGACTCACTGCATACGAGGTCAAACAATATATACGGCATATAGCCGATAGAAGACTACTACAGCTAGGGTTAAAGCCTAACTATGGGGTCAAGGACAACCCACTCGAATGGGTCGATTGGGTAGTAAGTGGTGTAGAACATACTAATTTCTTTGAGAATAGAGCTACGGAATACGCAAAGGGTGCCATGACGGGCACTTGGGCGGATGCATTTTAGCTTTCTAGCTTTCTCAGCTTTCTGAAAAGTGTTGACAAGAAATCAAAAGTATGATAGTATTAAAATTAAGGGGGGCACATAAGGACATTCTAACTTTCTTGATACAGGTTTAGTTAGAGTGTCCTTTGCTTTTTAAGGAGTGTGTGATGAAAGAACTTAGCAAAGAAGATTATAAGATGTATTTGAAAGAATACAAAGAACGCGGCGCGTCTTGTTTCAAGCGGTCACGTAATAAATCTTTGGGAAAAGAAGAAACAGCCAAAGCTTATAGGGAGCATTTAGGTTGTCAAGCTATGATTAGAAACATGAATCATAAAATGAAACATGGGGATTGGTTGTATGATGATTTACCTAATGGCCATTTTGTAAATCACTTCAGAGTTGTAGCGTCAGGTGACCCTGATCAAGTCGGAAAATTGGTGGATAGTTTTGGAAGGGAATATGATGTACCAAGAAAAGGAAACTAAGTATGACGGCTTTGCTAAAAAACTTTTCTATGATTTTAGAAAGACGAAAAAGAAACTACCTTACTGGGAACGATTGGATTTCAGGGACAGGGATGAGTGGCGTGGTATCGCTCAGATTGTAAAAAGAGAAAGGAAGTACTATAAAAATCTACGCAAGAAAATGAAACGAAAAACAGGAGACACATATGAAGGACAAACTACAAGAAACAGTTAACGCTTTGGTATTGGCCAAGGGAAGTAAATCCGATGCGGCTAGAAGTTTAAACATTCCACGCACCACTTTTATAAGCAGGTTGGATGCGGCTGAACGGGAAGGAATAAAGCCCACAGTTAAATCCCCCAACTTGGAAGTGGCTCTGGCTGAACAAAAAATGGTTTATGATTTACAGATACGTGACCTCAAGAAACAGTTGGAAGAATCCATACATCAAAATGTAACCTCGGATTATGTGCGCAAGCATGTACTTAAATTGGGAAAGTACCAATCCACCCCGCCTAAATGGGTAACCAAATCTTCTCCAGCCACGGGAAATCCTGGAGTTCCCACTCTGTTCTTATCTGATTTTCATTACGGGGAGATAGTGAAACCAGAAGCCATAGGCAATTTAAATAATTTTAATAAAAAGATTTCGCAATTGCGATTGAAGTCAACTGTGGAAACAGCCATAGACTTATGCCATAATCACATGGTCAACCCCAAGTACCCAGGAATTGTCTTGGCTTTGGGGGGAGACATGATGGCAGGCTCCATTCATGATGAGCTGATAGAATCAAATGACGGCACAAACATAGATCATGTGTTGGAATTATTTGATCAGTTGGTCTGGACAATTTCCACTTTAGCTGATAAGTTTGGTAAGGTTTTTGTTCCCACTTGTTATGGCAATCATTCTAGGATGTACCAGCAGTACAGAAATAAAGAGGCGGCGCATCTTAGTTTTGATTGGATGCTGTATAACATGTTGGAAAGACACTTTAAAGCCAACAAGGATGAACGTATAAAATTCTTGATATCCACGGGATTTGATACGTACTATAAGATATACAACACAAGTTACTTGCTGACGCATGGTGATAGGCTAGGAGTCCGCGGAGGAACGGGCATAGTGGGAATGCTTGGGCCTATAGCACGTGGTGTTCAGAAGGTGAGATCGGAGTATGCTAATTTTGGGAAGTCCATTGACTATGTAATCATGGGGCACTACCATCAATACATCTCCATTAAAGGGGCTATAGTTAACGGCTCGCTTAAAGGTTATGACGAATACGCCATGAGTAATCGCTTTGCCTTTGAGATACCTAAACAAGCTTTATGGTTTACACACCCACAATATGGTGTAACTTTCCAGGTTCCTGTGGTCGCCGAGCAAGGCGTTCCCAAGAAACCCAAGAAAGAATGGCTTCAATGGGCGGCATAAAGTGATTCATTGGGGGCTTGAATGTGCCCCCTTTGTCTGATATAATAATAAAAGAAGGAGAACATTATGGCTAAAAAGAAACAAGGATATAAGGACCGCAAGGATGAATCCATCGCAATGCGCAAGAAAAAGAAACGAACCAAGAAACAACTGAAGGCAAGCGCGGATGAATCTTACGGTAAATTTGGCAGTAAAGCCAAGAAAAAAGGCAAGATCAATAAATAAGTTACGGAGGTAACAATGAGTACAGAAAATTTTTGGACACCGATCCAATCTTTCGCCATTGGTGCGGTTAAAATTGGCGGGGATGCCGTCAAGGTAGAGGAACCCAAGGAAGAAGAAAAGAAAAAAGATGACGATAAGCAGAAGTCAAACGGGGAAGACAGTGAGTCTAAAGCCTCCTAAACACCAGCAACACAAGGTGATAAGGAGCTCTTCTCCAATGGAGAAGTCAAAGAAAAAAAGAAAACCCCTTCTTCCCGCGAACAAAAAGAATTTTACAAAATATAAACCTAAGAAAATTAAAGGGGCAAAGTCTTTGACAGCCTCTAGTCTTTGGAAATTTATTCCTGATGTTAAATAATTATGGTAAAAATATTTTTTTTATTAATGATAATGTCTTCGCCTAACCAGACCACCGTCAAGTATAACGCGTCCATTTATCCATCGGAAGTATTGTGCATGAAGGCAAGGGAGGGTTACATGGAGGCATATGAGTCAAGTGTGGACAAGGATAGCATGAAGACGGAAGCCTTCTGCATACCCTTTGAATCCTTTCCCATTCTGGGAATGACGGCTGATACAATAGGAGCATAGCATGGCAAAGAAAAAGAAATGGATTCAAAAAGCCAAGATTAAAAAGGGGGCACTGCACAAGGACTTGGGTGTGCCCATGGGCAAGAAGATACCCAAGGCCAAGCTAGATGCGGCGGCTAAGAAAGGCGGCAAGATAGGCAGACGGGCCAGACTTGCCAAGACATTTGCGAAGATGAGGAAAAAGAAATGCCCTGTAAAAATTGTGATCCTAACTGCCACTGCAGTAACGGAGGTTCATGTTGCGGCGGACAATGTGAGTGCAAAGACTGTGATTGTAAATCTAATGATTCGGGTAAAGAAAAGACCGTGGTCTTTGATCCCGACTTTAGTTTGACGGAGCATTAGATGGCTGGGTTAGAAACTTTATTAAAACAGATTGTTGCTGCTTTTTCTGGGGGAGGTTCTGGTGGAGGTGCAAGTAGTTCTAAGCAACAAATTATTGATCATTTAAAAGATAAAGGATATAGTAAAGAAGCTATTGCTGGTATTGTAGGTAATATAGATGTAGAGACAGGCGGATCTTTTGATTATAAACAAAAAGAATTAAATGCAAAAGGTAAACCAAAAAAGGATGGAGCTGAAGGTTTATTTCAATTTGATTTTATGAAACCCCATTATGAAACATGGAGAAAAAATAATAAGAAAAAAGACTCCATTGAATCTCAAATAGATTTTATGGATGAAGTTGTTAAAGGTAAAGTTGATATGCTTGGTACTCAAGAAAGAGCTATATTGGGAGAATTTTTATTTAAACCTGGTCATGGCAGAGCTGAAGATATAGCAGGTGTTTTTACTTCTGTTTTTGAAAAACCTGAAAAAGGGAAAGAACATTTTGATAGAAGAAAAGCTAGTGCTATAGATATCTATAATAGTTTATAATGAATGGGAATAGAAGTAATAATATTAGCGATCTTAGGATCAGTAGTAACAGGATTAGTAACAAATGAAGCGGCGCAAGTTGCAGGAAATGGAGTTAGATTAATGGGCGGATTACCAGTAGAAATGATTACAATGCTTGGCTCATCTTTATTGGGTGGGTTCATGTCCATATGGGGTCAAAGCATAAAGGCTAAACAAGCTGAGCAAAAGATGTTGCTTGCACGTGGCAAGTTTCAGATGGCTGAGATTGACAAGGCAAGAAAGTATGAGAACACAGGCTTTCAATGGACCAGAAGAATCATTGCGTTAAGCGCTGTCTTTGCCATTATCATATGGCCTAAGATGGTACCTGTATTTTTTGATACAAGCGTATGGTTGACATGGACAGAATTTTCCAGGGGATTTTTATTCCTGATTGAGAAGAAAGAAATTGTCATGGACAAGGAGTTCTTTGGTGTGGTAATAACACCACTTGATACTCACTTAATGTCCGCTATAGTCGGACTTTACTTTGGAGGTAGTCTTGTTAAAAAATAAAATACTTGCATGGATTGAAAGAATATCTGGCAAAATTAATGTCTGGGTCTGGCATAAACGTTGGAATAAAAGGGGAAGAAAAGATGAAAAAGATAATATTCCTAATGTTCGTCAGCCTCGGCCTTAGTTTATCGGGGTGTGACGGAATGTATATGAAGCCCCATAAGACATCTGTTACATATGGTGTAGCGGATACGGAAAAAGATAATGGAAAAGATTCCATTAAGGAATCTTTCACAGTGAAGCAAGACTTCATATGGGAGGAATAAATGAACGGACTTAAGATATCATTTGCTGTTGTGGCGTTCGTGCTTGTTCAGGGCATTGGTGTTATATGGTACATTTCAAAATTGGATTCTCGCGTTGACCAGATGTACGCAAGCTTTGAGGAAGAAAATAAAAAAGAAGTAATTGAGAACCAGGTCAAAATGAAAATTGATTTGCAAAATTTAATTGCGGATGTTAAACAGTTGAATAAAGACATGAAGAAGATGCAATCAAAAGACAAGGAGATTGTAAAGCAAAACCGTTCTATAGAAAAACAGCATAAGGATCTGTTTAAATTTTTGGAACAGCAACAAAATAATATAATGCAACAGAACGAAACCAAGGGCGGATCATATAGCTACGGAGATTAAGCATGGCTGATGGAAGGATGGATGTAAGTGATAAGACTGCTATTTCTATGCCTATGCGTAATCTTATATCAATACTCGCAGCAGTCGGAGTTGGAGTCTACGCCTTTTTCGGAATACAAGAAAGGCTTAACAATGTTGAGACGCG
>Ga0114909_1001321_pt1 | contig 14084 bp, 11 predicted proteins | sample MalvireepMed_906_FD_87290 | JGI IMG/M metagenome (GOLD analysis project Ga0114909, IMG submission 87290) | Marine viral communities from the Global Malaspina Expedition - Malaspina viral metaG DeepMed_906 | ecosystem: Environmental > Aquatic > Marine > Oceanic | place: Mediterranean Sea...
ATCACATCCTTCTCGACACCTTTCTCGTTCGAGACGGATTCAACCACCAGCAAGATCTCTTTACTCATTGGATTGCCCTGCCCTTAAAATCAACTGTGCGTCCACGGACTTTATTCAAATCGTTCACTCAAACACCGGCACGATGTGGGCTTTTTCAATGCTGTCGAATGGCAGCAGATACTCGTGATCATCAACGACCACAACCACATCATCACCTTCCACGCCTTTGATCAGCCCCTGAAACTTCCGGCGACCTTCAAATGCCATCCGGAGACGAATCTGAACCTGGTGACCAACAAAGGCCTCGTATTGCTCTAGACGAAACAGCGGGCGATCCATCCCCGGGGATGAGACCTCCAGTGTGTATTCGGTCTGGATGGGATCTTCCACATCCATCACACCGCTGATCTGGCGACTGACTTTCTCACAGTCGTCGACTCCGATACCGTTTTCGGCATCGTCAATAAACACCCGTAACAGGGAATGATGGCCCTGCGAGCGGAATTCAATGCCCCAGAACTCATACCCCAGACCTTCCACCACGGGCTGAAGAATGTCTTCCAGTTGCTTAAGCTTGGCTGACAAGTTGTGCCTTCTCCGTTATCAATTTACCGGCCACAAAAACAAAAAAAGGGCTGTTTTATCAGCCCTTTTTATGCACCAGGGCCCTTTGCGCCAGGCCCCTTAATCAAAAAGCCCCTGACAATGGGGCCTTTTGTTGCAAGAACTCGCAGGAAGCAAACCGGTGTACCGCTTCCTGCTGACAGACACCTGGCCTGCCAGAAACCCGCCAGCACCACGCGGCAGGTCCCAATATCCGCCGGAGTATAGAGACGCCGGACAGACTGGTCAAGGACTGACCAAAAAAAACGGCCTGGAAACTCCAAGCCGTTTTTCTTCTAATATGGTGCCCGGGGCCGGACTCGAACCGGCACGGCTTTCGCCACTACCCCCTCAAGATAGCGTGTCTACCAGTTTCACCACCCGGGCAACATTCTTACTCGAGTTCAGGGAGATCAGACTCCCCACCCTCGGCTTCGCTGGCTGCGGCTTCGCCATTGTCAGCAGCGGTATCAGCAGGGGCTGCGCTGCTGGATTCCTGAACAACAGGAATACCGGCTTCGCCTGCCACTTCGGCACGCTGCTTGGCAAAAATCGCCAGCGAGAAACTTGTTACAAAAAATACCACTGCGAGCAGAGTCGTGAAGCGGGTGAGAAAGCTACCGCTACCCTGACTACCAAACACAGTCTGCGATGCACCACCACCAAAGGCAGCGCCGGCATCTGCGCCTTTGCCCTGCTGGATCAGCACCAGACCCACCAGCGCCACCGCGATCACCACGTGCACAACGACTACCAGCGTTTCTACCCAATCCATAACGACTCTCGCGAACCTTTAAATTCAGGTACCCGCCGGAACACTCCGGCAAATACTTACAAAATCTTCTGCTTTGAGCGACGCTCCGCCGATCAAACCGCCGTCAATATCCGGCTCGGCAAAAAGAGCGGCTGCATTATCCGCTTTTACACTGCCCCCGTAAAGGAGGGAAATCTCATTGGCCGGCGCGCCCATTTCTGAAAGCACCTGCCGAATCGACGCATGCATTGCCTGCGCGTCCTGTGCCGTAGCGGTTTTACCTGTTCCGATCGCCCAGACAGGCTCATAGGCAACCACTACACGCTGCCACTGCTCGCTTGTGACCGTCGCAAGGCCGGCCTTTACCTGGGCGGCAACAACGGTCTCGGCCTTACCAGCCTCACGCTCTTCCAGGGTTTCACCAACACAAACCATGGCCTGGAGCCCGGAAGCGAGAATGCGACCGACTTTTTCGGCCACTGCAGCGTCTGTCTCAGCGAAGAGCTGGCGACGTTCGGAATGACCGACCAAGACGTATTGACAGCCCTGATCCAACGCCATGCCCGCGGAAATCTCACCGGTGTAGGCTCCGGACGCCCATTGCGCCACGTTCTGAACACCGACCGACAGTACATCGCCTGCGCTGGCAACTACGTCCGGGACGTAAATAGCGGGAGGAATGATAACAACCTCAACGCCATTATCAAGAGAGGCCGCCTGGGATCGCACATCGCTTACCAGCGTTTGTGCCAGGTCTTTTGACCCGTTCATTTTCCAGTTTCCGGCTACAATCTTCCGACGCATAACAGTTCCCGAACGTTAGGGAGGGCGAACTATACAGCACTCCCTCCCGGCAGACAACCGCCTGAAAACACAAAATTAAGCGGTGGATTTCTCCACAACTTTTGCCAGTTCCTCGACTACCCGAAGAATCTCGCTGGCGTCCTGCCCCTCCGCCATCACACGGATCAGCGGCTCTGTGCCAGAAGCCCTCAACAGAATCCTGCCGGAACTGCCCAGCTCGGTTTCGGCCTTGCGCACCGCAGCTACGATATCATCACGACTGAACGGATCGAAACGCTGCGCCACCCGAACGTTGATCATTTTCTGGGGGAGCTTGCTCATCCCCTTCCGCAGATCCGCAAGGGTTTTCCCGGACTTCCACACTGAAAGAAGGACCTGCAGCGCCGAAACAATACCATCACCGGTACTGGTGCAGTCGCGGATAACCATGTGGCCAGAGCCTTCGCCACCGAGCACCCAGTTGTTGGCGAGCAGCCGCTCCATCACGTAACGGTCGCCGACTTTTGCACGCTCGAACTCGATTCCGATTTCATTCAAAGCAAGCTCGACACCCAGATTGGTCATCAGCGTACCGACCACACCGCCTTTCAGGCGATCCTCGGCAAAGCGTTGGGACGCGATGACGTAGAGCAGCTCATCGCCGTCGACCTCGGATCCGTCCCGATCCACCATCAGAACCCGATCGCCATCCCCATCGAATGCGATCCCCAGATCAGCGTTTTTTTCGATCACTGCTGCCTTGAGCGCCTGCAGATGAGTGGAGCCAACGTTAAGGTTGATATTGAGCCCATCGGGATCGCCACCGATAACCGAAACCTTGGCCCCAAGCTCCCGAAATACCTTGGGGGCCACGTGATAGGTGGCGCCATGGGCACAGTCCAATACGATATTCATGCCGTCGAGCGTAAACTCATTGGGCACAGTGCTCTTGCAGAATTCCACATACCGGCCCGGCGCGTCGTCAACGCGGGAGGCCTTGCCCAGCTCAGTCGGGCCACAAACCTCAATGGGCTTGTCCAGCCAGCGCTCAATCTCGGCTTCAAGAGCATCGTCCAGCTTGGTGCCGGCCGCTGAGAAGAACTTGATGCCGTTGTCGTGGTGGGGATTGTGGGAGGCGCTGATCACAATGCCGGCCGAAGCGCGGAAAGTGCGAGTCAGGTAAGCGATTGCCGGCGTTGGCATCGGACCAAGCAGCTTTACATCCACACCCGCCGCCGCAAGGCCAGCCTCAAGGGCCGACTCAAACATGTAACCGGACAGGCGAGTATCCTTGCCGATCAGTACGCTGTTGCGCTGACCATCGCGCTTGAAGGCCTGGCCCGCAGCCCAGCCAAGTTTCAGCATGAATTCCGGCGTTATCGGAAACTCACCCACGTGCCCGCGAATACCGTCCGTACCAAAGTACTTTCTCTCGGACATTAACCTGCCTCCTTCACTGCCGCCACCACACGGATAGCGTCCACTGTTTCCCTGACATCGTGCACACGAATAATACTGGCACCCTTCATGGCCGCTATTGTCGCGGCCGCAAGGCTCGCAGGCAACCTTTCATTCACCTCACGGCCAGTGATATGGCCCAACATGGACTTCCTGGAAACGCCAACCAGCAGGGGATGCCCGAGGATGTGCATCTGCTCAAGGGAGGCCAGCAACTGCAGGTTGTGCTCAAGGCTTTTCCCAAAACCGAAGCCGGGATCCAGCAGGATGTTTTCAGGGCGAATTCCGGCCTGCTCCGCAACGCGGATGCGCTCGGTCAGAAAAGCACTGACTTCCCGACGCACATTCCGGTACTCGGGACGATCCTGCATGGTATCCGGCTCCCCCTGGATGTGCATGATGCAAACCGGTATGCCCGCTTTTGCAGCCACTTCCGGAGCACCGTCACGCTGCAGGGCCCGCACATCATTGATCAGGCCGGCCCCGAGTTTTGCCGTTTCAGCCATCACTTCCGGCGCACTGGTGTCTACCGAGATAACCGCGTCGAGCTCCCGGGCTGCTGCCTCAACCACCGGGCAGACCCGGTCCAGCTCTTCCTGCAACGACACGGGCGTGGCACCCGGGCGCGTGGATTCGCCACCGATGTCGATAAACGTGGCGCCATCGGCAACCATCTGCCTGGCCCGGACGAGAGCCGCATCCGGCCGGTTATATTGGCCACCATCGGAAAACGAATCCGGTGTTACATTCAGAACGCCCATCACGTGGCAGCGGGACATATCCAGTTCCCGCCCGGCAAAATTCATTTTCATGGCAAACCTTTTTTCACAATGACAAAAACAAACGCCGCCCGGAATCCGGGCGGCGCAGGGAACTACACTCTTTTTATAACCAAAAGCTGCTAGCCGTCAGTGTTCTCCGGCCGGCCGGCCAACGCCGGGATGACGACCGTCATCGGAAGCCTTTGGCTCCGGCGCCGTCTCAGGCTCGTCGGCCTTGACGCCACCAGCGGGACCACTGTCTCCCCAACCTTTCGGCGGGCGAGGTGTGCGGCCTTCCATGATGTCATCAATCTGGTGACGATCGATGGTTTCGTACTTCATCAACGCGTCGGCCATCATGTCGAGCTTGTCCCGGTTATCGACCAGAATCTGCTTGGCTTTTTCGTAGCAGCTGTCGATGATGTTGCGAACTTCCTCATCAATGCGCTGGGCCGTTTCCGGTGAGTACACCGTCTGGGACTGACCCGCAGACCGGCCGAGGAACGGCTCTTCGCTGTCGGTATCATACTGCAACGGACCCAGCTTCTCGGACAGACCCCAACGGGTCACCATGTTGCGGGCCAGACTGGTCGCCCGCTCGATGTCATTCGACGCACCGGTCGTCACACCATCAAAGCCCAGCGTCAGTTCTTCCGCGATGCGGCCACCGAACAGACTGCAGATCGAGCTGATCAGGAAGCGCTTGCTATGGCTGTACTTGTCTTCCTCGGGGAGGAACATGGTGACACCCAGAGCGCGGCCGCGCGGAATGATGCTCACCTTGTACACCGGATCGTGCTCCGGCATCAGACGACCCACAATAGCGTGGCCAGACTCGTGGTAAGCCGTATTCCGCTTTTCTTTCTCGCTCATCACCATGGACTTGCGCTCGGCGCCCATCATGATCTTGTCTTTGGCAAGCTCGAACTCTTCCATGGACACGAGACGCTGGTTGCGACGGGCCGCGAAGAGCGCCGCCTCGTTGACCAGGTTTGCGAGGTCCGCACCGGAGAATCCGGGCGTGCCACGAGCGATCAGAACCGGCTCTACGCCATCCGCCAGGGGCACTTTTTTCATGTGCACCTTGAGGATCTGCTCACGACCAATGATGTCTGGCAGGCCAACAACAACCTGACGGTCGAAACGGCCCGGGCGCAACAGTGCCGGGTCGAGAACGTCGGGACGGTTAGTAGCGGCAATTACGATAACGCCTTCATTACCCTCAAAACCGTCCATCTCAACGAGCAGCTGGTTGAGCGTCTGTTCACGCTCGTCATGACCGCCACCCATGCCGGCGCCACGGTGGCGACCAACAGCATCGATCTCGTCGATGAAGATAATGCAGGGGCTTTGCTTCTTGGCCTGTTCGAACATGTCACGAACCCGGGAAGCACCCACGCCCACGAACATTTCGACAAAGTCAGAACCGGAGATGGAGAAGAAGGGCACCTTGGCTTCGCCGGCAATAGCCTTGGCGATCAGGGTTTTACCCGTACCCGGCTGACCAACCATCAGGACACCTTTGGGGATGCTGCCGCCAAGACGCTGGAATTTGCTGGGATCTCGCAGGAAATCCACCAGTTCCTTAACATCTTCCTTGGCTTCATCAACACCGGCCACGTCCGCGAAGGTGGTCTTGATCTGGTCTTCGCTCATCAGACGCGCTTTACTCTTGCCGAACGACATGGGGCCTTTGCCGCCACCGCCGCCCTGCATCTGGCGCATGAAGAACACAAACAGTGCGATGATGATCAGTATCGGAAACGCGGCTACCAGAAGCTGTGTCCACAGGCTCTGGCGCTCAGGCTCCTTACCGATAACCTCAACGTTGTTCGCGAGCAGATCGTCCATCAGCTTGTTGTCAGACACTTGAGGACGGATTGTCTGGAACTGGGAGCCGTCACCACGGGTACCCTGAACCTGCAACCCATCGATTGTGACCTGACGGACCTGGCCTTCCTGGACCATCTCCACAAACTGGGAATAGTTGACTTGTTGGCCGGTGGTGGTGGGAGAAAAGTTCTGAAACACCATCAGCAGCACGGCGGCTATAATTAGCCAGAGAACCAGATTTTTTGCCATATCGTTCAAGGATCATCACCTGTGAATTGTAGGGTTAACCTTTCTCAAAGCACCCTTTTCTGACACCTTACACCAATTGTACGCCCGTCCACCAGAAACGGCCCATCCGTATCGGCCACACGCAGCACACAGTTTTTTAATGAAAAGTCGCCTTAACCTTCATATTGGGCGCCATATCTGAAATTACAACAGCAACCCTCAATACGCCCCCAATTCCGCGAACCTTTTGACCCTTGCCACCCGGGTTGGTTCCTTCTGCTTGCTGCCCCCACGTCGATACGTGTTAACGGCCATTCTTACAGCGGAACGATCTGTTACAATTCGTCGATTATACGTTCAAGTCAGCCTTTCCGCCGCTGACCTTTTGTTAATTGCACCAATAAAGAGATTACATCATGAGTCTTTCACCGGAACAGCGCCGGGAATACCGGGCGATTGCCCACAACCTCAAGCCCGTCATCATTGTTGGCGACAAAGGCCTTTCCGAGGGACTGCAGGAAGAACTCGAGCGCGCACTGAATGATCATGAGCTGATCAAGATCAAGGTGGCGAGCCAAGACCGGGAAACCCGGCACGAGGCGATCACCGCGCTGTGCGAATCCTCTGGCGCCGAGCTCGTCCAGACCATCGGCAAGATCGCCGTCATACTGCGCCGGGCCAAAAAGCCGAACCCCAAGCTCTCCAACCTGTTGCGCCACAAACACTGATCCGCCCGGAACCCAGAAACAGAAAAGCCGGCTCGGGAAAACCCCAGCCGGCTTTTTTCGTTCAGCACAGACGAGATCAGATGTACTCGACCTGCTCAATCTCGTATTCCACGGTACCGGAAGGCACGCGAATGGCGACCACATCGCCCTCGCTCTTGCCTACCAGCGCCCGCGCAATCGGTGAGGAAATCGACAGCTTGCCTGCCTTGATATCCGCCTCATCCTCACCAACGATCTTGTAGATCACCTGTTCGTCCGTATCCATGTTAAGCAGGTGTACCGTGGTGCCGAAGATCACCTTGCCGGTATTCTCGATGGTGGTCACATCGATTACCTGAGCGGCTGAAAGCTTGCCCTCGATTTCCTGGATACGGCCTTCAATAAAGCTCTGCTGCTCGCGGGCAGCATGATATTCAGCGTTCTCTTTCAGGTCGCCGTGCTCCCGGGCATCGGCAATCGCCGCAATAACCCGGGGACGATCCTCGGACTTCAGCTTCTGAAGCTCCTCGCGGAGGCGGGTCTCGCCCGCCTTTGTCATCGGTACTCTGTCAGCCATAGTCTCACTTTCCTGCGTGAAGATCCTGGAGGCGGCGTACAGTGCGCTCCGGGCCGAACTTGATGGCCCGGCAGAAGGCTTCGCCGCCCGCCAGTGTTGTTGTGTAGGTTACCTTGGTCTGCAACGCCGACTGGCGGATCTGGGCCGAGTCGGAAATGGCCTTGCGACCTTCAGTGGTATTGATGATCAGCTGAACCTGTCCGTTCTTGATGGCGTCCACAATATGCGGACGGCCTTCACGGACCTTGTTCACCCGATCAACCTCGATTCCGGCCTCTTTCAGGGCCTTGGCGGTGCCGGTGGTAGCCACAAGCTTGAAGCCGGCTTCGACCAGATCCCGGGCCACTTTTGCGGCGCCGGGCTTGTCAACATCCCGCACAGACATGAACGCAGTGCCCTTGGCCGGCAGACGCTCACCAACAGCCAACGCGGCTTTGGCGAAGGCTTCGTCGAAGCTGTCACCCAGGCCCATGACCTCACCGGTCGATTTCATTTCCGGCCCAAGGATCGGATCCACCGCCGGGAACTTGTTGAACGGGAACACCGACTCTTTCACCGCATAATAGCTGGGGATGATTTCCTGGGTGAACTCCAGCTCTTTGAGGGTCTTGCCAGCCATCACCCGGGCCGCCACCTTGGCCAGGGACACACCGATGGCCTTGGACACGAACGGCACGGTACGCGAGGCCCGCGGGTTTACCTCGATCACGTAGATCTCGCCGTCCTGCCAGGCCAGCTGCACGTTCATCAGACCGACCACATCCAGTTCGATGGCCATCTTCTTGACGGCATCGCGCATTTCGTCCTGAACCTGCTGGGGCAGGGTGTACGGCGGCAGCGAGCAGGCGGAGTCACCGGAGTGAACGCCGGCCTGCTCGATATGCTGCATGATGCCACCAATGACCACGTCTTTACCGTCGGAGATGGCGTCGATGTCCACCTCAATGGCGGCGTTCAGGAAGTGGTCGAGCAGCACCGGGCTGTCGTTCGAGACCAGCACTGCGTTGCGCATGTAGCGAACCAGTTCTTCCTCGTCGTAGACGATTTCCATGGCACGACCGCCCAGCACGTAAGACGGACGCACAACCAGCGGGTAGCCGATCTCTCTGGCTGCCAGGATGCCTTCCTCGTGGCTGCGCACGGTAGCGTTTTCCGGCTGCTTCAGGCCCAGGCGGGTGATCATCTGCTGGAACCGTTCCCGGTCCTCGGCACGGTCAATGGCGTCCGGGCTGGTGCCGATGATCGGCACACCGGCCGCTTCCAGGCCACGGGCCAGTTTCAGCGGGGTCTGGCCGCCGTACTGGACAATCACGCCCTTGGGCTTCTCGACGTGAATGATTTCCAGCACGTCTTCCAGGGTGATCGGCTCGAAGTACAACCGGTCGGAGGTGTCGTAGTCGGTGGACACGGTCTCCGGGTTGCAGTTGATCATGATGGTTTCGTAGCCGTCTTCACGCATGGCCAGGGCCGCATGCACACAGCAGTAATCGAACTCAATGCCCTGGCCGATCCGGTTGGGGCCACCACCGATCACCACGATCTTCTCGCGGTCGCTGGCGTCCGACTCGCACTCTTCCTCATAGGTGGAGTACATGTACGCGGTGTCGGAGGCAAACTCGGCGGCGCAGGTATCCACGCGCTTGTACACCGGGCGGATATCCAGATCGTGGCGCAGCTTGCGCAGGCTTACCTCGGAGATGCCCAGCAGTTTCGCCAGGCGGGCATCGGAGAAGCCCTTGCGCTTGAGACGGAACAGGGTGGCCTGGTCAATGTCGGCCTTGCCGGCACTCTTCAGCGCCTGCTCTTCCCTGATCAGGTCCTCGATCTGCACCAGGTACCAGGGATCCACGTGGGTATGCTCGTGCAGGTCCTCCACCGTCATGCCAGCCCGGAAAGCGTCGCCGATGTACCAGATGCGGTCGGCACCGGGCACGTTCAGTTCGCGGGTCAGGGTTTCCTGGGAATTCTCGGAATCCAGGTCTTCGAGTTTCTCGTCAAAGCCTTCGGAACCCACTTCCAGGCCGCGCAGGGCTTTCTGCAGGGATTCCTGGAAGGTGCGGCCAATGGCCATGACCTCACCCACGGATTTCATCTGGGTGGTCAGGCGGGCGTCGGCCTGGGGGAATTTCTCGAAGGTGAACCGGGGGATCTTGGTGACCACGTAGTCGATGGACGGCTCGAACGAAGCCGGGGTGACGCCGCCGGTGATTTCGTTGCGCAGCTCGTCCAGGGTGTAGCCCACTGCCAGCTTGGCCGCGACCTTGGCGATCGGGAAGCCGGTGGCCTTGGAGGCCAGCGCCGAAGAGCGGGACACCCGGGGGTTCATCTCGATGACGACCATGCGGCCGGTGTCCGGATTCATGCCGAACTGCACGTTGGAGCCGCCGGTTTCCACACCGATCTCACGCAGGACTGCCAACGAGGCGTTCCGCATGATCTGGTATTCCTTGTCGGTGAGGGTCTGGGCCGGGGCCACGGTGATGGAGTCACCGGTGTGCACACCCATGGCATCGAAGTTCTCGATGGCGCAGACGATGATGCAGTTGTCGTTTTTATCCCGGACAACTTCCATCTCGTACTCTTTCCAGCCGATCAGGGATTCGTCAATCAGCAGTTCGTTGGTCGGGGACAGGTCCAGACCACGAGTACAGATTTCCTCGAACTCGTCGCGGTTGTAGGCGATACCGCCGCCGGAGCCGCCCATGGTGAAAGACGGGCGGATGATGCACGGGAAGCCGATGTCGTCAGCCACTTTCCAGGCTTCTTCCATAGAGTGGGCAATCGTGGCCCGCGGGCACTCGAGGCCGATCTTCTTCATGGCCTTGTCGAAGCGGTCACGGTCTTCGGCTTTATCAATGGTGTCGGCGTTGGCGCCGATCATTTCCACGCCGTGCTTTTCCAGAATGCCGTGGCGCTCAAGGTCCAGGGCGCAGTTCAGCGCGGTCTGGCCGCCCATGGTGGGCAACAGCGCATCCGGCTGCTCTTTCTCGATGATCTTCTCGACGGTCTTCCAGGTGATCGGCTCGATGTAGGTGGCATCGGCCATGACCGGGTCGGTCATGATGGTTGCCGGATTGGAGTTAACCAGAATAACCCGGTAACCCTCTTCGCGCAGCGCCTTGCAGGCCTGGGCTCCGGAGTAATCAAACTCGCACGCCTGCCCGATCACGATGGGGCCGGCGCCCAGGATCAGGATGCTTTGGATGTCGGTACGTTTTGGCATGTCTTGGTAAACCTGTCAGCAACTTTTGAATTCTGGCAGCGCAACACGCGGCGCCCGTGAGCTTTCCGTAGCGATCGGTCTCAGGCCGATCGCGCCTCCATCAGGCGGATAAACTCGTCAAACAGCGGGGCCACATCATGGGGGCCGGGGCTGGCTTCCGGGTGGCCCTGGAAGCTGTAGGCCGGCTTGTCGGTCCGGCGAATGCCCTGCAGGGTGCCGTCAAACAGGGACTTGTGAGTCGCCTCGACATTGGCCGGCAGAGTTGCCTCATCCACGGCAAACCCGTGGTTCTGGCTGGTGATCATCACGGTGCCGGTGGCGATATCCTGAACCGGATGGTTGGCTCCGTGGTGGCCATGCCCCATCTTCATGGTCTTGGCACCGCTGGCCAGGGCCAGCAACTGGTGCCCCAGACAGATACCAAACACCGGAATCTCGGTTTCCAGCACTTCCTTGATGGCGGTGATGGCGTAATCACAGGGCTCGGGGTCCCCGGGACCATTGGACAGGAACACACCGTCCGGGTTCATCGCCAGAACCTCGGAGGCCGGAGTCTGCGCCGGCACCACGGTGATGTCGCAGCCCCGGGAGGCGAGCATGCGCAGGATGTTCAGCTTGACGCCGTAATCCCAGGCAACCACCTTGAACCGTGATTCCTCACGCTCACCGTAACCCTCGCCCAGGGTCCACTCCGTCTCTTTCCAGGACCAGATCTTGTCGGAGGTAACCTCTTTTGCCAGATCCATACCCTTGAGGCCCGGGAAGGCTTTTGCCAGTTCCAGAGCCCGCTCGGCAGTGGCGTTTTCACCGGCAACGATGGCACCGTTCTGGGAGCCTTTGTCCCGGAGGATGCGGGTCAGACGGCGAGTATCGATGTCGGCGATCCCAACAATGTTGTTGCTTCGCAGGTAATCGTCCAGAGTTCCCTTGCTACGCCAGCTGCTGGCCAGCAGAGGCAGATCGCGGATAATCAGGCCGGCGGCCTGGATGCGGTCTGACTCAATGTCTTCTTCGTTCACACCGGTGTTACCGATATGCGGGTAGGTCAGGGTCACGATCTGGCGGGAGTAGGACGGGTCGGTCAGGATTTCCTGGTAGCCGGTCATGGCGGTGTTGAACACCACTTCGCCGCTGGTTTCTCCGTCAGCGCCGATGGCTGTGCCGTAGAACAGGCTTCCGTCTGCGAGTGCAAGGATTGCTGGTGTGCTCAAGGCTTGTATCCTCATCGAGTGGCGTATCGGTTCGTCACGAACAGGAACGCAAGCGCAAATTCAGGTTGCAAAAAAGCGAGACGGAGTCTTAACTCGGTCCCGCTTTTTCAGAATCTTTGTGCAAAGGTACGCTTGGTGCAGTCAAACCGCCTTATTGTAAAAAATATGGCGCTTTGTGTCCACGAGAAATGGCCTCACTTGAGGTCCAGCACGTCCTGCATATCATAAAGCCCGGCCGGCTTATCCTTCAGCCATAAAGCGGCCCGCATGGCACCCTTGGCAAAGGTCATCCGGCTGCTGGCCTTGTGGGTCACCTCGATACGCTCACCCTCGGTGGCGAACAAGACGGTGTGATCACCCACCACATCCCCCGCCCGAATCGTTTCGAAACCGATTTCCTTGCGGGTTCGCTCGCCGGTGAAGCCCTCACGACCATAGACGGCACACTCTTTCAGGTCACGACCGAGGGCATCGGCGACGACTTCACCCATGCGCAGGGCCGTTCCCGAGGGCGCGTCTTTCTTGTGGCGGTGATGGGCTTCGATAATCTCCACGTCGTAGTCGTCACCCAGGGTTGCGGCGGCGGTGCGAAGCAGGTTGAGGACGACGTTAACGCCCACGCTCATGTTGGGCGCAAACACTACGGGCGTGGACTCGGCGGCCAGAGCCAGTTGCTGCTTTTCGGCGTCGGACATGCCGGTAGTGCCGATCACGAGCATCTTGCCGTTGGCCTTGCAGAACTCGGCGTTTTCCAGAGTCAGGTCCGGGAAGGTGAAGTCGATAAGCACATCGAAATCATCCTTCACATCGGCCAGGCTGCCGGCCATTTTGACGCCGGTTTTGCCGATCCCGGTCATTTCGCCGGCATCGGCGCCGATCAGGCTACTGCCGGGCTCGACCACGGCGGCACCCAGCTCGAGACCCTCGGTGCCGTCAACGGCTTCAATCAGGACTTTTCCCATGCGCCCGGCGGCGCCGATGATTGCTACCCTCATGCTCGCGTTCCTTCTTGTCGCGCCGATCAGAATTTCATTTCGTCGAAGAAGCTTTTCACGCCTTCAAACCAGGAGGTCTTCTTCGGGCCGTGCTCTGTGCCGTTACTGGCGTCCAGAGTTTTCTGGAACTCTTCCAGCAGCTCTTTCTGGCGCTTGGTCAGATTCACCGGCGTTTCCACGATCACACGGCACAGCAAGTCACCAGCAGGACCACCACGAACCGGGCTGACACCCTTGTTACGAAGGCGGAACAGCTTGCCGGTCTGGGTCTCCGGTGGAATCTTCAGTTTCACCCGGCCATCCAGTGTCGGCACCTCGAGCTCTCCACCCAGTGAGGCATCAACGATGCTGATGGGAACTTCGCAATAGAGGTTGCGGCCATCGCGGGTAAAGATGGAATGTTCCCGCACGGCTATCTGCACATACAGATCTCCGGGAGGACCACCATCGACGCCCATCTCGCCTTCACCGGAAAGGCGAATGCGGTCACCGGTGTCAACGCCGGGCGGCACCTTGACCGACAGTGTTTTCTCTTCCTGAACCCTGCCCTGACCGTGACAGGCCTTACAGGGGTTCTTGATGATCTGGCCGGAGCCCCGACAGGTCGGACAGGCCTGCTGTACGGTAAAGAAGCCCTGCTGCATGCGCACCTGCCCCATACCCTTACAGGTACTGCAGGTTTCCGGGCGGGAGCCTTTCTCGGCGCCGCTGCCGTCGCATACTTCACATTCGCGATGCCCCGGGATCTTGATCTGGACCGTCTTGCCTTTCACGGCCTCTTCCAGATCCAGCTCCAGGGTGTAGCGCAGGTCCGCACCCCGGGTGTTGCGGCCACGACCGCCGCCACCAAAGATGTCGCCGAATACATCGCCGAAGATATCCGAGAAGCTGGCACCGCCGCCTCCGAATCCGCCGCCACCGGCCTGGCCGTCAACGCCGGCGTGGCCGAAC
>Ga0114909_1001324_pt1 | contig 14057 bp, 13 predicted proteins | sample MalvireepMed_906_FD_87290 | JGI IMG/M metagenome (GOLD analysis project Ga0114909, IMG submission 87290) | Marine viral communities from the Global Malaspina Expedition - Malaspina viral metaG DeepMed_906 | ecosystem: Environmental > Aquatic > Marine > Oceanic | place: Mediterranean Sea...
AGTTACCCTTCAGACCGATTTCGTACACTTCGGCATTTTCCGGACCGGCGAAGCGGGTGCCGACCGTCAGGTTGGTGATCGGCAGGCCCGCATCGCGGATCGGCGAGGACGGCGAGAGGAAGCGGCTGCCGCCAACCACGCCCGGCACACCCGCAGGGAGCGTGGCGGGAATGTAGTCACCGAACACCGGCCGGCTGTCACGCGACAGGTTGATCGAGCTTGCCTTGAAGCCGGTCGCGTAGGTCACATAGGTGTTCAGCTCCGGCGTGATCTCGAACGAGGCACGCAGGGTGTAGGTGAACTTGTCGTCGTGGGTCTTGCCCGGTTCCACCGCGTTGGGGACGCCAAGGAACGGCGGCAGGAACTGCAGCGCGGCGAGGCCGAGCAGCGGGTTACACACCGCCGGATTGGACACGCCGGTGGGGCACGGCGTCACCGCCAGCTGCGACACCTGGCCGAACACGGCCTGCCCCAGAGGGGTGCCGACGAAGGCATTGAACTGGGCCGGGTCGGTCGCGTCGATCCCGGCCGCATTGGCCAGTGCGCCGACGGTATAGGCATCCGCCAGGTTGACGTTCGCCAGCGGATCGAGCGAGCGCTGCGAAAGCTGGAAGTCCTTGCGGTCGTCGGTGTAGTTGAAGCCCGCACTCAGGGTCAGACGATCGTCGAGCATGGTGAAGTCGAGCGTGCCGAAGACCGACCAGCTCTCGTTCTGCATCGCGAAGCTTTCCTGCGTGCTCGGGCCCGCAGCGAAGCTCGAACCCACCGGCAGACCAAGCTGGGTCTCGACCGCCGCGAGCGTGCCCGGGGTGCCGCCACCCGCCAGCAGATCGAAGAACAGGCGACCATCCGCGCCGTTGGTGATGCCGCTCTGCTGGGTGACGTCGTCGTTGTAGTAGAAGCCGCCGAGCAGGAAGTTGAACGGCCCGTCGAAGTCCGAGGTGACCCGCACTTCCTGCGTGAAGGTCTTGGCCTTCTGGTCACGGAACTCGCGGATGAAGTCGAGCCCGGTGAAATCGACGTCCTGGTTGAAGAAGTTGTCGAGCACACGATACGCGGTGATCGCGGTGACCCCGTTCGTATCCAGATCGAGGTCGGCCTGCCACGAGAGACCGTAGCTTTCGACTTCGTTGACCGGCAGGAGGTTGAGCGCCGCGGTATCGCCGAAGAAATCATTGGTGATGATGTTGCCGCCTGCGGCGAACACCAGCGGCGTGGTCGGCCCGGCGACAAGGTTGTTCACCTGGCAGCAGATCTCGTCGATCTTGGAATAATCGCCGATCGCACGCATGCGCAGCGGGCCGCCATTGTCGAACAGCAGGTCCGCACGGGCGTTCCAGCGGTTGCGATCGTTCAGCTTCTCATCGAAGCCGATCACTTCGGCGTAGCCGTCGCGCTTGTTGAGCCCGCCGGAAATCGCGAAGGCCAGATCGTCGGTCAGCGGGCCGGTAAGATCGCCCTTGAGCACGAACTGGTTGAAGTTGCCGTAGGTCGCGCTGACCGAACCGCCGAAGTCGAACTGCGGCTCGCGCGTGATGACCGAGACGACACCGGCGCTCGCGTTCTTGCCGAACAGGGTCGACTGCGGACCGCGCAGCACTTCGATGCGGTTCACATTGGCAAGGTCGCCGATGGCGCCGGCAGAGCGCGACCGGAACACGCCGTCGATGAACACACCGACCGACGGCTCGACACCGAAGTTGTTGTCGCCGTTACCGAAACCGCGGATGATGAAGGTGGTGGTGGAAGAGTTCTGCAACTGGCTGACGCGCAGCGACGGGGTGACCGTCTGCACGTCGATAAGGTCGCGGATCTCGGCGCGCTCGAGCGTTTCGCCGGTGGTCACGCTGACCGAAACGGGCGCTTCCTGAAGGGTCTGTTCGCGCTTGGTCGCGGTGACGACGATGGTGTTGCCACCCAGCGCCTGCTCCAGCTCTTCCGCGGTCTCGACATCCTCGCCGTTGTCGGACTGGCCGGCAGGCGCGTTGTCCTGCGCGTGGGCTGCGACCGGCAGCGCGAGCGCGGCAACACCGGCAAACAGGGCGTGGCGGGAAAATCCGGCGATGCCGGAGGACGAATGAGCCATCGAGTGCTTCCTCTCTCATGTGGTTTCGGTGCGCATGGTTTGCGCTTGGTTTCACCAGTAAACCGCGAGTTTCCCGCACTCAACTCCGAAAAGCGCGGAATCCGGCGGGCTCGCGCACAAGTGTTGCTCAAACGGCACAGGAAATGGCGCACGCTCGTGCATGCCGTAACGGAATGGGGCAGGTCGCCAAATGCTTTGCGATGAGCCGAAATCCTTGTCGCAGCACCATTTCCGCCCGATTCGCAGGCACGAGGGCACGACCAACCTCACACAAAGCCTCACACAGGGGTGGCCTAACCCGCCTGCACGCGGGTTTGACGCGCGCATCACTTGCTGCATCGCACCAAGGCGGCTAAGGGCGCGGCGCAACAGCGCCCCGCGCGCGTCTCCCTCCCCGAAAGCGAACCTCTCCCATGTCCCTGCGCAATATCGCAATCATCGCCCACGTCGACCACGGCAAGACCACGCTGGTCGACCAGCTGTTCCGCCAGTCCGGCACCTTCCGTGAAAACCAGCGGGTGGAAGAACGCGCGATGGACTCCGGCGACCTCGAAAAGGAACGCGGGATCACCATCCTCGCCAAGTGCACCAGCGTCGAATGGCAGCACGGCGACGAGACCACCCGGATCAACATCGTCGACACCCCCGGCCACGCCGACTTCGGCGGCGAGGTGGAGCGTATCCTGAGCATGGTCGACGGCGTCATCCTGCTGGTCGATAGCGCCGAGGGCCCGATGCCGCAGACCAAGTTCGTCACCGGCAAGGCGCTGGCGCTGGGCCTGCGCCCGATCGTGGTCGTCAACAAGATCGACCGCGCCGACGCCCGCCCGCAGGAAGTGCTCGACGAGGTGTTCGACCTGTTCGCCAATCTCGACGCCACGGACGAGCAGCTCGAATTCCCCAGCCTATGGGCGTCGGGCCGCGACGGCTATGCGAGCGAGGACGAAAACGCGCGTGAGGGCGATCTCCAGCCGCTGTTCAAGCTGATCGTGGACCACGTGCCCGCGCCCGGCCTCGACACCGACGGGCCGTTTGCCTTCCTCGCCACCCTGCTCGACCGCGACAACTTCATGGGCCGCGTGCTCACCGGCCGCGTCCAGCAGGGCAAGATCAAGGTCAACGACCCGATCCACGCGCTCGATCGCGACGGCAAGGTGATCGAAGTCGGCCGCGCGACCAAGCTGATGAGCTTCGACGGGCTCGACCGCGTGCCGGTCGAAAGCGCGCAGGCGGGCGACATCATCGCGATGGCCGGCCTCGAAAAGGCGACCGTCGCCAACACCATTGCCGACCCTGCGGTGAAGGAACCGATCGCCGCGCAGCCGATCGATCCGCCCACGCTCGCGATGCGCTTTGCCGTCAACGACTCGCCTCTCGCGGGCCGTGAGGGCGACAAGGTCACCAGCCGCATGATCCGCGACCGCCTGAACCGCGAAGCGGAAACCAACGTCGCCATCCGCGTGACCGAAGCCGACGACAAGGACAGCTTCGAAGTCGCGGGCCGCGGCGAACTGCAGCTGGGCGTGCTGATCGAAACGATGCGCCGCGAAGGCTTCGAACTCGGCATCTCGCGCCCGCGCGTGCTCTTCAAGGAAGAGAACGGCCAGCGGCAGGAGCCGTACGAAACCGTCGTGATCGACGTGGACGACGAATTCTCCGGCACGGTCGTCGAGAAGATGCAGCGCCGCAAGGCCGAGCTGACCGAGATGCGCCCGTCGGGCCAGGGCAAGACGCGCATCACCTTCTCCGCCCCCAGCCGCGGCCTGATCGGCTACCACGGCGAATTCCTGTCCGACACGCGCGGCACGGGGATCATGAACCGGTTGTTCGAGAAGTACGACGTCTACAAGGGCCCGATCGAAGGCCGCCAGAACGGCGTGCTGATCTCGATGGTGCCGGGCGAGGCCGTGCCCTACGCGCTCAACGCGCTGGAGGACCGCGGCGAGCTGTTCATCGGTGGCGGCGCGAAGATCTACGAAGGCATGATCATCGGCGAGAACGCCAAGCCCGACGATCTCGAAGTCAACCCGATGAAGTCGAAGCAGCTGACCAACTTCCGCTCGACCGGCAAGGACGACGCGATCCGCCTCACCCCGCCGCGCGTGATGACGCTGGAACAGGCGATCGCCTATATCGACGACGACGAGATGGTCGAAGTCACCCCCCAGAACATCCGCCTGCGCAAACGTCACCTCGACCCCCACGAGCGCAAGCGCCACAAGCACAAGATGGACGCGTAAGCCGTCTCAGGCGGAGGCTTCGGCCTCCGCCCTTTCCTGGTTCAGCCGGAACAGGCGGGCCAAAATCTCGTCCTCTGCCCCGTCGATCCATTCCGGCAACGCGTCCCGTAACGCTTTGTCCTTGAACAGGTCGCCCCAGCCGTAGGCATTGGCGACCGCCTCATCGGGCGCGCGGTGCGCTTCTGGTGCTCGACCGCTAGTCCGCAACAACCTAACTTGCCCCCGCACTCCGTCTCGCCCAAAGATCGCTTTCATGGATGCGGAAAGAAGCCAAGCGAAGCGTTGGACTGAAGAAGAGACGCTGCTGGCGCTCTATCTCTATTTCCAATTGCCGTTCGGCCAACTTCACTCCCGCAATCCAGAAATTCGGAAACTAGCGACCGCGCTAGGCCGCTCTGAAAATTCGATAGCGATGAAGTTGTGCAACTTCGCGAGTCTCGATCCCAAGATCGTCGAAAGCGGGCGCAAGGGTCTGACAGGCGCGAGCAAGCTAGATCGCTCCGTCTATGATCAATTCGGACAAGATTGGACCGGCCTAGTCGATCGTGCTGAGAGCATCTGGATCGATCGAGTGGAGAGCAATGAGCCGCACTCCCAAGCCCTGAAGGAAGATCGTCGTGAATTTAGCTTTGAAACCTACAAAGGCCCTTCAACCAGAAGGGCTTTGGCGGACCAACGGATAGGGCAGAATTTCTTCAGACGCGCAGTTCTCGCAAACTTTGAAGAAGCATGTTGCATTACAGGCATTGCAGACCCGCGATTACTGACTGCCAGCCACATCAAGCCGTGGATTAAAGACGAATTCAACAGGCACAACCCGGCCAATGGACTGTTACTATCTGCGACTTTTGACAGAGCATTTGACCGCGGACTTATCACGGTCGACGAAACCAGACGAATAAACATCTCTCGACAATTGCGCGAAAGCGAGAGCCAAGCCACGCGATCCTATTTTAGAGAATTCGAAGGAAAAACTCTCCGCTCGGCGGTCCGTTTTGATCCAGATCCCGCCTTTCTTAGATGGCACAATCTAAATTGCTTTGTCGACGCGAGCCCGCCCTAATACAGAATGCCTAGACGATAAAATTCTTAGATAGTTCTGGCCGCCAACTTTCCTTCGCCTCGCGAAACTTGGCTAATATGTTGGCCGCCTCATCCCACACAGCGACGGCGTCTGGCAGCGTCGCCTCATCACGTAAGCCTACAAAGGCGTGCCATGTGTGATCATCCTCGTTGGAACCATCGAAATCTTCCAAGACCGAATAAAGCGTAGGTACGCCAACCTGTTCGGCGATAAAAAACTCGCCGCATTCTAGCGCGGACGTCAGACCGGACCGGTCGTCCGCAGTTAGCGTTCCGCTAAGCCATATCTCTCCAAAAGCCTTATAGTTGCCCCCATCCCGATAAACGTACTCGAACACGGTATATGAGTGCCCACCTGTTTGGTGATCAAAGCGTTTCCTTAAGACCCCTGCCACCGCCGCAACTCCCCGACGCCCATCGCTCTCCGGAAAATTGCCCGAGAACAAAGGCAAGTTATGCTCCCTAAATTTAGTGCGTCACGCGAGAACATATATCGAACACGGCAGCCTTATAGTCAAGTTGTCTACTCGCCCCGGAATTTGAGCGCATCCAGCCGCTGAGTGCATCTGATTTTCCTACTCCCCCGCGCCGCGCTACACTCGACGCTGCTCTTTCGCACCGTCCGTCACCACGCCGCGCCCCGGTCACGCCGCTGATCGATGGGGTCGATAAGTCCGCGCCGTTCGATCGAGTGGATTTGCCCCCCTGGACTGTGTGTCAGGTGTGTCAGGCCACCGCGGAAATGCCGCTCTGCGGGCGCTCCGCCTGCCCTGTATGAGACACTTCCCGGCTTCCTGTGGTCAAACCGTTCACGAGCCGTTAGGCAATGCGCCCATGCAGACAGGCGTACTCATCTCACTCGCGGCCTATTTCGTCCTCATGCTGGCGATCGGGCTATTTGCTTGGAAGAAATCGACCGATACCTCGGAAGGCTATCTGCTCGCCGGACGCGGGCTGTCACCGGGGGTGGCGGCGCTCTCGGCCGGCGCGTCGGACATGTCGGGCTGGCTGTTGCTGGGCCTGCCCGGGGCGCTCTACGCAGCCGGCCTGGTGGAGGCGTGGATCGGGATCGGGCTGTTCGTGGGCGCGGTGCTCAACTGGACGATCGTCGCGCCGAGACTGCGCGAACAGACCGAACGGCTGGGCAATGCGCTGACCATTCCGGAGTTCATGGCCAACCGCTTCCCCAGCCGCGCGGTGGCGCTGCGGGTGGTCTCCGCGATCGTGATCGTGGTGTTCTTCATGGTGTACTCCGCCGCAGGCCTGGTCGGCGGCGGCAAGCTGTTCGAAACCGCCTTCCCCGCGCTGCTGCCCGATACGGGGCTGAGCGACTACATGATGGGCGTGTGGATCACCGCGGGCGTGGTGCTGGCCTACACGATGGTCGGCGGGTTCCTCGCGGTGAGCCTGACGGACTTCGTGCAAGGGGTGATCATGCTGCTGGCGCTGGTGGTGATGCCGCTGGTGGTGATGTTCGGCCCCGGCGGGAGCGCGGGCGACAGCCTGACCGAGATCCAGCCCGGCTTCCTCAGCCTGACGCAGGGGCTGACCGCCATCGGCTGGCTCAGCGCAGTGACCTGGGGGCTCGGCTATTTCGGGCAGCCTCACATCATCGTGCGCTTCATGGCGATCCGCTCGATCCCCGAGGTCGCGACGGCGCGCAATATCGGGCTGATCTGGATGTTCGTGTGCCTGCTCGGCTCGCTGGGGATCGGCCTTGCCGGACGCGCCTATGCGGACCGCAACGGGATCGTGGTCGACGATCCGGAGACGATCTTCGTGGTGCTGGCGGACCTGCTGTTCCACCCGCTGGTGACCGGCTTCCTGCTCGCCGCCCTGCTGGCCGCGATCATGAGCACGATCTCCTCGCAGCTGCTGGTGTCGTCCAGCTCGCTGACCGAGGATTTCTACCGCCTGTTTCTGCGCCGCGATGCGAGCGAGCGCGAGGCGGTCAACGTGGGCCGCGTCAGCGTGCTGATCGTGGCGTTGGCCGCGATCTGGGTGGCGAGCGATCCTGAGAGCGAAGTGCTGGGTCTGGTCGCCAATGCCTGGGCCGGGTTCGGTGCCGCATTCGGCCCGCTGATCCTGCTCGCCCTGGTCTGGCCGCGGATGACCGGGTCCGGCGCGCTCGCCGGGCTGGTGGTCGGCGCGGGCACGGTCGGCTTCTGGATCGCGCAGGGCTGGAACAGCGAGTTCCTGGGCGGCCCGGGCGTGTACGAGATCATCCCCGGCTTCATCGCCTCGACCATCGCGGTTGTCCTCGTCAGCCTCGCCACGAAGGAAGAGGATCTGGGCCACTACGCGGTCGAGGGTGAAGCCGCCTAGCTGGCGCCCTCCTCGGCCACGAACTGCGCGATCGCGTCCACCACTACGGGCGCGAGCGGCAGGTCGGGGTCCGAATAGGCCGCAATGTTGGCCGCCCGGCTGTCGTCCGGCACCTGCTTGAGCACGTGGTTCACGCCATCGAGCAGGACCAGCCTCGCATCGGGCCGCGCGGAGGCTAGCGCCTGCGCATCGGAAGCTGGCGTCTGGAGATCGGCGCGGCCGTTGAGGATCAGCACCGGCAGGTCGTGCGCGGCGATCAGCTCGGTCGGCTCCTGCCGGAACATGCTGCCGACGAAGCCCTGCACTTCCGGGCCGAACAGCGGGATAAGGCCGGGGTGCATTTCGTCGAGCGGCACGCTCTCGCCGGCCTTCAGCTTCGCGATGATCCTGTCGACCTGCGGCAGGATCGGCGCGTTGGCAGGGTTGGCGGCCAGCTGGGTGCGGATTACCTCGGCCGCGTTCACGCCAACGCTCGCCACCAGCAGCAGCCCGCAATAGCGCGACGGGTCGCTCGCGGCTGCCGCCATCGCCAGCAGCCCGCCCTCGCTGTGGCCGAGCAGCCAGACGCACCGACCGCCGCTTTCACGTGAGAGCGTGTCCGCCCAGCTCTCTATGTCGGCGACATAGTCGTCCACGGTCACATCGTTGGGATCGGGCACCGCAGCCGCGCTGCCGAACATCCCGCGCTTGTCGATCCGGACCGAGGCGATGCCATGCTGCGCCAGCGCCTCGGCAAGCAGCTTGTAGGTCTGCGCCGCGATGCCCAGCGGGCTGTTGCCGTCGCGGTCGGTCGGGCCGGAGCCGGGCACGATCAGCACTGCGGGCGTGCCTTGCGCGAGCGTGCCCTCCAGCGTCCCGGCAAGGTCGCTTTCTAACCCCGCATGAGTGGTGGTGATCGCCTGTTGCGCGGACAACGGGCCGGCCATTGCCGAGAACATCAGTGCGGCGGCAATCGGAGTAGCTTTACGCATGTTACGCCTCCTTCCCGGTGGGGCGGTGGCTGCGCCAGAACCACCAGCTGTAGATGGCCGGCACCAGCGCGGCGAGCAGCGTCCCGCCGAGCATCACTGCCAGTCGCAGCTCGGCAGACACATCCAGGAGCGCCGCGATCACGAGTGCAACGCCTGCCAGCATGAACAGCTTGCCGCCCAGGCGATGGGTCGCGACCCAATTGTCTTCATCGGTGATCGTCCACGGCGTCCGGATACCGACGAAGAACCCGGGGCGCGACTTGGGCAACGTGTTGCCGATCACCACGAACAGAAGGCCGACCAGCAGCATGATCGCCCCTGCACCGGGCGAATAGCCGAAGACCGGCGCCGCGATGATTCCCTGCAGGGCGACGAACAGCGCCATGATTCCGATCCATACGGCGCGCAGCAGCGGCGCGGATTTGTCGAGCTTGTCCTGCAGCGGCTCCAGCATCGGCGTGACTGCGAAGACCAGCGCGACGAACAGGGAGACACCTGCGGGCATCAGCAACGCGGGCAGCGGGGCCATCGTCTGGTCGACTTCGCCGGCAGCGTTCCAGTGGGTCGGCAATTCCATCCCCACGGGCGCGATGCCCGCAACCCAGAAGGCAAACCCTGCCATCAGCGCGACGAGCAGCAGATTGACCAGCAACAGCGATCGTACCTTCATGTGCTTTCCTTTCCATTCAGACCGTCGCGCTGCGACACGGCGTCCGGTGCGGAGCCGATCCCGACCCGTCCCATGAACCCGTGCAGCGCCTCTTCGAGCGTGGACATGTTGATCGTGTAGACTACCGATCCTCGGCGGTTTTCGCCCTGGATCAGCCCGGCTTCCTTCAGCTTGGCGAAGTGGCCGGACATGGTCGGCTTGGACACGGGGAAGCGATCGGCGAGATCGCCTGCGGTCATCCCGCCGGACTTGAGCAGTTCGAGCACTTCCCGCCGGATGGGGTGCGAAAGGGCATCGAAGACCTTGTTCATAGGTATTTAGCTAAATGCCTAAATGATTCGCGTCAAGATGCGCGTTAGGCGCACGGCCACAGGTGCGGTAGAATAGCGAAAGGTCGCGCAGGGAGAGGATGGCGAGATGGCGAAAGTGACCGGCCTGGGCGGCGTATTCTACGTCGTGAAAGATCCCGCTGCGACACAGCGGTGGTATGAAGAAATGCTCGGCTTGACCGGCGATTACGGCCCGCAGATCCCATGGTCGGACGAGCCGCACGCAGCGCCCTACTCGCTGATCAGCCACTTCGCGGACGACAAGTATATCGAACCCGGCAAGGGCGGCTTCATGATCAACCTCAGGGTCGATGATTGCGACGCGATGGTCGAGCAGTTGAAGGCCAAGGGGGTCGAGATCTTCGGCCAGGTCGATGAAGGCTACGGCAAGTTCGCCTGGCTGCTCGACCCGGACGGGGTGAAGATCGAGTTGTGGGAACAGGGCGACGCGCCCGATTCCTGACCGCTCGCCACGGATTGCGCCTGCGTGCTATATCGCCGCCGGGTCGCGCAGCCGGGGGAGTTCGTCGAACATGATTGCACGTGTGATGCCGCGCGCAGCGCTGCTGGCGGCGGTAGGTCTGCTGCTTGCCAGCCCGATCGCCGCGAATGATTCCGAAGCCGAAATCGGCCTCGGCGGGATCGTCCTCAAGCCGTCGAGCGCGCTGCGCCTGCTCAAGGAAGACCTCTATCTCTCCGCGGAACTGGTCACGGTCGACTACCTGTTCGAGAACCCGACCGACGAGTACGTCACCACGACGATCGCCTTCCCCATGCCGGCGCAACCGCGCGGCCTGGTCGCGCGCGATGTCTATTACGATAACACCGAAAACTGGTCCGGCTTCGACTTCTCGACGCATGTCGGTGGCCGCCCCGTCCGCCTCCGGCAGATCGACCGCGCGATGATCGGCACGCGCGACGTCAGCGATCTGATCGCCAGCCGCGGATGGCCCGCGGCATGGGCGCTCGCCGACGAGCTCAACCCCTTTGCGGGGCTTTCGGAAGCAGAGCTTGCCCCGCTGCTGGCCGAGGGATGGGCGGTGCGCGATCCGCTGTTCGGCGAGCAGGCGGTGCCCGCGTGGGATCTGGTCACCTACTTCGTGCGCGAACAGACGTTCGAACCGAACAGCAAGGTCGCGGTGCGTCACGAATATGTGCCGCTGGTGGGCGGGAGCGCGGGAAGCGCGCTCTATCCGCAATATCGCAGCGACGATTCCGACAGCATCCTGACCGAATACCGCACGAAATACTGCCTCGACGACAGCATCCTTGCCGGGGTGGACAAGCGGGTTGCCAATCCCAGCGGCGATGAGGCGCAGCAGACCTACATGGGCGAGACCTGGCTAAGCTACGTCCTCTCCTCGGGCGCCAACTGGAGCGGGCCGATCCGCGATTTCCGGCTGGTGGTAGACAAGGGATCGCCCGACAATCTCGTCAGCCTCTGCATGGACGGAGTGACGAAAATCAGCCCCACCCGGTTCGAGGTGAAGAAGACCAATTTCGAGCCCAGCCGCGATCTCGACGTGCTGATCCTCAGCTTCTTCCGCTACGACTGAAACGCCTGGAAATTGGGCTGGCCGTTGGACGCGCTTACCCCGCCATCCACGGGCAGGTTCACACCGGTGACGTGGCGCGCATCCTCGCTGGCGAGGAAGGCGACAACCGCTGCAACGTCTTCCGGTTCGCCCGCCCGGCCCAGCGGGATGCGGCGCAGGAAGGCGTCGAACAGCTCGTCGTTGTCGCGAATGCCCTCGCTCATCTCGGTTTTCGTCAGCGACGGGCACACCGCGTTCACGCGGATGCCCTGATTGCCCAGTTGCAGCGCAAGGCCCCGCGTCACGTTGGTGACCGCGCCCTTGCTCGCGTTGTAGATCGGCATGGTCCAGTCGCCGCCGGTGCCAGACACGCTGGAGGTGTTGACGATCGAGCCACCGCCGGGCGCATCACTCTTGGCGAGATGCGGGATCGCGGCGCGGCACAGGTACAAGACGCCCTTCACGTTGATGTCGATCACTGTGTCGATATCCTCGTCGCTCGCCTCGGCAAGCGGGCCTGCCGTCGCGGTGCCCGCATTATTGACCAGGCAATCGAGCCCGCCGAACCGCTCGACAGTGCGCGCGACCAGTTCCTTCGCGAAGGCGACGTCTGACACGTCCCCCTCCACCAGCAGCGTGCGGGCATCGTCCAGATCGCTCGCCACGCTCTCCAGATCATCGCGGCTGCGGCTGTTGAGGACCACATTGGCACCCTCCTGCGCAAAGCGGCGGGCGATGGCTGCGCCGATCCCCTTGGAAGATCCGGTCACGATCACGGTGCGGTCGGTAAAGCGTTGCATGCATTCCTCTTTCTGGCTGCGTCACCTTGGCAATGGGCGGCCCCCGCGAATGTTTCCGGGCCACCGATCTTAGGCCCGTGTTAACCAAGCCCCGCCCATGATCGCGCCGTCATGCACCTATCGAGATCCCTTCTTGTGGCCTGCATCGCGATCGGCCTTTCCGGCTGCCAGCTGCTGCCTGGCGGTGGCGGTCGCGCCGATCGGCCGGGACCGCGCACCCCGACCAGCGCACCGCAGACCGGCACCGTCGCGCCGAGCCTGATCGGCCAACAGTGCCTCGCAAAACTGGGTGCCACGGGCGCGAGTTTCTCACCTCTGCCGAATGCCTATGAGGCGCCCGGCTGCACTCGGATCGATACCGTCTCGCTGAGCGATCTGCGGGGCGATGCGGGCCGCTTCGGAATCGCCAATATCGGGCCGGTCACCTGCCAGACCGCGAGCACCTTCGCAGGCTGGGTCCGCTACGGCGTCGACCGCGCGGCGCGTGCCTATCTCGGCAGCCCGCTCGCCCGGATCGAGACGATGGGCAGCTATTCGTGCCGCAATGTCGCGGGCACCAGCAGGCGCTCCGCCCACGCACGGGCGGAGGCGATCGACGTCGCTGCCTTCGTGCTCGAAGACGGGCGGCGCATTTCGGTGATCGGGGACTGGAAGGGCGGCAGCTCGGACGAGCGCCAGTTTCTACGAGTGGTACGCGAGAGCGCATGCAAGCGTTTCGGCACCGTGCTCAGCCCCGATTACAACGCCGCACATGCCGATCATCTGCATCTGGAAGTGGGCGAGAGCAGCTTCTGCCGCTAGTCAGTCCTCGTCGGCCCAGTCTATCTCGCGGGCGACCGCACGGATCGCCTCGGGCGAATAGGAAAAGCCCATATGGCTGCAGCGCAGGGCAACCGCCCGGTCGCGCTCGCCCGGGTAGCCGGCGGCCGAGCGCGGGCTGATCGCGCCGTCGCGCGGGCTCCACAGCGCCACGGTTTCGACCGGGGGTTTGCGTGAGAGCTGCGCGGCGAGCTTCACATCCGCAATCCGGTGGCCGGCAACCGCCTGATAGATCCGCCACACGTTGTTCGCGCGCAGATTGCCCGAAAAGGGCGAGCCCATCGAAATCACCTTCGCCACCGCATCGGGCTGACGCTTGGCCAGTTCGCGCGCGTAGAGCCCGCCGAGGCTCCAGCCGACCAGCACCACCGGCGCGCCCGCCCGCTGGTGCAGGTCGAGCAGGCGGTTTTCCAGCTGCGAGAAAAGCTCTTCCGAAAAGCCCCAGTTATAACCGCAACCCCAGCGCTTGACCGTATGGCCCGCATCTTCCAGCCGCCGCGCGAAATAGCGCATCTTGATCGGGTTGGTCCCAAACCCGGGCAGCACCATCACCATCCGCTGGGTTTGTGCCTTGTCTATGCGGAACGGTTTGAACAGGCTGCGGTAAAGGCGACGCGCGGGTTCGATCATGTAGCCAAGCTCGCGCAGCAGCAGCCACAGGCGCGGGCCGGTAGAGCCGTCGGGATCGGGTTCGCTGGCAAGTTCGATGCGGCGCGCCCACTCGCTGTCGGCGAGCGCGGTGAACCCGTACACGCCGGTGCTGGGTGCTGGCTGAGCGGTGGCCTGTGGTATCCTGAAAAACCCTCGCATGCCTTCATAATGCGGCAAGAGGCTTAGAGTTTCACGAATGCGTCGACACTGGTCCTATGCGCAGGGCGCATGGGTGGTGCGCGCGCCTACTTCGCCTCGCCGGGGCACTCGCCGATCCGCTCGCTCGTCACGCGCATGTCGATACCGCCCTTGCCGCCTTCGAACCCGGCGACGGTCATCCTCAGGTCGGTCGCGGTCTCGCTCAGCGTGCCCTCGATCCGGGCCTCCGTCTCCGGCTGGAACTGGTCACCCTTGCAGGTCATCACCGCGTTCAGCGTACCATCCTGCAGATCGTAGCTATCGAAGCGACAAGCATCGCGGCCCTGCATGTCGAGCAGCATCTCACGATAGCCACCAGCGACGTCCGCCTGTGTGAGACAGGTCGTATC
>Ga0114909_1001332_pt1 | contig 14027 bp, 9 predicted proteins | sample MalvireepMed_906_FD_87290 | JGI IMG/M metagenome (GOLD analysis project Ga0114909, IMG submission 87290) | Marine viral communities from the Global Malaspina Expedition - Malaspina viral metaG DeepMed_906 | ecosystem: Environmental > Aquatic > Marine > Oceanic | place: Mediterranean Sea...
GGGTTCTACGTTGCAACCATCACTGGCAGCGACTACAGACATATCACCAAAACCATCAGGATTTAAATCCTCTTCATCGATTAACAAGTGTTCCATATCGTCAAATATGCTCATTATTAATTCCCCTTATTAACTCGAATAACTAAACTTTATATTCTCACGTTTTAACCGCTGTATTGCTTTACTGGCGTCACTTTGTGCCGGTTGCATACCATGAAGCAATAGATTAAACGAATGATCACCAAATACCGCGTTCATATCGTTGTGATCTATCGGCATACCGTTCGCCTGGTTTGGATGAAATATAACGTTTGCATGTTTCAATTGATACCTATCGATTAAGTGATCATATAAACCACCGCGCGACATTGTCATATTGAAATTTGCCGGTTTTTCTTCGCGCACTTCCAAAAAGGTTTTTACGTTTTTGGTATACGCATAGCAATGAATGCCAGTTTCACGCGCAACATAAAACCAAGCGCGCATATATTCCCGGCCAAACTCAGTGCCGGGGAACTCACCACCAACGTGAACACGACATAAGTCGGTATTAGATGGCATTGCTTCTATCAGCATTTTTGCAATATCGATATACGTTGCACCCCACTTCCAAGCAGTTTGCAATAAATTCCAATTGTGCCAACGTGCCGCGCGAACTATTGGGCGAGTCTCATTAATTGCTGAAAAACAGTTGTAAATAGAATCTTTACCATGTGACAGCTTCCCGGTTACCGGGTGACTGTAGGTTAGGCATTCTTTAGCGACTTTTCCGCACATATAGCCCGATGGCAAACTAAACGCTAGTCCAACCGGGTTATCAATCCCGGTTAAGCGCGCAAACTCTAGCAATGTTTCGCGTAATTTCGCGTTATCTCGCATACTCTGATATTTCAATAATTCAGTCATTAGTTCTTAACTCTCTTCGTTTAATTGATGCCAATACGGCACAACAACAATAGGTAAGCATTAACTGCTCGAGTTAATCAATAGGTTTTTATGGCAAATAATGCGGAATGGTTACCGCCCGCGCGCGCGTATGAGCTTGCTAGCTGGTAGCAGTGTGCAGCGGGTGGTTTTATGTGGTGCTGTAGTCGTCGCAAGTGCACCACTATCCTCGGCACATTTCTGCCGGTTTGCCAGCCTGCTAGATCGGCAGATTGGCTCGCGCGGTTGACCGGCCCGCCGATACACTTCGCCGGCTTAACATATATAGATGTACCCACCAGGAGTGCTGAATTCATACTTTGTGACACTGTCACACTGGCTGTCACACCGTGTCACTTAGTGAGTGTTTGCTTAATAGTTTTGTGACACATTTAAGCCTGGTGTGACATCTTTTTGAGATGGATGTCACACACTGTCACACCTTTGTCACACTTTTGTCACACATATTTCAGTTGCTTCCCTCGCGTGTGCGTAGTACTGCTTAGTTAAGCTAGTTAAGCTAGTTAAGCTACAGTGTCTTAAGTTAACACTGTAGCTAGTTAACCTCTTTTCTTAAAAATGTTTTTCTCCTTTTCGGTGTATATTGTCCTGTCAGCATTAAAAGTTTCATATGGTGCTTTGTGAAGGTTTATACCGAAGTAGGAGTAGGTCGGCCTTGGTGAAAGTTAGAAGTCCGAAGGCGCGAAGTCCTGCGGAGAAGTTCCGGGACGTTGTCCTTCTGGGTTACCCTGAGTGGCCTGGCTGGTCGAGGAAGCTGCGTCGGATCTTCGTCTGTCTTCCTTCCTACGGTGTCGGGAAGGAGTCCTTTGAGTCGATGTGCGAGGATTTTGGCTGGGACTATGCGGCGACGGTCAGCCTTATCAACCGCAGTGTTGATTTTAAAAAGGCGATAAAGGAGTTCGTCGATGACGGTTACAGGTATCGGACTGTTGCTTTTCCCCGTCAGGGTGGCGGGATGCTTACTCCCGAACCTATAAGATGGTCGGTTTTGCAGCAGGTTTACATGATGGAGTCCGGCATAACTTCGTTCATCAAGGCAGAGACAGGCAGGATATCCGCACCGGAAGGCAAGCTGATCGAGAAGATCGGGCTGCTCGAGGTTGAGCCGATGGTAAGCTCCGATCCTTTCGGGGCTGCCACAAAGACAGGAAAAGGAACTATTGACATATCCGGTGAGGCAAGCCTCTACGACCTGGAGTCCAGCCTGAACGGCAGATAGATGCCCTACGAGTACACGCCAGCCCCATGGCAAAGAACATTTCATAATTCACCGGCCCGTATCAAGGTTGTATGGGCAGGACGGCGCGCCGGTAAGGGAAGGGCTGTCCTTACCGAGCTTATGCGAGCGATAACACTTGCATCCAAAAGCCCGTTTCTTGCAGACACCGAGATGGCGAAGGCAGCGGGACTCAGGGTCGGACACGACCTTACCCACACACTGGAACCGGCAATCCATATCTGGGTTGTCGCCCCCAACTTTGCCCAGAGCAGGCAGGCATGGAACGAGCTGAAGCAGTTCATCCCCGAATCGATGGTGGTAAGGCGAAAGAAGACCCAGGGGGGAGGACGCGGCGACGGCTGGAAGGAAGACGAACGAGCCGTATGGCTGAACCTCAAGTCGCCCGGACTCGTCAGGCGTGAGGTCTACATGGAGATAAAATCCGCAGACGATCCCGAGTCGTTACAGACTGCTGGCCCCGACTTTATATGGATAACCGAATCGCAGGACATCAAGGAAGCAGCCTGGAACAAGCTGCGCCCGATGTTGAATTCTTCCGGGAGGCTCGGCAGGGGCTGTATCGAGGGAATACCGCCCTTTCAGAGGAACCACTGGTTCTCAAAACTCTACAAGTGGTCAGAGGAAAACCCGTCGGAGGATTACCAGGCGTTTCATGCCACCAGCTTCGACAACGTTTTTCTTACAGAAAAACAAAAACGCGCGATCCGGGAAGAAAAGTCGACCATGCCGGAACAGGTATGGGATCGCATGTACCTCGCGAAACAGCCGGACGGCGGTGCAGGGTTCTTCCGTCCCAGCAAGATAGAGATCGCCGGGAAGAGCCGCGAAATGCTGTATCCCGACGAAAGCCGCAGGTATGTCGCAGGACTTGACCTCGGTAAGAAGCAGGATTACACCGTTTTCGTCATCAAGGACGCAAGGACAAGGGAGTCACTGCATGCACTCGAGATGTCGGGAACCGACTGGGTCAGCCAGGTAGAAACAATCGCCGCAGAGATCGACAGGTGGAAGGTCGGGGATATCCGCGTGGACTCGACAGGACTGGGGGATGTTGTCTTTGACCATCTCCTGAACGCCGGTCTGCCCGTAAATCCCTTTAAGTTCAGCGCACAGAGCAAGTACCAGCTATTCCAGAACTATTACATCGCCCTCGAGAACGAAACAGTGTTTTTCCCCGCCTCATGGTCAACCCTCAAAAAACAACTGGAGGATATTTCCATAAGACCTTCGGGCAACGGTTCCTACTTGTTTTACAACGAGACAGGAGAACACGACGACTGGGTAGATGCAGAATTATTAGCCTTGATGGCATGCGACCCGCCGGGCTATGATAAAGGCGAGTATGATTACCTGCGTCCGATCCGGCGCATGAACCCGATAAGGCCGCACCCAGCCCGGAAACCCTCAAGGTTTTTGACCATGCACAGGGAACAAAAGCGCAAGGCACGTTTGAAATATCTGGAAGAAGCCGAACTCGTCACATCGGACTTAGGATAAAAAAATGGTCCTGGAATTTGCAATCGACCCGACTGACGTTATCGACATGGAGGCTGCGAACCCTGTCGATGAACCCGAACTTACCAGGCACTGGATAAAAGAAAAGTCTGAGGCAGGAAACGACCTGTTCCAAAAGTTCAGGCATCAGTGCGAGAAGCTTGACGAATTCTTTCTGAACGACTTCGACTTCAGCGTCCCTGACAGCGGAACCATGATCCGGCTGGGAACAGCGCAGTCTGTGATCAACACCCTCGTATCTCACGTTACTCCGCAATTTCTTGATATATCAGTCCCGCCGCCCGGCCCGAGAGGACAAGCCCGTGCCGAGACAATGGAGAAGTTCCTTACCGGCGCACACCACATGGTGGAACACAGGAGTCCCGTTTACCGCGAACTGACGAAACACGCAGGACTCTACGGGATCGCATGGGAGAAGGTCGAGTTCATAGCGAACGAATGGAGCGACTTCCCCGAGCCACCCCCCCACGACGAGGAAACCACAGGCGAATACAGGGAGAAGGTACGCGAGGTAATCGAAAAACGGTCTATCGCATGGCCTATAAAGTCAGTCGCCGTAAACCCGCAGAACGTCATCTGGGATATGAACAACGGAACCCTCCCGAGATGGGTGATCTACGAATACGAGGTAGACGCAGAGTGGGTACAGGCGCACTTCCCCGAATGGGACAATTTTAAAAAGGGCTACGTGACGTTCCAGGAAGTCTGGACACACTCCCAGGTCGCATATCTTGCAGATGACAGGTGGGTTCTTGAACCCCGAAGGCACGGATACGGCAGGCTGCCGTGGATAATGTACTGGCCCCAGATGGGACTGAACACCGGAAACTCGGAACCCGAGACACTGTACATGGGGCTGCTGAACGGCTCCCTCGACATGCTCCGGGCGCAGAGCCAGCTCGCATCCCACTATATCGATATCGTCGGCAAGTCCGCATGGCCTACCCTCGAGTTCACCGGTCCTCCCGGAATTACCGAGGAAGTACAGGCAATGTGGGATGACACCCCCGGCGCAAAGAATGTAAAGCCCCCGCAGGTCCAGGTCGGGATATCAGATGTCCCCAGACCCCCCTCCGAGATCGGGATCGCAAAGGAATTCCTCGACGAGGCGATCGAGGCAAACACAGTCCCGGCTGTTGCACGGGGTCAGCGACCCACCGGCGCAGCCTCCGGTTATCACACCGCAGTCCTCGCAGGTATCGCATCACTCAACTTCGGAGCCGTGAAAGAGGCAATGGAAAGAGGGTTGCAGGACAAGGGCGAGATCATACTGCGGATTGTCGAACACGTTATCGATGACCGGGTGACGGTGTTCGGAAAGACAGAGGCAGGCGTTCTCGACGCGGTTATCAAGCCGTCCGATATAAAAGGCCATTATGTAAACATAGTGAGGATCAACTCTGTCAGCCCCGAGGAGCAGGAACGAAGGCTCAACCTCTGGTCGAACCTCTGGAGGGCAGGATATGTCGATCTCGACACCGCCCTCAGAAAAGGCGGGGTAAGCAACCCGCTTGAAGTCCGCTCCAAGATTCTCGAGGAGCAGTTCATCAACTCGCCGGGCATACAGGAACAGCTTCAGGCAGCCGCGGCAGCGCGAATCCCGACGATACAGAACATCCTCGAGGCGGCACAGCAGCAGGGGGGTTCGCAGCTTCCGACACCCGAAGAGACAGCACAGAATATCCTGAATACACAAGGAGCGCAGCAGCTTCCAAACGCCGGTAACTTCCAGCAGGGCAACCAGGCAGGAACCAGACCGCAGGCTCCCGGAACAGGGATACCGACCACTACCAGACCGGTTATTCCGGGGTCGATGGACGAAATGAGGCAGACCGCTGCTGCAATATCAGGGCCAAGGACAGGCAGCGTCAGGGTTCCCGGCGCAGACATATCACCCGGGGCAAGAGGTTAATTCATGGCAAAGGCGATACACCCTCTGGAAACAGCATTTACAAAGTTTGACGATACAGCGTCACGGTTTTTCAAGCGAATCGAGGGAAGCTTCAAGGATCTCACCGAGATCCCGGAGGTAAAGCAGCCCGTGAAGCGAACTAAGAAAACGATCTACGGTCAGCAGCCGCAGACTCCTTTCGGAGGTATTTAAATGGGATTATTTGGCATAGGCGATGATAACCGGATGATCTTAGATGTACCGGTACGATACGCACCGGTACTGGGGCTTCCCTATGACCCGGCTGATGATTCGGTTTTCGAGAAGAGCGGTAAAAAAATTAATATCGTTGTCAGTAAGGGGAAGGGCGTCGCCAAGGCAGAAGGTGATGCTATAAAGCAGTTGATGGAATATGGGATTCCGTACCAGGCTGCAAGAAGTATGGTAGGTGCAGGGAGTAAGAAAAAGCCTTATAAAATCCTCGACGATAGTAGCGACCCCGGATGGGAAGACTGGCGATTAGATGAACTTTCTCCTGAAGAGGTTGCCGAAGGTCGAGGCAGGACAGGGATGCTCCGGGCGATTGATGTTGCTGCTGGAACTGAATACGGACAACGAACCCCTAGAATACCCAGTCCGGGAACTATGACCCCATTTGAATTGGGGACTCGTACAGGGGAGCGGGTTGCTGAAAATCAGGCTGCTGATCCGTTTAGGACTGCCGTTGCAGGGGATGAATCTAAATCTATTGCAGATGCTATTGCAGCTATGGAGAGGGAGCAGAAAAAGCAGGCTAGTGCTGCAGCACAGGCTGAAGCTGAAAGAAAAGCCTGGGAGCTAAGACTGGAGCAGGAGCGGGAAGATGCTGCAGAAGCTGAACGGGAAGCAAGGACGCGAGCGCAGATTGAAGCAGACCAGGCAGCAGCTCGCGAAGCTGAACTAAGGGCGCGCTTGGAAGAAATGCAGAATGACCCCGGAAGATTTGCTGCGGAAGAAGGCCTTGGTGGAGAGCGAGTAATAGACCCTATAACTGGAGAGGCTAGAGAGAGTAGAGTTGGGCAAGTCCAACGTGAACAGTCTTTAGCCGAAGCTGTTGAGGCTCAACGAGAGGCTGACCGTGCTGCTTTAGCGGGACTTGGAGAGTTTACTCCGTTTGATATTGAGCAAGATAATACTGCTATGGGCGGTGGTACGGGCATGGGCGGTGGTACGGGCATAAAAGAAATGCTCAATATCTTCAACCAGGATCCTGAACGATATTACACAACCGAAACGATCATAGGCCCGGATGGTCAAGCAATAACTCAGCAGGTTCTCTCCCCAGTAGCGCAGGCTGCTTTACAGGCGTTCAGCACCCAGCGCGGCGCAGAGGCTATGGAAACCGGCGCAAGGTTCGGAACGGGTACGCCGTTCGGTGCTATAGCAGGCCTCGGTGGAACATCCCAGGATGCAATAGGGCTTGCAGAGCAACAGGCATATTCAGGTATTACCAGCCCGTTTGCAGCTCTGCAAACAGGCGGTGAACTCGATGACATCAGCCAGATTCTCCGGGGTGGGGTAACTGCCGCGGAGCAAAGGCAGCTTGCAGGCTTACAAGCCCGTGGTGGGTTAAGCGTAGAAGATCAGTTTGCTTTATCGGGGATGCAGGCAAGAGGTGGTTTAACCCCACAACAGATGCAAGCATTAGCCGGACTTCAGGCAAGGGGCGGTCTTACTCCCCAGCAGCGATACGCAGAACAGCGACTTGCAATGATGCCAAGCCTTTTGCAGATGTCACCGCAATCACTCGGTGGGTTTGCAGAGGTGTTCGGAGGAGGACCAGAAGGAAAACAGGCTTTACAGGGGTATCTGTCGCCTTTCTTTCAGCAGCCGGACTTTGCAGCACAGGGAGCAGCCCCTGCTGTTGACTGGGGAGCGCAACAGGCATTAACTCGACCTGCTCCTGCAGTCAGCACAGCACCTTCATTCGGGACTGGCACTCCTTCAACGTGGCAAGGTGACGAGGCAGAAGGTGCGTTCTCCGGCTGGGACGGTCAGCAGAAACAAATGGCGAATATGAGATTTTCTCCCAGACCTTCATCGACAATGACAGGGGGTTCTGTCCAGAATCTTATGGCGACTTCTAAACCTGCTCCTGTCCCTCAAACGAGACAAACTGCCGGGGGGTATCGAAAGGCAACCCCGTTCGCGAGAGGTGGGGTTGAGGCAAAGGCTGCAATAGCTGGTAAATCCCTTGAAGATTACCTTGGAGAAGTAACGCCGTTTGGAGGAGAGACAAGGCGTGGCGGTTTCGGCTCCAGAGTAGGAGACAGGTTTACCTACTAACATGGTCAGCCCGTTTATTACACAGAATCCGTTTGAAAGAAGCACTCAGCAGTTTCTTCAGCAGCAGGAACAGGAAAGGCTGCGAAGACAGGCTGAGATGATCAGGGTTGCCCGTGCCAGGAGAGAGGCACAGCAGGCTGCGGCAGATCAGTCCCTCGTCCAGCAATACGCTCAGACGATGCAGCCACAGCAGGTTCAGCCGGGGCAGGAATATGTTCCCGAACCAACCCCATCTCCTCCTGCAGTCGTAAAGGGCATCGATGTACGTCCTGAAGATGAGCGCGAAGAGCCGTTCAGGTTTACAGAGGGATTTGCACCCGGTATCCGGTCGAATATTTCAAATGCAGCAATAACAGCCCTTGGCGCAATAGAGCCGGGAATAAACACGGCTATAGGAGTCGGTGCAAGGCTTCTGCCCGGTGATCAGGAGTTCGACAAGCAGTTCCGTAACGTCATGCAGGAACGCATTGATGCCGGAAAGGGCGCGGGGATAAGGCAGTTCTTCGCGGCAGGAACAGAAGCAGCACGACGCGCTCAACCCACACATCAGGGGTCAGAGATATTTGCATCGTGGATGATGCCGTGGCTGGAGGGGAATGACGGTAAAAACATTGTGATGTTCGGAAGCGAAATAAATGTAAAGGAATGGCAGGAACGCCGGGAACAGTATTATTTTGAAGAGACAGGAGAAAAGTGGGACGATACCGGGTTTTTCCGTAACCTGACTGCCGATATCCGTGCTTCTCGCCGTGCCTACAAGGACATAGACCTGCCTAAATACATGAAAGGCACGATGGAGGTCGCCCTGGATCCGCTCAACCTTATTCCAGGCGCAGGTTGGGTAAACGACGCGAAAGCTGTGACCAAGATAGCGAAACTATCAGCGAAGGGAGCAGTAATTAATCTCCCCCGTGCCATTATAAATTCTCCAAAAACAGCAGTTAGCGCAAAAGCAAGGATTCTTGAAACTTGGCGAGCTGCTCACGAAGTTCCTGAAGATGGGCTTAGTCTGGCTGGAATTCAAGCAAAACAAGAATCTGCCAGAATAATGGCAGATGAAATGATGTCATTGCCTAATTCTGCTTGGGATGACATAGGTGAAGCAGTCGCTGGGACTACTAACCCAAACCAAAAAAGAACAGCAACAGAAGCCATTGAAGCAGAAGTAGGATACCGCTCTACTTCGCAGGTAGCCGGATCTTTTGATTACGTGGAGCCGGTGATAATCGGTAACAGGGCAGATGATCGAATAGGACAGGGCGCAAGATTCTACGATGAGACAGATGATGCTCAACGCCGGATAGATACTTCAGATGAACTCAACGAACTTGCTGAAGCTAATTTACGAAGTGGGCAGGCAAGTAAAGCGCAGGATGCATTTCGCGGGATATACAACCGTTTGCCCGAAGCAATCCAGATGCCGTTTACAGGTGTTATTAACGCCATAACCCCTCGATTGATTGCAAAGCTTGATAAAGCAGATCTGAATACTGAACGCATAAAGAGCGCGCTGATCAATGCAAACCTGCAGAACCGTGCTGCAGTCGTTGTGAACCAGATACAGGCAGTCACAGGATCTGCAAAACAGGTGTTCGGTGAAACAATAGAAAATGCAATTATCGATCTGAATAAACTTGACCCAACAGGTCGGACTGGTATTGCCGTCAAGGCTGCTCTGAAAAAACGGTATGCAAAAGATGTTGAAGGATCTGAGAACTTAAGGTTCCACGAATCAGATGTCATAAATGCAGTAGTTGAAGTTGCAGAGGTACGGTTAGCGAATGGCTCTTCGACAATTGTTTATGACATAGCAGAAAATTTTAAGAAGGCTGACAGTCCGTTTTGGGAACCTTTAGAGAAAGGGTCAAAAAAAGGACGCATAACGCGTCAGGGCAACTACCTGATTCAGCGAGCCAAAGCTTACGGTGAATTTGCAAAACTGCTGGACGAGTCCGGTATCCCGATCGGCATAACTGCCGACGGTGCTGAGATAATGCTGAGTGGCGCAAACCGTATAAGGCGACTAATGGATGACGGTGCGTTTGCGTCAAGGTTTGTCTGGAGTAAGACAAACGGGGCTTTGCGCGAAAGTGGCGAGAGTCAGTCCTTTGAAAAATATTACAACAAGGCGCGAACCCTGATCGATCCCGATGAACTGTTTGCAGCGGTTGACAGTGGACGAGTTGCCTATGCCACTCCTGAAGATACTCTTTCTGTTTACGCCAGTGGGGTTTACAAGCAGATTGCAGATGCTGCCTTAGAAGAACGCTTAATCAAGTTGTTCCTGGACTCTTCTAACGGTCTTGCGGAAAAGTACGGTGTCAAGGTTGTAAAAGATCTGAAAAATGTTCTTAAGTCAGGAGAAGAACGAGCATTTAGAAGGATAGGTGCTGCAGGCGAAACCGGGGGTCGAACGACAAAAAAAGTTTCATATGAAAAACTTGAAGATACCGGGGAAGTAAAAAAGATTACCGACCAAACTACCCCTACTGAACGGCAGCGATTGTTCGACGGGTTGGTTTTTACAGACGATGTTGCTGCTGCTAAGTTCGCGAAAGACTTCGATGTACTTCTCGAGACTAAAGAAGGACTTTTCGGTCTTCTGAAGCACCGGATGGTTACAAGTAGAGTTGCCCGGACTGCAGCCGATGTCAGCAGGATATTCCGACTTGCAGGAACCGGTATAGACGTAGGTCTTCTTGCTATCTACGGCCCTGTTGTTATGGGTAAGGCTTCAGTAGATATCCTCAAGGGATTGAAAAATAACGATGCAAGGCTTGTTCGGCAGGGTAAAGCTCTACACAAAGCGTTAGCTGATGCGACGATAGACAGTTTTATCTCGCTTGCCCGACCTGACCAGATACAGGCAAGGTTGTACAGACCGGAACGTCGCGCAATTTTACGCCAGATGAACCTTGCCGGAGTAACTTTGAGTAGGCAGACAGTTGAAGCTTACGAAGCTGTAAATGCCGGTGGTCCGGTAACGCAATGGCTTACAAAGCCTTCTTCCCCGGTTAACTGGCCTCGTCGCAGCGGACTCTATCAAACGCTGAAGAGGTTTGAGGGTGCGTGGTCTACGTTCATAGACGAGACTAAGATTTCCACGTTTGAAGCTATGACAAAACATCTTGACGCAACAGCGGATGCAGACGAGATACTGCGGATTGGTGATTTCGTAAACAAGGCGACGGGTACTCTGAGTTCAGAGGCAGCAGGTCTTACCAAGTTCCAGCGTCAGATCGAAACGACGTTCATGTTCTTCTCACCTCGTATGACCCGGTCAATGATCGCCCTGCTGAGTGACGGTATGACTCGGGGAGGGGTAAGTGGAAGTGCTGCCAGAGAAGGTGTTATCGGTGGATGGTTTGGACTCCAGGCGTACACATGGGCAGTCGGACAGGCGTTAGGGCAGGATGTAAACCTCGATCCTACTGAACCGCATTATCTCCAGATAAAGATAGGGAACGACTGGGTTGGACCAAGCAGCCAGATGGTGTCCCTGCCAAGGGCTGCATACCGTGCAATAGCAGGCCCGGACGATGTGGATGCAATTTACAAGGACTTCAACGAGGACGGCGGGTACAAGGACAATGAATGGTTCCGGCTTATAAGAAGCAGGGCAGCCTCTGCTCCTGCAGGTTCTGTGTTGATGGATGCCATTACTCAGGAAGATTATTTCGGTCAGCCGTATGACGGTGTACACAGTTTTGCTACAGCCCAGGCGCGGAAAGGGCTGCCGTTCTGGATGCAGGATCTGGTTGTTGCCGATCCTTACCGGATTGGATGGGCGACTGTCGGAGCTGAGTTCGCAGGACTTCGCACCCGTCCGCTGACACCGTATGAGCGCAGGCGGCAGTTGCGTGACCAGGCAGTTGGTGAAAAGTTCGGCGAGGCAGGATTTATCAATTACGAGAGTCTCGATCCCAAACGGAAGAAGGAACTGTTTGCAGAACTCGAGGAAGGTATAAGTACCGAGATATCTTCCAGTGTCCTGAGAGACTTTACGGCAGTCAACGAACTTATCGACCGTCGGCGCGAACTCAACCAGGTGGATACAACCTCTGTCGACGATTTCTATGACGAACTGGACGAGCTGAACGCGGCAAAAGATGCTCGGAAGCAGGAAGCTCTTCGTAACTTTGAGTTACTTGAAGGGCAGACCCCTCCAGACTGGCGTAAGCAGTGGAAGATTATAAATCGTGATTACTCTTCACGATACGAGGAACTTTACGACAAGACCGAGGACGGCAAGTACACCGATGTCCACGCCTTCATGGAGAAGCTGGACAATGTTGGAGGCACTGAGAGAAAAGAAGATGTTTGGATCAGTACCTACCTCGAGGAGGTGCTGTACAACCCTGATTTTGAAAAAGTCACCGAGTTCGGTATTGAATACCACGACTATGACGGCAAGTCTGAGGCAGAGCGCACCTGGGTCGACCGGAACGGTGCAGACGCATATAACTACGTGCAGGATTACCTGAGAACCGGGAAGGACATACACCCGATTGAGCAGGAATACATCCAGGGTCTAGAGAAATATTCGTTCTACTGGGAGGCTCCCAGGCTGGCAGCAATCGAGGACACCGCAGCGAAATTTGGGAAATCGAAAGCAGAGATTGAAGAGGCATACAGGCTGTGGAACTCGGGAACAGTCCAGCAGAAGGAGATCCTCGGGAAAAGCGAGGTTATGAAGTCGATCAAACGCTTTGTAGATCGAACTAGAAAAGTCCTTCGCGAGAGCGATCAGGGACTAGATGGGTTCCTTTACAGGTTTGACTTTACATCAACACTTGCTCACCCCGGCAACGAAGATATAGGCTCCAATTTTTACTGGAGGAGCAAGCAGATTATCGATGAAGAAGCTTATAACCAGTTTAGTCCTCAACAGCAAACTGGTGTAAAGTAACAACTATCTACGGATAGGAAAGGTCTACGGACATGGCAGAGGAAGTCACACAACAGAAAAGTCCAGAGGAAACTGCACAGCAGATTCTTGCCGATAATTCCACGGAACAGGCAGAACCGGCAGCAGAAGTACAGACGGATCAGCAGGAAGTGGTTACCCCCGCAGAACCTACCCTTGCAGACCTGCAACAAAACATGCAGGACTTTATGGGTAGAGAGCAGGGGCGACTGGCCCAGGAATCTGGGCAGCGGATTGCTGCTGTTCAACAGGCTGTGGATGCGAAGCTTGATTCGCTAAGTGCTTCTATGAAGCCCTTGCTGGATCAGGCAGAAGCGGCAGAGCGTGAAAGACTTCTGAATTTAGGGAATGATGAACTTGCGGAAATGGTGATACAGCAGCGGACTGCTACGGCAGCCCCGCAGACTCAGGAACCCTTGAGTCCTTATCTCACTGCGCTCGCTACGGCAGGGCAGGAACTCATAACTGAAAACAATCTGGGAATTCCGATTGAAGATCCTCGCATTTGGGAGGGATGGCAGCAGGGAACACCTGTTACCAAGTCGATTGAGATTGCCAGAAACAATATCGAACGGTTAGCCGGTAAGGCTCCCCAGACGGTACAGCAGAGTCCTGCACAGCAGAACCCTGCGCCAGCTTCAGTACCACCATCTGCGCCGTCAACCCAGGGTGCGCCACAGAAAAGTATTAAAACAATTAGTACATTGTCCGAAGCAGCACAATTATTCGCTGACGGCAACATTGCCCCTGCTCAATACAGGGCAGCCAAGAAGCAGATAAAAGAAAGCGGCTCGGCAACGTTATAGAAAGAAAAGACAATGGCAGCAGGCCTTTCCCTTTCAGACTCTTCTAGTCTGGATAGTATGTCGAAAATCATTGTCGCTGAAGCAATAGACAACGTAGAGCCTTCTGCTCCTATGGCAGATCTTGTTTCTCGCTATCCTATCGAGAATGGCGCGAAGCAGGTCAATGTGCCGATCTGGGGCAGGCAGTCTGCGGTTGCTTTGACAGAAGGTGTTGATATTGGTGTGCCTCAACAGGCTACGGCGACAGTCGTAAACCTGACGGCTACCGAACACGGCATCCTTTCGTTTGTCAGCGACAGGCTTAAGCACGAGAACAACGAGAATGTACTCTCAGCAGTAGGAACTATGCACGGTCGTGCAGTGGGCCGATTGCTGGAC
>Ga0114909_1001339_pt1 | contig 13944 bp, 13 predicted proteins | sample MalvireepMed_906_FD_87290 | JGI IMG/M metagenome (GOLD analysis project Ga0114909, IMG submission 87290) | Marine viral communities from the Global Malaspina Expedition - Malaspina viral metaG DeepMed_906 | ecosystem: Environmental > Aquatic > Marine > Oceanic | place: Mediterranean Sea...
CTAATACACTAATAAACTTATAAAAAGACAAAGGCTAACCTTGATAACTATAAAACATGAAAAAGTGATCCAGAAACAATTTTTGAGTGACTAAAGGTTTAAATAGACAACTATTTTTATTTGTACCCAATAAGAAAGCCAACTATTTAAAAGCATCGTATCAACTAAGTCAATCTATGGTTATTTCTTTATCGGCAATGTTAGTATTTTCTTTTACTTTTTTTAGTTAAATCATCAGCTTTTACTATTTTACCTGCTAGCTGTTGTGGTTGAAATGGCTTAGCGGAGCATTCTTCTTGATCTTGCGCTTCATTGTTTTGGCTGTAAAGGATAACTCTATCGGGCTTATTCTCCGGCATTAATTTATCACTAATAAATTCTTTAACTTGTGGCAATGTTAGTGAAAGAATCTCGTTGAGCAACTGCTCTTTGTGAATGAATAGGTTATCTTGATTACAAATAGCAGCCCAAAAGCGTTGACTTTTAATTCGTAAATTTTGATCTTTTTCTTGCAGCTGACCCGCTAGGCCTTGTGTTAATTCTTGCCAGTCATCTAGGCTGATATCATCTAGGAAAGTTAAACAATCACTAATAAACTCGTCCATTATCTCCACTAGAGCAACAGAGTCGGTATGAGGTGATTGAATATAAAAGGCGATACCAGGGTAGCGATTAATAGGCACATATCCAACGCCAACAATGTAGCCATATTGCTTTTCAGTGCGCATTTGTTGGAAAAAGAATGGTGATAATAAGTGACTGGTGATCATGGTTAAAGCCGTGGTGTCATCCCCTTTATCAAGCATTGGTATGTAAATTACGCTCGCATGATCATGGTCACTTAATGATATCGGATATAATAAAGTTTCTTGCTTGTTAATATCAATAACAGGGCATTGCACTATATTTTTACTGTCAATTCCGCTGCTAAATGCCTGCTTTATATCATTGCTAATTTGATTCGCATGGTGAATTAACCAATTGCCATGGATAAGAACTTCGACAGTGACCTGATTAAATAGCTGTTGGCAAAAGTGGTTGTACTGATCATAGCTAATGTTCGTTAGTGTATTTGCTAACGCAGAACTACTTGGATTATTTGGTTGCATTAATGAGCTTAAACTAGCAAATAATTGTGAAATAGATTTGCTTTTATCGCTATTTTGCCAATGTTTTATTAACTGCTGCTTAAATAAATCAAAGTGCTCTTTATCTACATGATGACTTTTTAGCTGAGCCAACAACTTTGTTAATAATAAACTCTGATTTTCACTAATACCGGAAATTTGTAAGGTAATGCCACCTTGATGAGCGTATAAATGATAATGAATGCCGGCAAGTTCAGCGTCATAATTTTCTTCAACAACCGTATCGCTATACAAGTCGACAAAAAGTCTGGTCATGGCAATATTTTCAATACTGGCTATTGCGAATGGTGAATCTATGCCTATGTATAGGTAACCTTTAGGTACTTTAAACGTTGTATCTTGCTTGTACCATACAGATAAACCATTGTTGTCTATTATTTTTACCGGTGTTTTTTTATCTTGTATATCATTATTTAGGTTAGGTTCGGTAACAATATCGCTTGAATATACTTCTGGGGTGCCAACAATATAGGGATTCACGTCTGGTAATTTAAGTTGTTTAAGCCAAAAGTTTTGTTCAGTATTTTCGAGGGAAATATCTTGCCAATGTGCAATTTTTTCTGCAGGAATAGAATTGACTTTATAAGGCACTTGATACCAGAAGCTTGTTTGATCAAATGAGTTGTTTTGGCTGATATGAATAATACGCATGTTGTCAGCTGATAAATAATTGAGCAGCTTTTCAATATGTTCATCTGACATACCAGTCATCATGTAATCCCCATAAATGTAATCATCGACAGGGTAGTGATGCATATTTAGTACTAGTTGACTAACACTGTCTATGGGGCGCATTTTTTCATGATAAGTAAATGATAATTGGCTTATCTCTTGTTTTTCTTGGTAGTAGTGTTGGGCAATTTTATTATTTTTCAATAGTTGAATATATGAAAAAACGACATCTACAATATCGTTAATATGTTGTTCCCCCAACTCGGTTAAGGCGATGCTAATATTAAAATCTTTGAAATTTGAGCCATTAATCCCTGAACCAGCCGTTAAGCTCATTGCCCAACGTTGTTTTTTCAATACAGATAAAACACTTCCTTTACCTTCGTGTCCTAATAAATAAGCGAGTATTGATTCAGGCTTGCCTTGATAATACTTATCAATGCTTTCCATAGCGAAACTGATGATTAGTTGATGATCATTTTTCACCGGATGAACATCAATTTTAATTTGCTGGTGCACAGCTAAGTACAACGGCTGATTAATTACTGGTATCTGGTTCTTGGCAGGTTTTACATCGGAAAACTTTTGTTCTGCTAATGTTTTTAAGTCAGCTAAACTTTGCGGGCCTTCAAGTGCAAGAGTCATGTAATGGGCGCAGTAATATTGGTTGAAAAAATCACGAACCTCTTTACTAATACAGCTGTCGTTTCTGTCTGCCAACGTATCTAAATTACCAACGGAAAACTGTGAAAACGGGTGTTTTTGATTGATGGTTTCTTTATGTACATCATATAAGCGTCGAATATCATCTTTCAGTTTTAGCGTAAATTCTGCATCGATATTTTGCCGTTCTTTAATAACAAATTCATCGGAAAGAAGAGGCGCAATAAAAAATTGACTGAACCTATCAAGCGCTGATTGGAAATGATGACTAGCGATATCAAAAAAGAAGCAAGTATGTTCAGTTGCCGTCCATGCGTTATGACTACCACCATATTGACTTATAAATTTTTGATATTCACTACCTTGTGGATATTTTTCGGTACCCAAAAATAACATATGCTCTAAAAAGTGTGCCAGCCCTTGTCTTTCTTTAGGATCATTAAAGTGACCAACATTTACAGCTAATGCCGCAGCAGATTTATTACTATCGTTATTATGGACTAACAATACACGCAGGCCATTATCTAAAGTAATTGCTTGATATTGTTTTAAATCATTTGGACTTTGCTTTAACACTAAGGCTCCTAAGAACACTTTATACCGCAAAGCGTTGACAAGAAATTTATCTTATAATTATTAGGTAAATGAATAAAATCCTCTGTAGGTAATCCCCTAAATACTTTTAAGGAATAACGAGAGAGTATTTTATTCTTAACAGTTGTTACTAAAATACTAGTATTTCTATTACTATAGCCGCAAAATTCATACTGACTCAATACTTTACTCATTTTTTGTTAAAAAATGCAGAAATTTTACTTTGTTAGATACGTTGCCGGAGACTGAATGCAACTTTATATAATGCGACATGGCGAAGCGCAAAACCCTGTTAGTCATTCGCAGACGAATGATAGTGAGCGAGAGTTAACTAAGCAAGGGCAGTTTGAAGCACAGCTGATGGAGAGCTGGCTAACAAAGATGAAAATTGAAGTCGGTCAGATATGGGTTAGCCCATTCATTAGGGCGCAACAGACCTGTGAACTAGTATCAAAAAATCTTGGGGTTAAGGCACAAACGTTAAGTTTTATTACTCCAGCAGGAGATGCTAAACAAGTTCATGATTATATTGATGGCGTTATCGTTGGCCAGTTAGAAAGTATGTCTGAAAATGTTAATGAAACAGAGTTAGAGGCTTTATTAATAGTGTCGCATATGCCCTTAGTTAGCTACCTAGTGGCAGAATTAACAAATTATCAAGATTCCCCTATTTTTGCTACCGCGGCTATTGCGGAAATTGATTACGATATTAAGTCGATGCAAGGAAGGTTGGTACGGTTAATATCACCGTTAGATTTATGTGAACAGTGAAGGAATTAGCCTCTAAGATATTTGTCTTTTAATTCTATTAAGGCCAATAAGGCACCATCGCCACCCCATTCTAACGGTGCTTGGTGGAAGGCCATTACATCAGGATGTTGAACTAACCAATGAGGTACTTTATTTTTAAGTATGTAAGAACCAATACCGTGTACAATACAAATGCATTGCGCATGCTCTTTTTGACAAGCGTAAAGTAATGCGGCGAGCTCCTTTTTAGCTTGTTGTTGATCTAACCCATGTAAATCAAGAATTAAATCTGGTCGATAATACCCGCGGCGCAAGTTTTTAACTTCAAAGCTATCAACGCCATCGCGCAAGTATTTCATTGGCCCTTGTTTATTTAGGTTAGGCTCAAATTCATCGGAAAAATGAAATTGTGCCAATGCTTTACTTTGTTGATTGTGACTTTTTTTATGAGCGAGTAACTTATTAAGCTTGCTGCTCGTTTTTACTGGGTGTATGGTGTCGAGCACAAGCGGTTTGACCTGAGAAACAGCATCGCTAAATAGCTTTTTGTCATCATCTTCAGTATTCGTTGTCTTGGACGTCTCTTTATTGACTTCCTGACTGCTTACTGTTGTTTTAGACGATTGTTCATTTTGGCAGCGTATTTTCTTTTTGATGGCTTTTAATGCCGTTTTTTGGTCGGTATTTTTCATGACGCTATCTTTGATAATTAAGAGCCTAGTGTAAAACACTTACTTTGAAATATATATTTTTAAATACAATTTTTAAACTCATGCTTTGAATATCAGCATTGACGTTTACATGAAAGGCGTGATTAACACGCATAGATAGGATTACGAGTGACAGATACTAATTTTTCTCAAAGCAATAGTGTTAACTTAAACAATGAAATAAGCCAGCAATTGCACACATTAGCTGATTTTTGTCGATATGGCGCCAGTTTATTTAACCAAGCTGAACTATTTTATGGTCATGGCAGTGATAATGCTTTTAGTGAAGCATTAACGTTAGTAATGCATGCATTGTCGTTACCTGAAAACTTGAGTGAACAAGTTATGTCTTGCCGTTTATTAGAGAGTGAAAAGTTAACCATATTAGCACTTTTTGAACAACGAGTGACTGAGCAAGTGCCTGTTGCTTATATTACGAATCTTGCTTACTTTGCCCAACTGCCATTTTATGTTGATGAACGAGTATTAGTGCCGCGTTCTCCTATTGGTGAGTTAATTGAACAACATTTTTCTCCATATTTTAGTGAAGATAAAGCGCCGAACCGTATTCTCGATTTATGTACCGGTAGTGGTTGCATTGCCATTGCTTGTGCTAGTTACTTCCCCGAAGCGGAAGTTGATGCTGTTGACTTATCAGCAGATGCCTTAAATGTTGCGCAAATTAATATTGAAAATCACGGGTTAAGTGAACAAGTTATTCCAATTCAGTCTGATGTTTTTTCTGGGGTTGAAGGGCAGAGTTATGATTTAATTGTTACTAATCCTCCGTATGTTGACCAAGAGGACATTGACAGCTTGCCAACAGAGTACACGCATGAGCCTGAAATGGGCTTAGGATGTGGTGAAGATGGCTTAGATATAGTCAGGGTTATATTGGCACAAAGTGCTGAGCATCTTAATGAAGATGGTATATTGATTTGTGAAGTGGGCAATTCACAGTACCATGTTGAAACGGTTTACCCAGAAGTTGACTTTACCTGGTTAAGTTTTGAGCGCGGCGGCCATGGTGTATTTATGTTAACTAAAGCGCAATTAGAGCAATTTAACGCTGTATTTATAGCGGCGTTAAAATAATAGATAAAAAGTAATAAGCGATAAGTAAAATATCACTAAATAAATTAATAGGCGGAAATGTAAATGTCAGGTAATACCTTCGGAAAATTATTCACGGTAACTTCATTTGGTGAAAGTCACGGTTTAGGTTTAGGAGCCATAATTGATGGTTGTCCTCCTGGACTTGAGTTAACTGAAGCTGATTTACAAATTGATTTAGATCGACGTCGCCCAGGAACTTCTCGTTATACTACTGCGCGTAGAGAAGCCGATGAAGTCAAAATTATGTCGGGCGTTTTCGAAGGTAAAACCACAGGCACGCCAATTGGCTTGATGATTGAAAATACAGATCAACGTTCAAAAGACTATGGCAATATCGCGCAAAGCTTTCGCCCGGGTCATGCAGACTATACCTACTGGCAAAAGTATGGTTTAAGAGACTATCGTGGCGGTGGTCGTTCTTCAGCAAGAGAAACCGCAATGCGTGTTGCTGCCGGTGCAGTTGCTAAAAAATATTTAGCTGAAAAGTTTGGTATTAAAATTCAAGGTTGTGTTACGCAAATTGGCGACATTAGTGCAACGTCATCTGACGGCGGTGCATTCGATTTAAACACAGTAAACTGGAATGAAGTCGAGCAAAATCCATTTTTCTTTCCAGATAGCAGCAAACTTGACGCATTAGATGTTTATTTACGCGATGTTATTAAAAGTAAGGACTCAATAGGTGCCAAAGTAACTGTCGTTGCTAGCAACATACCTGTTGGTTTAGGCGAGCCAATTTTTGACCGTCTGGATGCTGATATCGCTCATGCATTAATGGGAATAAATGCGGTTAAAGGTGTTGAGATTGGCGATGGCTTTGCCGTTGTTAATCAGCGAGGCTCTGAGCATAGAGACGAATTAACCCCAGATGGTTTTTCATCAAACCATGCTGGTGGTGTGTTAGGTGGTATTTCTTCTGGTCAGAACATTGTTGCCCATTTGGCACTAAAACCAACGTCTAGCATTGGCGTGAGTGGTAAAACGGTTGATTTAAGTGGTGAAGCTACAGACATTATTACCAAAGGTCGTCATGATCCTTGCGTTGGTATACGTGCTGTTCCTATTGCTGAGGCTATGCTAGCACTTACCTTAATGGATCACTTTTTACGCCATCGTGGTCAAAATGCTGATGTTGTCTGTATTACCCCAGATATTGAAGCTGAGCAAAACTAAGTTAAGTAAAACTAAGTTAAGTAAAACAAAGTTAAGCTAAACAAAACCAAATTAAGTACAATAAAAAGAACTAATCTGAGAGTTACTCACAGGTTAGTTCTTTTTCTTTTTTCGCTCTGTTTTAAATGACAACTAAGGCAACTTCATTGAAATTATTCACTCGGCTTTCATCAAGCTATTTTGTTTATTTTGCTTTACTCGGTTTAGTCTCTACTTTTTCATCTGTCTTTCTTGACGGTAAAGGTTTTACATCCATTGAAATTGGGGAAATTCTTGCCATCATCACCACCACCAAAATCATAGCGCCAAGCTTATGGGCGATGATAGCGGATAAAACAGGTAAACAATTAGCGATTATCCAACTTGGGGCTTTGTTGGCTCTGTTAAGTTTCTCAGCGCTTTTTTGGCTAAATGGCTATTGGCCTATAACTTTTTGTCTAGCATTGTTCAGCTTGTTTTCAACCGCTATTTTACCGCAATTAGAAGTATTAACTTTAGCGTCACTTCGCCATAGCAGTAAAATATATGCAAGAGTACGCTTGTGGGGTAGCTTAGGTTTTATTGTTTTAGCAATCTTAGCTGGACAGGTAATGAGTTATTTCAGCTCGGACGCTTTTACCTATTTAGGGTTATTTATTTTAGCCGCTTTACTTTTTTCGACTTTAAGACTCAAACAAGTAAAACGCTCAGCCACAGCAAAAATAAACGGGAAAATAACCACAGCTATAAGCCTCAGTCATAAATTATTAGACTCGAAGTTTATTGCATTTTTTGTTGGCGGTGTTTTATTACAGATAAGTTTTGCGCCATTTTATGGTTTTTTTGCTTTATTTCTACGCGATCTTTCTTACCCTGGTTTTACGGTTGGATTGTTGGTCTCTTTAGGTGTCGTTGCAGAGGTTGTTGCCTTTATTTACATGGGGAGTTTGTTTAAACACTTTGCTTTAAAAACATTACTGGTTTTTAGTTTAGCTGTTACTGCACTACGTTGGTTCTTAGTTCCGCAAGTCGCTGATTCCTTATATTTATTAGCTTGTACTCAGCTTATTCATGCGGCGAGCTTTGCTGTTTACCACAGTGCCAGCATGCGCTTTTTGTCAATGCATTTTACTAAACGACAACAAGGTCGAGCTCAAGGAGTATACCTGGGTGGCGTTTATGGTGTAGGTGGTGCTATTGGCGCATATGTTACGGGGGTATTATGGCTTGACGGCAGCGGCGCCACTACAGCGTTCACTTTTGCTGGGTTTAGTGCTTTGCTTGGCGCTATCTTTATGATGTTCTTAAAAGAAAAGTAGTCTAGCTAGCAAAAAAGTGAGTTGCTTTTATGCTTTTGTCTAAGTTTTGCTTCAAAGCACCTTTTAATTTAAGCTGAATCACTTACCCAGTTGAAAATAAAAATAAAACCTTAGCCGCTAAAATAAGAATAAAGCTATGATTAAACTCCCTCAAATCGGTCCCGCAGTATTAGTTACTGCAGCATTTATTGGTCCAGGTACAGTAATAACGGCAACGATGGCCGGCGCTAACTATGGGTTCAGTTTATTATGGGCATTAGTGTTTTCTGTTGGCGCTACCATTATTTTGCAGGAAATGGCAGCACGCTTAGGAGTGGTGACGCAACAAGGTTTGGGTGAAAATATACGGCTTGCTTGTAACAATCCTATCGTAAAAATCTTCGCTATTTTGTTAGTTGTTGCAGCCATTGTTGTTGGCAATGCGGCTTATCAAGGAGGCAATATTTCAGGGGCTAGCCTAGGCTTGAATCATGTTTTAGGTGCGGGCAATTGGTTCTTAGATATGTCTATTTGGCCGCTAGCTATAGGGCTTATTGCCTTTGCAGTGTTAGCAAGTGGTAGTTATCAGTTTATTGAAAAGTCTTTGATTGCTTTGGTGGCAATAATGAGTATTGCTTTTTTAGCAAGTTTTTTACTTATCCCTTTTAACGCCAGTGAGTTCTTTTCAGGCTTGTTAATCCCGAACCTACCAACAGGGGCAACGTTAACCGTTATTGCTTTAATAGGTACCACCGTAGTGCCTTATAATTTATTTCTTCATAGTGCCAGTGCAAGTAAAAAATGGCAGCATCCAAATCAGTTAGGACAAGCAAGGCAAGATTTATATTTTGCAATTCCTTTAGGTGGCCTTATTTCAATTGCAATTGTCTCAACAGCGGCAAGTGCTTTCTTTGGCCAACAAGTTCAGATCAACACTGCAGCGGATATTGCGCCAGCTCTACAGCCCATTTTTGGTGATTATGCAGGGATATTTATTGCGGTTGGCTTATTTGCGGCAGGAATTTCATCAGCGGTTACAGCCCCACTTGCTGCAGCTTTTGCACTAAGTGGCATCTTAAATTTAAACCGTCAGTTAAATTCATTTTCATTTAAATTAATCTGGTTTTCCATATTATTTATTGGCGTTATTATTGCGAGTTTGGGTTATAAACCCATGGTGATTATTTGGTTTGCACAAGTCGCTAACGGTATCTTGTTACCACTTATAGCGTTATTTTTACTTTTTATGATGAACAATCGATTACTCGGGCAATATAAAAACACGTTAAAACAAAATGTATTAGCGACAGGAGTCGTGTTAATAACTTTGTTGCTCAGCGGCCGAAGTTTATTTTCAGCCTTTGGGTGGTTGTAATGATCAAATATTTATATTTATCTAATGCGGATTTATAAAAAACGTCTGAATTATGCTGCTATTTTACTGTAACTAAGTTAATTTTGCTGCTAATTGATGTTATATTCTACTCTTGAATAATTAAAATTAGTAAATGACTAAAATGATTGAAGAACAACAAAATATTTTAAAAAATGCGGTGCATACTATTGTCGACTACCCAAAAGAGGGCATTTTATTTAGAGATGTCACAGGGATTTTAGATGATGCTGAGGCTTTTTCATTATCAATAAACTTTTTAAAAGAAAAATACCAAAATAAAGGTTTTACTAAAGTGGTAGGCACTGAAGCGCGAGGTTTCTTATTTGGTGCTCCATTGGCATTAGCACTCGGTGTTGGTTTTGTACCGGTAAGAAAACCAGGTAAGTTGCCACGTAAAACATTTGCTCAAGATTACCAGTTAGAATACGGCACAGATACTTTAGAAATTCATCAGGATGCACTAACGGCAGATGATAATGTTTTGATTGTTGATGATTTATTAGCAACAGGCGGTACGATAGAAGCGACCACCAAACTAATTAGACGTCTTGGTGCTACCACCCAAGAAAGTGCTTTTATTATTTCTTTACCTGACTTAGGCGGAGAAGCTAAATTAGAAGCGCTAGGTTTATCAGTTACCTCATTACTACAATATGAAGGCGAATGATATTTTGCTTTTAGCGCAGTACATTGTTTTTAAATAATAAAAAAGCGAAACAGTTAACTGTTTCGCTTTTTTTGTCGCTTAAGGTAAAGCTATTTTTTACCCAATAATGTAAATATGTTTTTAGCTATTTCTGTATTGTCTATCTTACCACTAAACATCTCACTATTTTTGCCAAAGGCAAAGACAGGCACATCGACAGCGGTATGACCATTTGATGTCCAGCCACTATTCGTACGTTTATCAATGAGCTTTTTAACGGCAATATAAATAGTTGTTTCAATGCTTGGTTTAACTTGTTGCTGTTGTGCACTTTCATCTAAAGCATAAAATTTAACTAATTGCTCAGACGCTTGATATTTTGCTTGTTGCAATAACCTTATCTCAGCTTGTGTTACTTTAAAATTAAGCAGTTTGCTGGTTTCCTTTATCGTAATGTCCTTTGCGGCTAGTTTTTTAGCTATATTATGTGGTGAACGTTTCATAGTGCGAAGCACTTCTGGATTCCACTCATATTTACCTTCAGCGGCAATGGTAAAACCACCGGTGCTATGGTCGGCAGTAAGAACAACCAAGGTATCAGGGTTGTTTTTCACATAGTTTTCTAGGTATTCCATAGTTTTGGCAAGATCAGCCATCTCAGCCATTGCTGCAGCAATATCATTGCCATGGCCAGCCCAGTCTATCTGACTAGCTTCAACAAGCAGGAAGTAGCCATCATTATTCTCTAATTGAGTCGTTGCAGCTTGTGTCATTGTTAATAGACGGTGTTTATTCGAATCGTCTAATGCCCATGGTAAACCATCATCGGCAAATAAGCCTAAAACAGGCTTTTCTTGAGGTAATGAACTTAGCCCTTTAGGGTTATCTAAATAATGAAAGCCAGCAGAGGTAAACTCATTGACTAAATTCCTATCTTCACGAATAAAGTACTGCCAACCACCCCCTAAAATAACGTCAGCTTTTATACCGTCATCGATATAGCTATCGGCAATGGCATTATAGTTTCTTCTATTTTCATTATGAGCAAGGTACGAGGCAGGTGTTGCATGATTAACTTGTGAAGTAACAACAACGCCGGCTTTTTTTCCTTGTTTTTTTGCCCATTCAAGCACAGTTTCAATCGGCTTTTTATCGACATCAACGCCAATAGCACCATTATAACTTTTAACACCCGTTGATAGCGCAGTTGCAGCGGCAGCTGAGTCGGTTACGAAACCGGAAACCCGTGCAGGGTAGGTACTTGCCATACCGACAAGGTGACGGTCAAAAATAGTTTCTTCAATAACCTTTGTCTCAGGGTTATCATTAAAATAACGGTAAGCCGTGGTATAAGCAGGGCCCATACCATCACCAACGACCATAATAATATTTTTAGGGCTGTTATGACTGTTGTTAGGTATAGAATTATTTGATGCGTTCACATTAGTATTGTCAGTGGCAGTGCAAGCACTCAAGGCTAATGTGATAAGTGTGGTGGAAAATAGTTTATTCATTATGTTAGCTTTTATCGTTAATGTTTTGTTGTTCATTGAAAGAAAATTAGTTTTTTGTTGTTAGCTTAAGCCAAACTAGACGATGGTCTGAAGACGCTTTTCTATCTTTTATTAACCTGTAGTTGTCGTCCGTTTTCAATGGCCAAAAAACGCCGGAGTCTTTAATGGTTAAGCCGCTAACTGAGGGTAAAACATAGTCCACCCTCATGCGCCAAAATGCAGTGTGATGTTTACCATGAACATTATCAGGGCTATGCTTTTCTCCTGCTTGGCTTTGTGGGTTTGCATCTTGAATTTTATCACTACCTAATAATGAAGCAATACCAGCTTTAATCGCATTACCATCAACAGTTGTGGCATTTAAGTCTCCTAAAATTACAAATGACTCTTTGTTTTTAAGTCCACCTTGTCTGTCTTTGTCATCGTATATATAACTCGACTTTTCAGGTGAAATATAATCATGCCAAAAGCGAATTTCATCATGGTTGCGCGTTCCATGCCTATCTTCTGGGCCATCAAATACTGGTGGGGTTGGGTGACTTGCTAATATATGAATCGTTTTACCGTCAACATTGACAGGCACGTCCCAATGAGATTTTGAAGATAACCTAAGTGCTTGCCATACTTCTTGGCTGTACCATGGTTCATTTGTTACTGGATCCATTGGCATTAATGCATTAGGCATGTCATGGCGTTTAAAATATTGAAAACTTCTGATGTTGTCAAAATCAATAGGATATTTAGATAATAATACCATGCCAAAATGGCCAGGAAAATGACCATACCCGAAACCATCATCGGGTAACTTGCCTTTTTCACCGTCACCATTAATGTCTAAGCCAGAGTTTACCCCTGTGTTGACAGGACCTTGATAAAAGTATGGGAAGTTAATTGCCTTTTGGCCGTTTTGCGATTTATTTAAATAATTCTTTATAAAGCTCTTTAAGGCTTGATGATTATCATCTTGATTATCAAATTCGTTAAGCAGAATAATATCAGGGCTGTTAATTTGAATTATTTCAGCAATGTTTTTAATTTGTTGATGATCGCTTTTTAGAGCATTGCTCAATGTTTTTGATGAAACATTTAACGGTACACCGCGTTTATGGTCAATATAATTTAATGCTTCCATACTTACATTAAAGGTGGCAACTTTTAGTGTTGTCGCCTGTGTAATAGTCATAGCAAGCAGCATCCAAGTAATAAGAATAATATAAAGGTATTTTTTCATAATGGTTTTTTATAGCAACTTTATTTAATTAAGCCGCAACCTCGCAAAATCATGTCACAAAGAAAAGCGATAACTTGATCAACGTCATCCTCTTCGAAGTCGGCGCGATTCATTATCGTTAAAATTTGAGTTTCAAAGTCAGCATAATGTTGAGTGGCTGACCATATAAGAAAAATTAGATGCACGGGATCAACATTAACCATCTCACCATTATCTATCCATTGTTGAAACAGTTTAGCTTTTTTTCTTACCCATTGACGTTGGTATGTGCGAGCGTAATCTTTTAAATGTTGAGCGCCCTGAATAATTTCCATGGCATATATTTTCGATGCTTCTGGGTGGTTGAACGACATTCTAACTTTGGCTTCGATGAACTTTTCAATCGCAACTTTTGGACCTTCATCTGCTTCTATATCGCCAATGCCTTCATCCCACATCTCAAGTGTGTGTTCAAGCACAGCCTGATAAATGTTCTCTTTGTTTTTAAAGTAATAAAGAATGTTTGCTTTTGGCAACTCGGCACGATCAGCAATAGATTGCACAGTAGCGCCTCTATAACCTTGTAGAACAAATTCTGTTCTAGCCGCTGCTAGAATTTTAACCTGGCTTTTAGCTCGAATATTACCGGTTTTTTTAACTTGATTAGCGCTAGTCATGCTCTTTACTCTGTGTTCGTTATTATTTTCATGATTTTTATTACTTTTTTCATGCGACTTTTTACCAGTCAGACCGACAGATGTCACACATTTTCTTTAATATTTAAGGAATTAATGGTCAAATAATTTTCAGCAGGATGTTACTCATATACTCTTAAGCTGATTTCTACTTCTTATGCTAAATAAGTATTCAATCTAGTTGTCTCATAAAGATTTTGACTCCAACACTCTAAAAGAACAACTTCATAAACTTTAACCATAAAAATTATTTACTCATCTTTAATCCTATCCGTAAAGACAGTATTTACTATGTGGTTAATCGCCTATTATTACAAGTTAAGTTTATATGTCACTCTAATATTTGACCATATGGATAGTTTTTATACTCAAATGTAATA
>Ga0114909_1001351_pt1 | contig 13856 bp, 11 predicted proteins | sample MalvireepMed_906_FD_87290 | JGI IMG/M metagenome (GOLD analysis project Ga0114909, IMG submission 87290) | Marine viral communities from the Global Malaspina Expedition - Malaspina viral metaG DeepMed_906 | ecosystem: Environmental > Aquatic > Marine > Oceanic | place: Mediterranean Sea...
AAATATTGGTTTAGCTAATGCTGCTTACTACCCTTATCGCTCTGAACAAATGTCGTTATTGCTGGGTGGTCCTGCTGAGGTAAGAATTTCTCCAGGTGATGAGTACCTATTTTGGATTCGTCCTCCGCAGGCCCCTCATCTTTGGGTCAAAATTCCTTTACTCGGTATGGCAAAGAACAGCTTTTCACCCTTAATATTCTTCCTCGTTATTATAGGTTTGCTAAGTGTTATTGGTGGTTGGTTGTTTGTTCGGCAATTAAACCGTCCGTTAAAATCTTTACAACTAGCGGCTGAAGATGTTGGCCGAGGTGATTTCCCAGAGCCTTTAATTGAACGCGGTACTTCAGAGATTACGGCGGTAACCCAAGCTTTTAACCACATGTCAAAAGGCATTAAACAGCTTGAGGAAGACCGTAACTTATTGATGGCGGGTATCTCCCATGACCTGCGTACACCTCTTACTCGTATACGTTTAGCCAGTGAAATGATGTCTGAACAAGATATTTTCCTTAAAGAGGGTATTGAAATAGATATTGATGATATGAATAATATCATTGACCAATTTATTGACTATATACGCCACGACTCAAAGGATAAAGCTGAATTAGGTGACTTAAATGTACTTGTTGAAGAAGTATTGAACGTTGAAACACCTAGCGATCGGGTTATTCATTTTAATGCAGGTGATTGCCCACAAATACCTTTACGCCATGTTGCTGTTAAGCGTGCTTTAGCAAATTTAGTACAAAATGCTTTGCGTTATACTTCAGATGAGATTGATGTGCTAACAGGCGTTGATAAAGCAAAAGCTTACGCTTTTGTTATTGTCAGTGATCATGGTGATGGCATTCCTAATGCTGATATTGAACGCTTATTCCAACCTTTTACTCAAGGTGATACTGCTCGAGGAGGGGAAGGTAGTGGTTTAGGTTTAGCTATTATCAAGCGAATTGTTGATACTCACGGTGGCCGTGTTGAGTTAACAAATAAAGAAGAAGGTGGCTTACAAGCAAAAGTGTGTTTACCACTGAAATTTTGATTGTGACTTTAATCTTTAATTAACCTAAATTTCCGTGTGCTAATTCGTATGCTATAAGAGAGTCTAATAAAAAACCACTAACAATTGCTTGTTAGTGGGTTTGTTTTTTCATGAAACTTACCGCGGTTTCATACGGCTAATTACAGCTGCGGCCCTGCTGCAACTAATGACTTACCATTGTCCGTATCGGTAAACTTGTCAAAGTTGTTAACAAAGCGCTTGGCTAAATCAACAGCTTTGTTGTGCCATTCGCTAGTATCTTGGTAAGTATTTCTTGGGTCAAGAATATCACCTTCAACACCTGCAACGTTATTTGGCACTTCTAAATTAAACATTGGGATAACCGTAGTTTCAGCTTCGTCAATAGAGCCATCTAAAATAGCATCAATGATTGCACGTGTTGCTTTAATAGAAATTCGCTTGCCAGTACCGTTCCAACCCGTATTAACTAAGTAAGCTTCTGCGCCTACTGCTTCCATACGCTTGTGTAAAACCTCAGCATATTGAGTTGGGTGTAAGCTTAAGAAAGCCGCACCAAAACAACTAGAGAAGGTTGGTGTAGGTTCTGTAATACCACGCTCAGTACCTGCTAATTTAGCAGTAAAGCCTGATAAGAAATAGTATTCAGTTTGCTCTGGCGTTAACTTAGCTACTGGTGGTAAAACACCAAATGCATCAGCCGTTAAGAAAATTACTTTCTTAGCGTGGCCAGCACGAGAAACTGGTTTTACAATGTTGTCAATGTGGTGAATTGGGTAAGAAACACGAGTATTCTCAGTTTTTGAGTTATCGTCAAAATCAATTTTACCCTCAGCGTCAACGGTAACGTTTTCTAATAATGCATCACGACGAATTGCATTGTAGATGTCTGGTTCGTTTTCTTTGCTAAGGTTAATCGTTTTTGCGTAACAACCACCTTCAAAGTTAAATACACCATTGTCATCCCAACCGTGTTCGTCATCACCGATAAGCTGACGTTTAGGATCAGTTGATAAGGTTGTTTTACCAGTACCTGATAAGCCAAAGAAAATCGCAGTATCACCGTCTTTGCCAACGTTAGCACTACAGTGCATAGACGCAATACCTTGTAATGGTAAGTAGTAGTTCATCATTGAGAACATACCCTTTTTCATTTCGCCGCCGTACCAAGTACCACCGATTAATTGAATTTTTTCAGTTAAGTTGAAAGCGACAAAGTTTTCAGAGTTAAGCCCTTGTTCTTGCCATTTATCATTAACCGTTTTAGCACCATTCATTACCACGAAATCTGGCTGGTAAGTTTTTAATTCTTCATCGCTAGGACGAATGAACATATTCTTAACGAAATGGGCTTGCCATGCTACTTGTGTTATGAAACGTACTTTTAAACGTGTTGCTTCATCAGCACCACAGTATGTATCAACAACAAATAAACGTTGACCAGAAAGCTGAGTAGTTACTAAGCCTTTTAAGTGGTCCCATGTTTCAGGTGTCATGGCTTTGTTGTCATTTTTACCTTGATCAGACCACCATACCGTATCTTTTGTTACATCATCACGAACAATGTACTTATCTTTAGGAGAACGACCAGTAAATATACCGGTGTCAACATTGACTGCACCAAGTTCAGTCACTACGCCCTTGTCAAAGCCTTCGAGGCCAGCTTTAGTTTCTTCACTAAAAAGTAACTCATACGATGGATTGTAAACAACTTCTGAAACATCGTTAATGCCGTATTGTGACAAATCAATTGAGCTTTCTGGGGCGGTCATAGCAAATTCACTCCTAAGTATGACGGTATTCAATTTAAGTAGGTGGTTTGTGAGGTGTCTTATGAAAGTTTTCATGACATCTTCAAGGCGTATTCTAAGGCAATAACTGACAGAACGAAAGTAAAAAATAATCTAAGGTGAAAGTTTTCATTATAACCATCATGAATGGCAGTAGTGAATGTTGTTATTTTAGCAAAAAAAAGGAAGATTTAGAGCTGTAAAGGCTTTGATTGAAGTATTTTAATGCCTTAAGTTGAAATAAAATCAAAATAAGGCATAAGAAGTGGTACTGATAAATAAAAAATAAAAGAAATTTTTAATGTCTAACTTTCGAAATGAAACTTTGTAAGCTCAATTCATCAAAATCATATGTGGTGATACAGTAATCACATGTCATTGATATTTTACCTTGTTCAGCTAATATCGCTTTAATTTCACTTGGTTCGATTTGTGATATCGCCGCTAAACATTTCTCTTGAGAGCAACCACAGACATAATTAACCGTTTGAGGTTCAAATAATTGCACCTTTTCTTGATGATAAAGACGATACAGTAACGCTTCGGCATCCAAGTTAAATATTTCTTCAGCTTTTATAGTATTGGTTAATTGACATAAATGCAGAAAGTCTTCTTGGTGCTTTTCTTTATTCGCGCTAGAGCCGTCACCATCAGGTAATAACTGAACTAGAGCACCAGCGACTAACTGTTGTTCGGTATCGCTAAATAGCCAAATTTTAGTGGCTATTTGCTCAGATGTTTCAAAATAATGTGCTAAACAATCAGCTAAATTATCTTCGGTTAAAGCAACAATGCCTTGGTATGCCTCTCCTTGCTTTGGCCTTATGGTAATAATCATAGTGCCTTTACCGATTAATGCCTTAAGGCCAGTGGCTCTATTGGCTTCAGTTGCATCGGTTAATTTTGCAATGCCACGCATTTGTTGATTATTGTCTCCGTTTACCGACATATAACCGATAGGACCGTCGCCTTGTAGTTGCACGGTAATATCACCTTCAAACTTTAATGTTGCGGTGAGTAAGCAGGTCGCAGCAAGTAATTCACCCAGCAATTTTTGCACAGCAATAGGGTAGTTGTGGCTTTTAATGATGTTTTGATAACTTGTAGAAAGCTGCACTAATTCTCCGCGAGCATGGGCGTCGTTGAATAAGTAGCGGTTTAAAATATTAAATTGGCTCATGGTATTTAGATCCTTATCTAGCTTTTCTTTAAATTCGTTCTTTGAACTCACGTAATTTACGACGTTGTTTCTTGTCAGGTTTAGTATCGCTTGCTGGGCTTAATAATATCCCCTGCTTTCGCGCTAGGGCATTTCGCTCCCTATTTTCTATACTAGTATTGTTCTCTTGATATAAGGTTTGTGCAAAGCTTGCGTCTCTACGTTTGTCAGCCAGCGCAATTACTGTTACTTCTTTTTCATCAAATCCTTGGCGCATTTTGATGATATCGCCGATGCTAACGGCTTTACCTGATTTAGTACGTTGACCATTATAAAATACTTTACCGCCATCAATCATTTGTTTGGCAATAGCGCGGGTACGGTAAAACCGAGCTGCCCACAACCATTTGTCCAGCCGTGTTGAACTGTTTTCTTTTGTAACGGTCATAATATTAGCCTAAAGGTAAGCATTCACTTAAGTGTAGCTGGCAAGCCGAAGGTAAATTATACCTCTTTTGTTGTCATAACTGTCAGAGGAAATTTGTGCGCAAATTAACATAAGTGTCATTAATTCGCTATAGACTGACAACTCTTTTGTAAATATTAGTTAAAAAGTTGTCACATTGCTTGTTGCTTTAACTAGGGTCAAGTATTATCCCATGGATAAAGAGAATGCGATAAATTAACATTTATATAACATTCATAGCGAAAAAAAATAATAAAACAAACCTTTAAAATAAGAAAATATGCCATTCGCCACTAAATTTACTGCTTCATCTGTACTCCCTATAATGCTTGCTTTGGTAAGCCGTAAAGCCGTACAGCGACAAATAGCTCAGCTTATTATTGTTCTTTTGGTTATTTATATTGCTTTTATAAGTGCCAAAATTACTTGGTTTGTGGTGCCTGATAGTCACTCTTCGAATTTAACGATTAAGCAAACGAGTGCATTAAGCAATAGTGGTAATAGTAAAAGTGATTTTGATATCACTACCTTACAAGCACTTAACCTATTTGGCCTTTATAATGAGCAAGATGTAAAAGAACAGTTAGCACCAGTGCAAGATGCACCGCAAACACGTTTGCAACTGACTCTTTCGGGCTTAGTTGCTAGTGATGATGTAAAGACTGCCGCAGCAATTATTGAACACAAAGGTAAACAAGAAACATATGGTATTGGTGATTTAATTCTAGGAACTCGCGCTAGTTTAGAGCAAGTTTTGATGGACAGGGTAATTATCAAACAATCAGGCCGTTTAGAAACATTAATGCTTGATGGTTTTGATTTTAAAGAGCCGGCAATGAGTATTGCGAGCAATACAAGCCGTAATGATGGTAAAAAGTCAAAACAACCACAGGCCAAACCGAGCGTTATAGATCACCGTAATAATAAACAGCTAAGTAATACAGCAAAAAATTTACGAGCTGATTTAAGTAAAAATCCTGCAAAAATTACCGACTACTTGCGCATTATGCCTAAACGTAAAGCCGGTAAAATTATTGGTTATAGTTTACGGCCTGGTAAAAGTCCTGAGTTTTTTAAACTGTCGGGTCTGAAGTCAGGTGATGTAGCAGTGCAAATGAATGGCTACGATTTAGTTATTGCTACTGAAGCAGCACAAGCATTAGCTGCAATGAAACAAGCACGAGATATCTCGTTATTAGTAGAACGTGATGGTAGTTTAATGGAAGTGCTTTTTAGCATTGACTGATAATTAGATAAGACGCTTTTTATTCGCATAAATAAAATGAAGAACAATCAAGCATTGAATAGAGATATGAATAATGATTAGAAATTTTTTACTGATAATAACAACGGCCATTGCCTTTAGTAGTGTTTGTTTTGTTGGTCAAGCGAGTGCAGCGCAATACTCACCTAATTTCAAGGGTACTGAAATTACTGAGTTTGTTAATATTGTTGGTAAAAACTTGAAAAAAACAATGATAGTAGACCCTAACGTGCGCGGTAAAGTAAATGTCCGTAGTTATGATTTACTTAGTGAAGATCAGTATTATCAATTTTTTCTAAATGTGCTTGAAGTCTACGGTTATGCAGCCATCACAATGGATAATAATATTATTAAAATTATCCGTAATAAAGATGCTAAAACCGCTTCAATTCCTGTTGTCGGCAGTGATAGCAATATTTTGGGTGATGAGATGGTCACCCGTGTCGTAGAAGTTAAAAATGTTACTGTACGTGAATTAGTACCACTTTTACGTCAATTATCAGATCAAGCCGGTGGTGGTAACGTAGTTAATTATGATCCAGCTAACGTCATCATGATCACAGGTACGGCCGCTACGGTTAATCGCTTAGTGAAAATAATTGAGCGTGTTGATAGAGCGGGTGACCAAGATGTAGAAATTATCAAACTTAAATATGCGTCAGCCAGTGAAATGGTACGTATTATCGAAGCGATGAATAAACCTACTAGCGGCAAAGCAGGACAACCCACTTTCCTTATTCCTAAGATTGTCGCTGATGATAGATCAAACAGCGTTATCATTAGTGGTGAAATTAAGGCACGTGAACGTGTTACTCGTTTGGTTAAGCGCCTTGATAGCGAATTAGAAAGTAATGGTAATACCCGTGTTTATTATCTTAAATATTCAAAAGCAGAAGACCTAGTTAAAGTGCTTAAAGGCGTTAGTGACTCAATTGCTTCTGAAAAGAAAACCACTAAAACTAAAGCACGCAGCAATAACCGTGAGGTTAGTATTGAAGCGCATGAGTCAACTAATACCGTTGTGATCACCGCGCAACCTGATATGTTACGTTCTCTTGAAGAGGTTATTCGTCAACTCGATGTTCGCCGAGCACAGGTACTTGTTGAAGCAATTATCGTTGAAGTCTATGAAAGTGACGGTGTTAGCCTAGGTGTTCAATGGTATAACGAGCAAGGTGGTTTTACCCAGTTTACCAATGGCCCTGCCTCTATCTCATCTGTTGCTGCAGGTATTCAAGCGGCTGAAGGAGAGGAAGGCACAACTGTTATTAAAGAAAATGGTGATACGGTTGTTAACCCTGCTACCAATGGCGATTACAGCATACTGGCACAAGTTTTAGGTAGTGTTAGTGGTATGATGTTTGGTATTGCCAAAAATGATTGGGGCGCAATTATTCAAGCAGTAAGTAGCGATACCAACTCTAATATTCTTGCTACGCCAAGTGTTACCACCCTAGATAATGAAGAGGCATATTTCATTGTTGGTCAAGAAGTACCTATTTTGACCGGCTCAACGAGTAGCAGTAACAATACTAACCCTTTCCAAACAGTTGAACGTCAAGAAGTCGGTATTAAGCTTCGTGTTACTCCACAAATCAATGAAGGTGATGCGGTACAATTAGTTATCGAGCAAGAAGTTTCTTCTGTTAGTGGTACTACTGGTGTTGATATCTCGATTAACAAAAGAGAAGTGAAAACTACCGTTATGGCTGATAGTGGTGCTACCGTAGTATTGGGCGGACTGATTGATGAAGATGTGCAAGAAAGTGTGCAAAAAGTACCGTTGTTAGGTGATATTCCTTTTATTGGTCACTTGTTTAAGTCAACAACTAACAGCACGCGAAAGCGTAATTTAATGGTGTTTTTACGTCCAACGATTATTCGTGATGCTGGGCTGATGAATAATATTAGTGAGAGCAAGTATAACTATATTCGTGCTGATCAAATTCGTAAACACGAAGAAGGTTTGTCGTTAATGAGCAATGAAAACATGCCAATATTGCCGCAATGGCAAGATGAGCTAACTTTACCGCCATCATTTAATGAGTACCAAGGCGATATTGAAAAACAAAAGCTTGAGAATGAACAACAGCAAAGAGAAGTATTAGAAAAACTGTCAAAAGCGGAAGATAAAACTCATGGCAGATGAATCAATAGCACAGTCTTCTATTTCTGATGATGCGGAGCAGCCATTAGAGCAAGCAACAAGTTCATGGTTTTTACCATTTGCTTTTGCTAAACGTCATAGTGTTTTGGTGACAACAAACAGAGAAACAGGTGAGTACATATTGCATTGTTTAACTGATGTTGATTTTGACATTGTTATAGAAGTACGACGCTTATTAAAAGCTCCTTTTAGTTTCGATTTTCAGCAGCCGACAGATTTTGAATTATTACTCACGCAGACTTATCAAAGAGACTCATCTGAAGCGCAGCAGATGATGGAAGATATTGGTAATGAAGTTGATTTATACTCACTTGCGGATGAAATGATTGAAAGTGAAGATCTCTTAGAAAATGAAGATGATGCACCTATCATCAAGTTGATCAACGCCATGCTGAGTGAAGCTATCAAGGAAAGCGCTTCAGACATTCATATTGAAACCTTTGAAAACGCGTTGCAAATACGTTTTCGTGTCGATGGTGTATTACGCGAAGTCTTAAAGCCTAATCGTAAATTGGCTTCGTTATTAGTATCGCGTATCAAGGTAATGGCAAAACTCGATATTGCAGAAAAACGTATACCCCAAGATGGTCGTATTTCATTACGCATTGGTGGTCGAGCAGTGGATGTGCGGGTATCGACTATGCCAACAGGGCATGGCGAGCGGGTAGTATTACGTTTATTAGATAAAAATGCTGCTCGTCTAGATCTTAAAGATTTAGGCATGACAGACGGTAACCGCACAAACTTTTCTCATATGATTGAAAAACCGCACGGTATTATCTTAGTTACCGGACCCACAGGTTCAGGTAAAAGTACTACCCTATACGCAGGTCTTTCACAAATAGATGCCAAAGAACGTAACATACTTACCGTAGAAGACCCTATTGAGTATGCGATAGAAGGCATAGGTCAAACTCAAGTTAATACCAAGGTGGATATGACTTTTGCTCGTGGTTTGCGGGCAATATTACGTCAAGATCCTGATGTAGTTATGATTGGTGAAATTCGCGATTTAGAAACAGCACAAATTGCCGTACAAGCGAGTCTTACTGGTCATCTAGTTTTATCTACTCTGCATACTAATACCGCCGCAGGCGCTATTACGCGTATGGAAGATATGGGAGTAGAGCCGTTCCTCTTATCTTCAAGTTTGTTGGGTGTGTTAGCTCAACGCCTAGTACGTACCATATGCCCACATTGCCGCGCCAGTCACCTTCCAGATGAAGAAGAGCGACACTTACTTGCTTTACCAGCAGATAACCAAGCGGTTATTTATCGTGCTATAGGCTGCGCAGAGTGCAACTTTAAGGGCTATCGTGGGCGCATGGGCATACATGAATTATTACCCGTTGACGAAGAAGTGCGCGAGCATATTCATAATGGTCATGGCGAACAAGCTATTGAAAAGTATATACGTCAGCATCACGCCAGTATTCGTCGTGATGGTTTTGATAAAGTGATGTTAGGACTGACAACATTGGAGGAAGTTTTACGCGTTACTCGTGAGGATTGATCGTATCTAACCACAGTAACTTAAAGCTAATTCTATGGCAGCATTTGAATATCAAGCGGTAGATAACCGCGGCAGAAATAAAAAAGGCATCATCGAAGGTGATACCGCAAGGCAAGTACGTGGTCTGTTACGCGAACAAGGTCTTATACCGACTGAAGTTACTGCTACGTTAGCAAAGGCTAAATCAGCTAAACGCTCTAGTTTATTTAGCGGTACTGCTGGTGCTAAGGTATCTGCAGCAGAATTGGCTTTGATCACTCGTCAGCTGGCGACTCTCGTAGAGTCGGGCTTGCCCTTAGAAGAGTCATTAATGGCGGTTGGTGAGCAATGTGAGAAAAATCGCATTAAAAGCATGATTATGGGTGTGCGTACTAAAGTGACCGAAGGTTATGGCTTAGCCGAAAGTATGGCGGAATATCCTAAAATTTTTAACCGTTTATATCGCGCTATGGTCGCCGCGGGTGAGAAGTCTGGTCATTTAGATAAAGTACTTAACCGTTTGGCTGATTACACCGAGCAGCGCCAACAAATGCGCTCTCAACTTATTCAAGCGCTTGTTTATCCAATCATTATGACGGTAGTTGCTGTTGGTGTTATTGCTATTTTATTAACTGCTGTAGTACCTAAAATTGTCGGACAGTTTGAACATATGGGTGAAAATTTACCCGGGACAACCCAGTTTTTGATTGCTAGCAGTGATTTTCTTAATGATTATGGTTTGGCATTGTTGATACTAGTGGCTTTGTTAATGTTAACCTTTTCGCAATTGTTAAAAAAACCAGCTTTTGAACTCGCTTATCATCAGTATTTAATTGCGATTCCAGGGGTGGGGAAAGTCGTAAAAGGCATAAATACAGCCCGCTTTGCACGCACCCTAAGTATTTTAAACGCCAGTGCAGTGCCTTTATTGGAAAGCATGAAAATTTCTGGAGAAGTGCTTGATAACCTCTTTATTAAGCAAGAGGTAAGAGCTGCTAGTGATAAAGTCAGAGAGGGAGCAAGTTTGCGGATGTCATTAGAACAGACCAAGCTCTTTCCGCCGATGATGTTACATATGATTGCCAGTGGTGAAAAAAGTGGTCAACTAGAGCACATGCTTGGCCGCGCAGCAGACAATCAGGATAGAGAATTTGAAGCGTTAGTGAGTATATCGTTAAAAGCTTTTGAGCCTGCACTCATGGTCGCAATGGCAGGGGTAGTGCTTTTTATTGTTATGGCGATATTGCAGCCGATATTACAGCTAAATACTTTAGTCGGTGGATAGCAAGTGAAGAATTTATTCAAGAATAAATATAGGAAAAATATAATGAATAGAAGTAAAAGCCAAGGTTTTACCTTATTAGAAGTTATGGTTGTTATTGTTATCTTAGGTATCTTAGCCAGCATGGTTGTACCTAATTTAATGGGCAGCCAAGAACGGGCTAACATGCAAAAAGCAGTTTCTGATGTGACGGCTTTAGAAACCTCATTGAGTCTTTATAAAATGGATAACTATGATTATCCAAGTACAGAACAAGGTTTAGATGCTCTTGTTGAGCAAACGGATATTGAGCCAGAGCCTCGCCGTTTTCCCGAAGGTGGTTATATCAAACGTTTACCTAAAGATCCGTGGGGCAACGAATACATCCTACTTAATCCAGGCGAACAAGGAAAAATGGATGTATTCTCAACAGGGCCTGATGGTGAACCTGGTACAGAAGATGACATCGGTAACTGGAACCTCGGCGATTTCCAATAATTTCGTCTAAAAAACACTTAATCATCGTTGCCAAAATACTCGTTTAGCAAACTAAACGTCATATTTAGCGCCTTGATTAAGCGCCTTTTAGTCTGAAATTCAATGCAACTGCATTATGATGAATTATTTAAATCCACCTAAAGCAAAACTAAGCTCAAGAGGTTTTACCTTAATTGAGGTGATGGTTGTAGTTGCCTTGGTTGGTATTATTGTTACCTTGGTGCAGTTTAATTTTTCAGGTAAACGTCCTGATGATCTTTTAAAACAAGAAAGTCAGCGTTTTGCTGCGATATTTGAAGTCGCAAGTGATTATGGCATGCTCAATAATATTGAATTGGGTTTGGTCATTAAAAAAGACAGTTATCAGTTTTTAGGTTTTGATGGTGTTAAATGGGCAGAAATACCTGAGCAAGATTGGTTAAGTGTCGTTGAAATGCCTGAAGGCATTGAAATGAGCTTATCACTGGATGATCTACCCATTGAAGAGCCGCTGTTATTTGACGCAAATACTTTTAAAGAAAAAGCTGAAGATGATTTCACCTTAATGTCCGATGAGGAGAAAGAAAAGCAGATAATTCCACAGGTTTATATTTTGTCTGGCGGAGATATTAGCCCCTTCAGCCTTACTTTTTATTTCAATGAGGAAGGGATTTTATTGGCAAATGATGACGTTGAAGATCTTGCTTATCGTATTAGTGGAATTTATAGCACACCGCTGACGATTGAGGGGCCTTTGTTAGATGATTAAGTTAGTCTGTACTCGTGTTAGCAAAAAAATAATATCAGGTTTTACTTTAATTGAAGTGATGCTAGCCATGGCTGTTTTTGCTGTTGCCGGTATTGCCTTATTAGGTGTTGCTGATAATAACTATCGTCATATTAGTCACCTTGAAGAGAAAATGTTTGCTAATTGGGTAGCCTCAAATCAGCTAGTTAATGCTAGCTTAAATGAAAGCTGGCCGCCAAAAAACAACCAAAAAGGCGAAGAAGAAATGGCGGGTCGCAAATGGTATTGGCAACAAAAAGTCATAAAAACGGCTAATAAAGAAATGCAAGCTGTGGTAATGGAAGTCAGGCTAGAGCAAGATGCAGAGCTATCTATTACCAGTATGATGACCTATTTAGCGCAGGATAAACCTTGATACACAGCACAGATGAAAATAAACAACAAGGCTTTACCTTGCTTGAAGTCTTGATTGCTATTGCTATTTTTTCAGTGGTGAGTCTCGCCGGTTTTACCATTTTTGATACAGTCTTACGCGGTGATGAAAGTTCGAAAATTCGAACTGAGCGACAAAATGAACTGCAACGTTCGTTTCTATTGATAGAGCGGGATTTTAGCCAAATTGCAAAGCGTACTTTGCGCATTAATGGTGAAGCACCACAAGATAATTTTTTACAAACCTCAGGTGATAGTTTTTTAAGTAATGATCAAGCCTTAGCATTTGTCCGTTACGGTTGGACTAACCCAGGTTTACTGTTACCACGCAGTGAAATGCAAAGTGTTGCTTATCGACTTAATGATAATATTTTAGAGCGTTTACATTTTAATTTTGTCGATGCGGTAGTAGGTCAAGAGCCTAGAGTACGTGCTCTTTTGACTGATGTAGATAGCTTGGATTTTGAATTTTATGATGGCAAAGAATGGCAAAAAGAATGGTCAGGTAAGGGCTTACCCTTAGCAATTGCTATTGAAGTAGATACCTTGGATTTTGGTTTAATTCGCCGACAGTTTTTAGTCGCTGGAGATGTAGGGGCCGAAAGCACTGATGCGAATTAAACAAAGCGCTAAACAAGTGCGACATACCTATTCGTATGCATATAATCAAAAGCAACAAGGTGTGGCTTTGATTACTGTAATGCTTATTGTCGCTCTGGCTGCCATTATTGCCGCGCAAATGACGACACGTTTACAAATGCAAATGCAGCGCAGCATAAACAGCAGTTTTAACCAACAAGCTTATTGGTATGCAATGGGGGCGGAAGAGTTTAGCAAACGAATCTTAATACATGACTTTAAGGATGATGCTAAAGTCACACACTTAGGACAAACTTGGGCCCAGCAAGAAGAAGCTTACCCTGTCGATTTTGGCGAGATCAGTGGAAAAATTAGTGATTTGCATGCTTGTTTAAATTTAAATGCATTAAGAGTTAGTAGTGATAGTTCAGGCAATAATAATTCAGGTTCTGGCTCTGATAATAACTCAGGTTCAGGTAATTCGAGTGGTGATGGCAATACAAGTCCACCGTCAAATAAACAGCCAGCCCGTATTGCTTTAGAGCAGTTAATAACAATATTGGCTATTGATGGTGTGGGTGAGTTTGAAGCGGAAGCAATGGCTGATGCGCTCACCGATTGGCTTGATAGTGACGGTTATATAACGGGTACTTCTGGCGCAGAAGATGATGACTATGCCAGTCGAGAGTTTGCCTATTTAGCGGCAAATCATTACCTAGCGAGTGTCAGTGAATTAAGGTTAATTGAACATTTTACACCTGCGGTGATAACTGCGCTCAAACCTTATGTTTGTGTTTTACCGCAAAATAGTGATCATAAGATAAATATAAATACCCTTGATGGTGAACAAGCTGAATTGTTGCAAGCCTTATTAAATTCTAGTCTGGATGAAGCTCAGCAAATTTTATCGGCGCGTGAAGAGGATGGTTTTGAAACCATAGAAGATTTTTATAATTCAGAAGAGTTAGGTAAAGTAACTTTAGATACTTGGCAAAAAGATCAG
>Ga0114909_1001352_pt1 | contig 13855 bp, 24 predicted proteins | sample MalvireepMed_906_FD_87290 | JGI IMG/M metagenome (GOLD analysis project Ga0114909, IMG submission 87290) | Marine viral communities from the Global Malaspina Expedition - Malaspina viral metaG DeepMed_906 | ecosystem: Environmental > Aquatic > Marine > Oceanic | place: Mediterranean Sea...
GAACTGATTGCCAGTGGCGGCGTGTTGCCACAGGACGATCAGCGACTTGCCATGCAGGTCGAGGCGGCTCGATCCCCGCTTGACATCCTCAGACAGTCACAACTGGAACAGGGACAGGCGGCGATGGCGCAGCGTGGACTGCTTGGACAGGGGCCGGAAGCTGAGTATATGGAACGGCTGGAAGGGCAATTAGCCCCGATGTACACTCAGGCCGCTCAACAGATTGCGCTCGAAGAAGGCGACCGAGCCGATACACGGTATCGTCAGGCACTCGACCAACTGAACCAACAGGCGATGACGCAACGGCTGTCTACGGACCAGCGGTATGCTCAAGCGCGGTCGCTTCAGACTAATATGGCTCTGGATCGGGCGCGACGACAGGACGACAGGCTTCAGAATGCGATTCAAACGGCGTCCAACCTGACAATGGAGCAAAGTCGGAACCTTGTGGATTCCGTCAACGCCCTGTCGGGTGTCCAGCAAATGCGGCAGGATGCAGCGGTCGAGATGCTTGGCAAGAACATGGAATGGAACAAGTTTCTCGCTGAATACGGCCTTGAACGCGACAAAACAATGGAAGCGTTGCAGCAGGGACGTTATGAATTTATCTTGCCACTGATTCAGGAGTACATGAAGGCCGCAGCGATGTCTGCTGAAGGCTATGTCTCTGGGACATCGGGCTAACGATAATGGCGAATCCATATCTACCATCCGGGATCAGCCGACGACGACAACTTATGGCTCAACCCCGTGAGTCTGGTCGTCAGCAGTTTGGCGAGATGTTGTCGGGGATCGGGGGAGGATTGTTGTCCGGGCGAGATGCGGTGCGGGATATTCGAGAGGAGGACGAGACACTGACACGCCTCTTGGCATTGATGGAAAGTCCGTCTACTAATGTCAGGGCGGAACGGATCTTGTCACGGATGTTCGCCCCTTATTCTGGGCTTCAAACAGGCAATATCAACTTTAAAGTGGGTCAACAATAACATGGCACTACTAGATCCTGCGAGACAACGACAAGTCGGAATTGATCCATATACCGGCGCACCACCGTCGCCACAGGTGGCTCCGACAGGACACACAGGGCCGCAGACGCCGCCTGTTGGGAATCAAGTTCGCCCCCCGGCGCGACGGACACTTGCACGGAACCCGCTAGCGAAGAAGCCACGTGGCACGCAACGACGGACACGTCCCGGTGTCGTTCCGCATGCAGGGGCACCAGGCGCAGCGGCGATGCCCAAGAGTTCGCTGCCGTCATCGCCAGTCGGGACGAGTTGGGCGACAGCGCGACAGCTTGGTAATGGGGGGTACGCCTAGATGTCAACACAGCGACGGATTGGAAAGGCCATTGAGTCGGCTCTTGGCGTTGGCACGGACATCTGGAAAGCGCAGAAAGACTGGGCGTTGAAGCGTTCCGAGTCTGAAGCCTTAGAGCGATATAGAAACGCACAAGCCGCTCGATTAGAAGCACAGCAACAGTTTCTAGATATCCTTGCAGAAGAAGAACGACAAAGATCTGGGGTACCTCCGATGTCAACGAGTTCTGATGGGCAGACACGTCAGGATCTATTTGCCCCTATTGACAAACTTGACATCGGGCAACTTGGAACCGAGTCATCCCTAGCGCCGGATACTCATCGTCCCTCACCTGCGTATGTGCCAAAGAACCTTGGACTGTTTGGGGTTTCTCCTGAAGCGCAGTTGCAGCATTTACCGAGCGTGGGCCGTGATTCCCCTGTGGTGCCTTCTCCTGAATCCGAGGACAACACGTATGGCTTTGTTGTGTCTGGATCGCCGGAGGCCCAACGATTCAGTGGATCTGGGGCTGATGTGGTAGCGGGTCTGCCGTCAGGGACATTTAGCGGCACAGGAGCGCAAGGCCGTCCCCTCTTTGAAGGCAGCGCAACAAGGTCAATGTGGTCACCGCAATATGATCCCAGAAATGATAGAAGGCGGAGGCTAGGCGGTCTTGCTGGACTTCCAAACATTGATGTTTTTGCACCACGCGATGAACTGCCAGCATTTACAAATCAACAGGCGTTTCTTCTGGATCATATAAAAGGGCTTGCTCAATCGACTGTTGCTGCACCCACAAAGATTGACTACACCAATAGTGCGGGTCAATCGGTCACGACGTATGCCAATTTGGATCTCCTCCTAAATGCTCCAAAATTCCATGCAGCGCGAGGCATTCCCGGTATGGAAGCAGTTATTGACAACTTAAATCTGTCTCCTATGTCTTCTCTCGATGCGACTGCGAGAAACAACGTGCAGATTCAAGAGAATCGGACTGTTGATCAGATTACGCAAGATGCCGTAAATTCGCCCCTCAATAGCCACAACCCCCTGCAACGGGCCATGAATGACAATCCCTTGGGTGGGGGTGGGGTGACGGATGGGCCATTCGGACCATCAATTACGACAGTCAATATCGATCCAATGGATCGGCGTGTTCTGCAAAATTTAATTCCTCTGTCTAATGTGATTCAGCAGATTGGGGATCTGTCAATGAGTCTGAATACTCAAGAGACTCGGTTTATGGCAGGGCTGTATCAGACTGGTCAGATTTTCGATAGTATAGCTGGCACTACATGGTGGACCCCCGCAGACCACCGACCGATGAACGAAAACGAAATCAAGGACTTGTGGGATCAAATGAATCCGGGTTCTACGAAACAACAACGGGATATCGGGATAAATAAAATCAGACAACTCTCGAAACTCCGTCATGCCTATGCTGGATTATTTGCAGAAATGGGCGGTGAGCGTGGAAGAAAGAGTGACGACGATGTGCGTCGTGCCCTTCAGATGGTGCCGGGGGCGGGAGAAACAAGAGAGCTAACGCTTTCCATGCTGGATAATCTGTATAAAAATTTCATCAATACGTATAACGGCATTGTTTACGGGCCAATTGCGGTTCTGGAGGGTGGCGGCGGGATTACCCGTGAGGACATCTTAACGGAATCACTAATGGCTGACCGACCGTTGCTCCAATCGACGGGAATCATGGGGGAGATGACGCAGGGCTTAATGGATATTGGAGAGGCAATGGGTCAGAAGGGACGTGATTCTGGTTTTAATGCGTTTGATCCAAATACAAACATCACTGACGGAAGCGATGGAGGCACTACGGGATCGATTGGTGCCGTGCGAGAACAGAGTCGCAATGAGGACACTCCAGTCGATAGAAGACTTCAGGTTGGTGATCGCGTGCGGGTTCCAGCGTGGGCGCGTCAACGATCTTCTGTTATTGGCGGTATTCCTCAACAATAATTACCAGGCCAGAAAGACGGAGCGATTGTGGCTCAAAACGAAAAGTTTTATGAACAGTGGATTTATCCAAACGATCCCAATGACCCAAATTATCTCGGAAGCAATGAACTTCGGGATGATGACGGCGTTGTGCTTCCCGAAGACCATCCAGATCGACAGGGAGTCCTAGTATCATGGCAGGGTTCTCCTGAAGATCGTCCCACTCAAACTGATATACGTCAGATTTTTCAGGCACTCAGTCCTGCTGGACTTATTACGAGCGAGGATGCGTCAAGTATCGGAGGACTGGTAGGATCTACGGCACCGGGCACCGCCAAGTTTATTGGAAACCGCTTAAAAGATGTGTCTCGACTTGTCTCGAATCCTGCTGCGCGAGGAGCCGTGACTGCTGGCAAATTTGTGCCGGGTGTAGGGTTGGCATTACCTCTGGCTGCGGGTGTCGGCGGGGCTGTCGGACAGGGATACAGTATAAGTCAAGTCCCAAAGCAGGTCGGACGCTTTGATATTGAAAGCTGGCCTCGGTCCCGTTATGGGATGCACTATGAAGGTGCGCCTGATACTCCGTGGGAAGCGGCTCATTCTATGCTCGTCGCAGGAGGACAAGAGGCCGCGGGAGAAACATTGGGCGGAGGACTGGCTGCGGGAGTGCGTCGATTGGGCAAATGGTGGAAAGGGACGGCGTATCCTCCACAATCACTTCGTGAACTTGACCGCGCAACACCGGGAGCAGAATCGAGAGAGTTCTTTAGTGGCCCACAGGGAATCAAAAAAGAGCTTGCGGAAACCGGAACCAGTCCTACTGTTGGGTCTAAAGTTAGAGCCGAAGACGCAGCGAAAGCGGCTGACGAGGCAGCGACAGGCATTATCAAGGAAGCTGAGACTGCGCTTGGTGCTGACAGGTTGGTTGTTAGACTTGATACAGTGCTTAATGATGCGGGTAAATTTCTTGATGCAGAGGTCGGACATAGGGGACTTCAACAAAGTTTAGGCGTTCCTGCGCTGGCAGATGAATCCGCGAAGACATTCGAGAATATCAGGCAAGCGTTTACAGCTACCGAAGGTGGCATTCCCATTATGACGGCCAACCAGTTAAGGAAAGAAGCGGGTGGACTGGCAACGTCAGCGTGGAATGCGGCCAAACAATCCGGCCAGACCAACGTGCCGAATGCGGCAAAAATACAGGCGGCATTGAATCGTGCGCTGACACAGAATATCCAAAACACATTAAACCGCGCAGAACGAGCAGGAGGGGGGCGACTTCAAGCCATTAAAAACCTCGGTCGTTCTGGTAGCACTCGTCGCTTCGGAGATCGCTGGCGCAATCAGGTGAAGTATGGGGCGATGTGGCAGAGAGTCAAAGGGGTTGCCGATATTGGAACAGGGCAACCCATAGGCGGGTTGGCGGAAGGGGCAGCAGCGTTCAGTCTCCCTGGGTTGGCATTATCAATGGGGCAACCCTCACTCGCTGCGCTAACGAGTCTAGCTACAATACCGCAGTTGCATCCACTCGCTCGGTCACTAACGGGTGGTGGACTTTATAAAGCGGGGGGGGCACTTGGCATGGCTCCTGTTCAGGGGTTGCGCGGTATGCATATAGCCGGAAATCAGGACTTAACACAAGCAAGAGAGGGGTATGAGTCAACCCCGACCATAAACTGGCAGAGTTTTGGGAACCCCTTCCAAAATAGGCCGCTCAGACGCCGAACCAGGTAAGTCATCGTGGCCGATAACGGATGGAGCGAATACCAGAAACTTGTCTTGGCAGAACTCAAGCGACTCGACGTGAACGTCCTCGAACTACGGGACGAAGTGTCTGAACTGCGTGTCTCGGTAGAAGTCCTGCGCCAGAAAGCGGTCACCTGGGGTGCGTTAGGCGGCTTTATTGTCTGGTTGACCACCGTGGCTGGCGCATCGCTGCTCAAGTAAGGTGCCGCTGTCCCCAATCAAAGGCCACATCTCCTGTGGTGCAGTCGATAAATTCAATACGTACTTCAGCGACAGCCCCCTCATAGTACTTCGCATAGACCTTATACGATCCATCTCCATGCCCTGACCGCACCACGACACCTAACGGATGTTGTGCGGTCGGTCGGAAGGGGGTGCAGAACCAGTCCACAAATCGACTCCAATTTCGAGCCGGTGATGTGGCGATCTGCGTGGTGTCATCGTCTGCGGGAGCGAGGTAACAGGGATCGCCAATCCAGACCATGCCAGCATCCACGCCAACCTGCCCGATTTCGTCCCATTCGTCAGAGTCTCTCCAGTGGCACGCTTCTTCTTGCTCGATGGCTTTCCTTTCTGCCTCTGTATAAATCGGGTGTCCTGCCCGTGGCCCACTTCGCCAGTAATCCTTTGCCTTAAATTTGCTCATTGGGTTTTCTCCTTTTAAAATTTTACAGATGCGTTCTTACCGAGTGATTACCATTCGTGTCCACACTTTGGACAGGTGGTGACTTTCTTTGCGGGGGCGCGTGCGCCTTTCGCGGCATCTCGAAGTTGTTCGCGGCTCCAGCCTTCGTTTGCGGCTTGTGTCAGCAGGGCGCGACGTTCATCGGGGTTTTTCACACTGGCAATTTCCCGGTGATGACTCCACGACAGGCCGTCTACCCGTTCTTCCGGGGGGTAGGCGTTTGAGACATACACAGCATTGGTGAGTGTGGAGTAGGACTTCTGTGTCAAGTCCAGGGCTTGGGTATACGTTTCGCCCCACTCGTTCCGACTTTCCCCGTAGACAAGGAGATCGCCCAAGGCCCATGTGGCCGCATTCGCCAACGCCTGACAATTTGACAGGCCGGTGCAAAAGTCTTCCAGGGTGATATTCTCGTTAATCATGGCTCCCGTGCGCGTGGCATAGATGCCGTGGGCAAGCTGAATCATGGGAGTGTCCGGGTGTGGGGGTGTCACGCCGATTGGATCGGGACTGAGACTTAATACGTTATCGATCATGTTCCTCCTCGGTGAGCGCATCGGCAATGGTGCGCCCCATCTCTTTGTAGTAGGTGTCTAGTGTCTCGATCAGCACCGCCACGTCGTCTACGGTGCGGAGAATCACGACGGGTGCGCCGGTCCAGCGAAGATGCCACTCGGTCTGCACGGGGTTGAGCCGTCCCTTCGGGCCTTTGATTTCGCACAGGATATTGAAGGATCGATACCCGATACAAATATCAGGAATCCCCTTTCCCAATGCTGCCGTCGAGAACAGGGTCACGCCGGGGTGACCTCGGAGGGCCGTCACGATCTCTTTGTGATTTTTATCGACTCGTTTCGGCATGTACCTGCGCTTTCTTTTTTCGTTTCCGATACTCGCGGGAGCGACAGGCTTGGGAACAGAGTCTCGCGTCAACCCGCACACTCCGTATTTCCCCTCCGCAACTTATACATTGTTGGCGTTGAGAGGGGCACATTTTTGACCGTGAGACAATTATCGCCTCGGCGTCGTCAAAAACCGATAACCGTGTAAGGTCATGCAGGGTAAAGCTCAAGGGGGCTTGAAAAGTAAGAGCTATGTCCCCTGTCGTCGTGGTGAAACGCACCGCGATTTTCTTGTGCCCCGTGGCAGCGGCGACGGAACATCCGATCAATTTGACGCCGTTGTTCTGAGTAACCCGTTTCGGCATTTAAAATTTTACCTCAGCCATCTTACCGATTGATGTCATAGATGTTCCATGATCCGTCGTCCGATCCATTCAACGCACTGTGGCACCACGGATCGCGCTCCACTTGCCACCGCACGGTCATCCCTGCCCGTTCCAGTCCCAAATCCAAACCGCCGATGCCGGTGAACAGTGATCCGACTGTGTACATGGATTGTTACGCCTCGCAGTATCCGCTGCATTCTTCCGCTTGTGCCCTACTCTACCTCGTCGTCGGAGGGAGAAAAACACCCACATCCTCCCCAATCAAATAGCTCAAATTGCTCATCTGCGCGTTTTCGTAGCTCGGCAAGCGAAATGCTTTTTCGCTCGTTGCGTTCTTGATATCGAAGAATAGTTACATCTTTTCCTAGATGGCGTCGAATACCCTCCTCGTTCTGTTCCCATTCTTCGTACACATCTGGAAGGACTTTTAAGAGGTGTCGAAAGTGAGAGACACCAGCTTTCACGCACCCACCCCCACAGTTATTATGGGCAAATCCCAACTGATACAGCCTCGGAGGCGTCAACCCCTCGCTCGTAGCCCAGGCAAGAAGTTGGGGTTTAGTAAGGTATGGGGCGTCAAGAAGGGGGCACTCAACGGTATAGGGCTTCCAAAACCGCTTAGATCGATCCGCTCGATGGGATTCATCCCAACTCATCCCCATATAAAGAACGACATCATCGGGCGTTGGATAGTGACGAGCAATCCACTGTTGCGCTTGTTCCCGTTTTAGAATCCGCGAACAGGGGTCAAGGCGGCTGTTTCCCAACATTCTCACATCACGAAACACCTCCCACGGCGTTCGTCCTTCCGCAATTCTCACCAGTTCGCCGCCCACATTCTTTGCAGACGCCTCAAGGAACCGATATAAGTCCTCATCTTCAATAAGCGTGTCCGTAAACAACAACTTCAACCCGTCCACGCCATGTGTTTCAGCCACACGTTTTGCCGCTGCCCACGACGCAATACCGCCAGAATAAAAGACAACATGATCAGTCATGCCGTGCCTTCTGAACCTCAAGGGAACCATTCGCTCCCTGTGCCGGATCGACGGGGGCAAGAGAGACTCGCCGTTCCGTCACCTCACGGTGGCAGCGGCGGTGAAGCATGACGCAGTTGGTCATATTAAAAATCTCCTCCGGGGGACGACCGCGAAGACGGGCGCGACTGGTCAATTCGTGCATCTCCGGGGTTAATTCTCCATACCCAAATCCCTCCCCGCAGACCCGACATCGCCGGTCCCGCTGGCCGACCTTGCGCCGAATCAACGCAATCTGCGTCCGTCGCACCTGACGCGCTGCTCGTTTCTCGGACTTCCGCGACGGCGGCTTGGGAAATGCCAATGGGGTCATGGGATAAGGTGGGAAACGAAGCAAAGGGTGAGTGGAGAGTGGGCTGGCGACCCACGCCGCATTGCGGCACTCGCCTGGATTTACTTCGTCCCCCGCCTTATCCTACACGACGCCGTGTCGTTACAGCCCTCAAATGTGCGCGGTTCCTCTCGAGTACCGGATTATGGCTCCAGCACTGACAATGACGCGCCCGTAGCACTCCGTCTTCCTCGCGGTCAATCCACCCGATATCACGACAGGTTGCACAGGCAAAGGTTGGAATACGGGGAGTGCTGGTTCTGAGTGGGTGATCAGCAGGAATGGTGCGCCCCGTCATCTTCTCCATGTTCTGCACAAACGTCGCACGGGCGATCCGAATCCTTTCAATCTCGTTGTCCTCGGCGTGTCGGCTATCTGGAAGCTGTGTCTGAGCAGAGGATTCCAGGTGTTTCGCGGCGATGTCATCAGCCAGTCGGAACCATGTGCCCAGATCCGGCATAAATGCGCCGGGGGTGCGTTTGAGTTCCCGTGCGGCTTCTTCCACCGCCTCAATCGGCAGCGGCCCAAGTTCCTCGAAGTAGCTTTCAAACTTTAATTCGTCAGCTTCTCCACTCTTACTGACCGCAAGGTTGTTAAAGGCGCGTAGGAACCGCTCAGGCTCCTCTGAGGCGTAAGTAAAGGTCATGGCAATGGTTTCCCCTTGTGTCGGTCAAGAAACTGCTGTGAGGCCCGTATAAGGCTCTGTGACTGTTTACTGACAGCTGGCGTCGGCGTGGGCAGTTCGTCTTCCCATCGGGCGTGTTGAAGATACGTGGTCGGATGGGGGATATAGCGAGGGTTGGTCGCTTCTATTTTCCAATACTCCACATACTTGGCGGTTCCGGCCATAATCTCTGTCCAGAGCGCCTCGTCCGTTTCCACCTTGAGCCGTAGCCAGAGCTTGAGGCTGGCCTGTTTTCGGACTTTGCGTGGATATCGCTTCCACCACGCCGCAAACCGTGGGTGCAGTTCCGTCGCAATCGCCCGATCTTCTTTATTCTTATCTAACTGTACATCTCTATATAACAGACCTGCCTGACGTGCGCGGCTACGCGCCGGTCGTTTTGCACCAGAATCGGGCGATGGTAGGGGTATTTTCTCAGGGGTAGCCTGATGGGTGCCCTGTACCATGATCAGTTCGTACTCATTCGGCAACCAGCCATCCCCTTTCGTGCGGTTGTGAATCACCCGTAAACACCCCTCGTTTTTCAACACGGCAATCCAGCGATCAATCGTATCGACCGTCACGTCCAGTAGGTCACTCAGGTCAGCACGGGACAGGTCGCTGCGCTTCTGGTTATGCACCGCATGGAGATAGAGCCAGAACCGCAACGCACCGGATGGGATATTCGTGTTGAGAATCATCCAGAGGGGGCAAATCGCAATCGCCCCGGTCTGAAGTTTCATCTGGTAATAACCGTGGTGCGTGTGTCAACGTGACATCCCGGCACCCGAAACAGACCGCCGTACTGTTTGCGGAGCTTATTCAGGGCGGTCATATTGGGTTTTAATACCTCCAGCGGCAATCTGTCATCCAGTACGGCGAACGCTAAAGCTCGGAGATCATCCACGACGACCTGTTCAGTCTCGCGGTTATACTGGCCCTCTGGCGGCACCAGTGCCAGTCCCTCCTCCGTAAACTCCGCTTCCTTGGCGGTATCCTCGTAGGTCAGAATCAGTTCCGTGAGTCGCGCCTCGGCAGGTTCGAGCCGACCCAAGTGTGTCTTCTCCATGTCCAGCACGGTGCGCCGTGACGCATTCAGCGCGTCCTTGATCTGTTTGTAATGGTCGGTCAGCTCGCGGCGTTTGAGTTGGACATACGCCAGACACTCACAGGCTTGGTGGTAGGTGGGGTGATCGGTAATGTCAACGAACTTCGCCTGTGTTGCCGCCTTCACGATCTGCGTGTAGAGCCGTTTCGGAATCTGTTTGCGTGCCATCGTTTGCCTCCTTGAGTAATCCTAACCATCGGTCAAAATCCCGTGGATCGTCATAGAGTTGTGTATGCCATGCTCCATCTTTGTGTAGATAAATCCCTACGCGCATCACCTGTGTATACTGCTCAGGCTTCCAGCCCATCGCGTAACAGGCGAGTTGCGTGGCGATCCGTTGTTGGGCGTCTTTGCCAGCCCCCATCCCTGTTTTGAGGTCTGCAATCACTAATGGATCAAACCCCTTCAAATACCCCACGCGGTCAATGATGCCGTGCCATCGACCGTTACAAAACGGCTGTTCAATCTGGGTCCACGACGGCGCAAGCGCATAACAGGCTGATCGATAGGCTTCGCAGTAGCCCTCGTACGCAGCCGGTGGCCGTACCGTGGCTCCTTCATCTACTTGGGCCGTCCACTCGTGTACGGCTACCCCACGCTGTAAAATCGCCTCAAGATTCGGGATAGGCGGCATAGGGTGCGCCAGCCCCCACACCTTCGTAAACGACCACGGGCTGTTCCACGCTGGTATCTCACGCATCAGAAGGGGATATCGTCGGCGTCAAGTTCCGGTTTGTCAGCGGTGAAATTACCAGCCTCAATCATCTTGATAATTTCGTCGTAATTCCCTTTTTCGTTGCGATTCCACGGAATCACTTCGAGACTCTCAAATCCGAAATTTTCTGCTGCATACCCCTTGATGGCGCCTACGTCAGCGTTTCGACTTCGCGCAATCGCGTGTAATCGCTTGAGTTGCTTGTCGGAAATGCACCCTGGCTTCTTCGCGCTGGTGGCCGGTGGAGCCGTTTTAACCACCGGCTTGGCCGGTTGCACTTCCGTGCGTGGATTCTCAGCATCCGTGCTTTCGCCGTTTGAGAAGAAGCTCGGAATTAAAAACAGCTTCATAATCAGGTATTTCGCATTAGTTACAGCCTTGGCGATACCCTTATCGTCTTGGGCCTGTCCCTCGGCTGACCACGGAATCTCAATCGACTCGCCTGAATCGCCATCCAGAATGCGGTAGAGCATATGCACGGTCACGATGCCTCTCTCGTGGCGTTCGACACTTGTAATTGATGGCACCATCATCAAGTTCCGCTCGGCCATGCCGCCACGTACCGCTTCAAACAACTCCGGTTCCATGACGTACGCATACTTATGGTGATCGTTCCACCCTTTTTTCTCAACGCCGTCAATGCTGGACATGATTTCGGTCAGCTTCGTTACCAGCGACTTCTTCTTGGTCCCATTACGGCGTGGTTTCGGCGTGGTTTCGGTCGCTTCATTAGCCATACTTTTTCCCCCTTGGAGTAAAATGTTTACTGGTTGATTATAACCTAATTCAGCTTGAGGCCACAGGAATCTCTCAACTGGGAGTAAATATCTGAGCAGATCCGTTCGTGGCTTCCCTTGGCATAACAATCCACCAACACTTCTGACACAACCCCAAGGCATGTCGAGAGGACTTGTGGCGGCGTGAGGTCGCGTTCCACGATCTCGTCGCGCAAATGATTGGAGAACTGGACGATCTGCTTGAGGTGTGCGGGAGTGAGTCCCAGTGATTTTGCTGCCTTGACGAGTTCTTTATTCGTCGGATCGTCATGTTCGTCCACAGACAGTTCCACCATTTTCGTTTTGAAGTATGTGCGTTTCTTGGTTTTAGTTGGCATCAGTTCCTTCCGCGTTGCGTGGCCGCTCGTTATCGTCAAATTCAACGTGAACGTGAGTGTAATGCCCAGGACTGTTCCACACCACATCATACCCGTAACCAAGGTTCTGTTTTAGATGCTTGGCGAGTGCGCTCATGGCCCTCTTGTGGGCAGATCCCGTCGCGGTCAACACCTGGAGGTCTGCTGCCAGATCCTCATAGTGCAACGAGTTGGCCGAATGATCGTGATCGTTGAGAGAATTTATCGAAACGTCGTAGCCAGATCGGTTTGACCAGATGGCACAGAGCCGCAGGATCTTGATGAGTTCCGGTCGCACTCGTCGCAGCGTTAATGATTCTCTCAGTCCCGCAAACTCAATCATTCGGAATTCCTCTCGAAAAAAGGCGGTACGACCAGACCAGACGTGTTCAGTTGATCGCGGATTGCACTCAATACTTCTGTCTGCGCCTGAATATCCTGGCGTAGACCGTCAAGCTGCCCCGTCATCAGCCGCTCCTGTTGATCGAGATACAGGATCGACAGACCTGCCAGCAGCACGTACGGCAAGATACGCAGCATCGTGGTTTTTATCTCGTGGTAGATTTCCATATCAGAATTTTATCCTTGTTTGACCATCGCTTTCGGTCTGTTTGCCCATGCATGTGTATGAAAACGTATTCCCGACACGCTTCCGGCGGATATCATATGACCCAAACTTTTCTTTTCTGAGATCGCGCAGTCTCGCGCTGATACTGCCTTCAGGGTCACCAGTCTGCGAGGCGATTTCGGCAAGCGTATACCAGCCTGTCTTCACGACCTCATAGACGCGCCCCAGTTGACGTGTCAGTCGTGCCTTGTCTCGCGCCGGATCATAGGTGACCCCATCGAAGTCGGGGGCGGTCGCGTGTTTCGCCCGTGGCACCCACGTTCCTGTAGTGCTGTCGTATCGCTGGTGTGGCCGACCAAAGGCATCGCGTGGGTTGAACTTACTCACGGCATTTCGCCATCCACTCTTCCATCGCTTCCGGCGATCCGTGACACTTGGCTGGCGTGTAGTTGTAAATTAACAGTACCCACTCGCTCAGTTGCGCGTCATTTTCTTGATCGGCAGAACAAATTGCCAACCGCAACTGATCGCACAGCACAGCAGTCAGGAACCCTCCAGGCTTCTTCCCGTGTATCAGGTAGTCTCGAAGCGGGGGAAGCATACGTTGTGGAATGTTGCGATAGAAATTCAGCTTGAGTGCAGCGTCTAATTCTTGCGTGACTTCGTTCATCATCCTCTCCTAGTCCACCAGACTTGACGCCTTGACAATGAGTCCCAATCGCTCGGCATCGTGCAAAATAGGTCGCAGAACGCCTTGGATGTCACCATGCGACAGTTCGATGGGTTTTTGAAGGTAGCATTCCTCCTCAATCACCTGAAGCACCCACAGTCCCAAGTCAGCTAACTCTCTCCGCCTCGTATCTAAATCTGGTACTAGAAAATACTCCGGTAGATCATCAGGTATCACCATGTTTTCTCCTTCGTTCAGTGTGTCAATCGACCAGTCGGTTGTTCTGCTCACTGGGCTTCCTTCACTTGTTTGTAGATGTATGCAGCCAGCAAGATCCAGACAGGTGCTAGCACCTGCGCCCACATCCGTATCGGATACAGGGCGTGTAGAACTTCATTGACGCTCTCAGGGAAACAAGCCATTTAGTCCTCCGTGATCTCTATGTCTACTTGGCCGGAGAGGTACCCACTCAGAGCCGCCAGAACCAACGCCGCGACCCAGGCACTCGGTTGCACCAGCATAATCGTCACGCTGACACCGCCGCACACCGCAGATCCGATCATTTTACGCATTATTCACTGGTCGGCTCTTTTTCAACCAGATCCGCAATGAGCTTAGAAACAACGCTACTTTTCGACACAGTTCCGTAACTTTTAGCTTTCTGTTCAGCAATCCATCTATCGAGTTTATCCACGAGATGCTTGGGGCATCTCACTTGC
>Ga0114909_1001354_pt1 | contig 13849 bp, 24 predicted proteins | sample MalvireepMed_906_FD_87290 | JGI IMG/M metagenome (GOLD analysis project Ga0114909, IMG submission 87290) | Marine viral communities from the Global Malaspina Expedition - Malaspina viral metaG DeepMed_906 | ecosystem: Environmental > Aquatic > Marine > Oceanic | place: Mediterranean Sea...
ATATTAGATTGTGTCAAAAAGAGTTCGAGTCTCTCCAGCCCCACCATTTTCGGATAGTGAATAAATTGTCTCAAACCTATACTAAACCTGCCTTCGGGCAGGTTTTTTTATTGCTTAAAATTTGATAAATAAAAAAGACAATCATCTTTGGCGCAGTTTTGGCGCAATAAAACCCCGCTATCAGCGTTAGCCAGTAGCGGGGTAGTGTCAAATTATATCGTAATGCTCAGCTAACAACTGTTTGACCAGCGCATTGAATGAGCTGTCATCTTGCTTGATAGCATCAATCAACTCTGCATCATCTACTAGATCGAAACTAACTGTTGTACGTTTTAATCTGCGCTTGCGATAACGCTCGTCAGCGTCACGCTTTGCTTGTGATAGTTCAGCCATTATCAACCTCGCCTAAATAAATAGTTATCAAGCCCTGCTTACTCGCTTCTTGCAGACCGTCTAAAAAAGAATTAAGCGCGTCATCACGCATTGGCTTGTAGTATCGGCTGCTTGCATCGTGAGTGCGCCACGCTTTGACTAACGTCTTGCTGACTGCGCTACGCTGACCGCCAAGCTCGAAAACTTTAGCAGTCAGCTCGTAGTTGCGACTTAGATCGAAAGTCGCAAGCAAGCGTTGAAATATGTAGTTGTTTCTCATACTAGCCCCGACTCGTTGACCATTCGCTCTTGCATAGACTCTGTGTATTTATAAGCAGCACTTGCCATCGTGCCCTCGCCGTTGCGATTAATGATAGCTTGCTCAATGTTCCAGCGATAAGCGGGTATATGGAAATTACACTCGCCACCATCCTCTAAAATCTGCGCCTCCATCTTTCTAAGTAGCGCCATGTTGTGATTGACGATTGATCGCATATCGTTAGCATCGAATGCTGCGCGAGTTTCTTTTGCTGCTTCTACCGCTTGATTGAAAGTAAGTACTGACATGATAATGCTCCTTGTTTTTTATTTATGCTACGCCTAGAGTTTTAAATAAAGTATTAACAGTTGTTTTCTTGCTCTCAAACTTACCAGTTTTGCAATCAAACCAAGTTGGGTTTGAGTTAATGCGATTAACAAAAGCGCTGCGACATTCGATGTACGCCATATCTAAACCCGCTTTTTCTGCAAACTCAACGAACTGCTCAGCTTTGTTGATATAAATGCGCTTCATTGCGCCCTTTTCCCAAACTTTTAAACCCATTTCTAAAAGTTTAGTCTCGATAGTTTCTTCTTTACTCTCTGCATAAACTACTTTAAGACAGATTGCGAAAGTTGCGCTGTAGCTATCGCCAGTTTGAATTGTTGCTTTAGTTAGTGAGTGTGCTTTTTTGAAGATAGTTGAAGTATTCATGATAACGCCCTCTGGGGTTTGTTTAGTTGTCTTGCTTGGTATGTGTTCTATTATACATGACTTCATGTAATGTGCAAGCACTTTATCGAAATAATTTAAAATAAATGCAAAAAATCCCGCGCTTGGCGGTATTGTTTTACGCTAATCCCCATAATCCAGCTTCATCATTTCCGCTTGCATCCGCTCCGTATTTATCCACTTAGCATATATCTTGGTAAACGTGATCACATCGTGACCCATCTGATAAGCGGCCGCTGAGACCTCAACCATACTATTTAGCATCGTTGTCGCGTAAGTGTGCCGGCAATTATAAGCTGGTCGCGCTCTCACTCCCACATCGGGCAATATTTCTACAAATTTAGCAGACAACTTATCGGGGCGCGTCCACGGCTCTCCAGTGTGCAAGCTGATAAAGAGTCGCGACTGGTGGCCAGTGAGCTGCTTAAGTCTGTCGAGCACTGGCAAAACTTTATCATTTAGATGGATGTTGCGGATCTCATTGGTTTTAGTAGACGCTTGTACTTTGCCACTGCTTAGCGTCTTACTTATTTTAGCCAGTCGATTGTTAATATCGATATCGGCCCAGTCTATTGCGAGAGTTTCACCAGGTCGGCAACCTGTCCAAAACTGCCACACAAAATATAGATACCAAATTTCTTTATCATCGGTCCAATGGCTTTGCATGTAGTTAAGTATCGCGCTGCGCTCTTCAGGCAAAAAAGGATCGGGCTCATCCTTTTGAGTTTTTTTATTTCTAATCCGTTTGGTTGGTAATTCTTCGATTATTTCATCGATAAACGCTAAATCAAAGACTCCACGCAGCGGCGTGAGCGCATCGTTGGCAGTCTTAGTGCTGCTAAACTCATTCTGTGCAAGTACAGAGCGCACCATTGCGGGAGTTATATCCACTATTGGCACAGACGCAAAAAAAGGCATCCACTTATTTTTGAGGATGCCTTTATATTTACGTCTAGTGCCTGTATTACCACTATCTAAGCTATCAAGATAAAGCTGCGCATAGTCTGCAAAAAGTGGTCTATCATCTGCTGTTGTCTCATCGATAATATTACAAGCTAATTCAATATCTTTTACCGTCAAACTCTCCCATTTTCTACGAGCCATTAAACTAGCTCGTAGCTTTCCCGCTTGGGCAATATTCTTTGGCGTCGCCGTGTACGGGAGGACGAAGTACCTGCGCCCTTCTCCTTTGATTGGGATATTAATTTCGACGCTGTCGCCTCGTACTCTGACGCCCGTTGGATACTTTGTTGCTCCAGCCACTGATTCCACCCCCGCAGGCTAAAATATAACTTGTTATCAATCTTTTGCCACACAACACCTTCGGGCCATTTATCTTTGGCCGTGTATAAGCGCGTGTGCGGTAGACCGATAAGTTTAGCAAATTGAGGGAGTGTTACCCAGTCTAAAGGAACATTTGATTTGATAATTTCAATAACCTCCATTTTCAGCTCTCCTTAATTACCTTAAACTCAACTACCCAAACCCAATCATGAGAACTTACATTTGCTATATTTTTCTCATGAATAAAATAGTTCATTAAAGGTTCAGCCCATATGCCAATACAGCCTATATCCTCGCAAGTCTGATATTTGTGGTCGCAATAATCTGGTTTTAACCCCATCGCTTTTGCATCTGTATCACTGATATCTAAAATGCGCTCAATGCGAATATCAGTTATTTTTAAGACTAGGCGGCTTGCCCATCTAGGCATATGTTCAGCACCGACAGGCCCTATATATTCTTGATGCTCGTTATCCCAGGGTAAATGCAAATCACCTGAGGTGAAAGGCTCTTTGCATTTGACCAGCGTATTATCAGCGTAAAACCAATCCCAATCGCAGTGTATTAATGACGGCTCTTGCACCCACAACCGATCACCGATAGCACCGAAAGGGCAGTGACCAATACACCGATAATCTTCAGTGGAGAGACCATCTTGATTTAGGCGCTCTATATAATGAGCGCCTTTTGGGTCAGGAATGCAGTCATCATTATTTAAGAAATCACGACCGTCATATCGCCAATCGCCATTAAACAGATATTGCGCGGCTTCAGTGTTTTCAATAATAACTCTATGCTGCGTCTTATCACCCGCCAGAACTGCGTTGACTTCTTGCGCGGTTAAGATTATTGAACGTTCTTTTGTGTTAATCACAGTCATTCCCCTTTATTCAATTCAATCGACAACAACCAAATCACAGCGACTACCAACATACCAAGCAAGATAGCTGTGCCGGTGATCACTAATATCTGCTCATTATTGGTTAGCATCACCGTCCCCTTTTCTCAAATACACTTTGGCAGTCTACACAGAGCGTTACCCCACCCATCGCTTGGCGTTTAGCGGGGATATCCTCGCCACATTCCAAGCACTCAGCCAGCGACGGCTTGTCAAATTTTGGCGCACGACTTAGGCAATGAGCCAGTGTTAAATCAACGTAGTCGTTTGCGCGATCAGCATCATCAGCCATAAATCACCCCATCTTCTCAATAGCTGCATTAATACGCTGGTAACCATCAGCGGTACGATATTCCAGTTTCATACCACGATCAGCCAAGCGACAAGCTCGGCCAACCATGTGACGGCCGGCGGCGCAAGCATCAACGATTTCCCAGTTTTGGGTATTCACTTCTAGCCACGATAGACCGTAGTTATTGTTTGCAAATTTAACCTTCTTAATTCGTTCCATTATTTACTTTCTCCCATTTCTTTTAGCGCTTTGCCCGTCCATTCGTGGATCTGTTTAAGCTGATTTACACTAAACTGCTTAATAATATAAAAGTCCTGCTTTTTTGGATCTAAGTTATGCGCCCGCTGAAGCTTAATAAATAGTGCATCTTCTTTGATAAAGAAATGAGCGCGGCGGCTAAGTGATAGTGTTTTGCTCATAACTCAGCTCCCGCATAATCAGATGACGGATAGCACCAGCGGCATAAAGCTTGCCACGCTCCCCAGTCGCCTTCACGATATGATGATTTTCTGTACCGTAGTGCGCCAAATTTAGATCTAAATAATGGCGCGATGATGAGTCCGTCGGGATGATCAATGCGCTAATGTGCGGCTCAATACTGTCATCCATCCACATCTCAGTGCGTAAGCTACGACGGGCGGCTGTCTCAGTATAAAAATGCTTATCAAACAGCACGACATCGAAACCTTCATACAAACCCATCACAAAACTATCTTCAAATGCGAGCACTTCACGCTCCGTGCATAACTTAACGATAGTTGTATTGATACCTTGCGCGTTTAGGCAGCGCTTCACGCGTTCGCAAGCAGTTGTTACACCGCTACGACGCATACCAGATACGCTTACTAATAAAGGCTTAGGCATTGGCCACCTCCGCAAGATTATCGGCGCTATTGGCAGCGACGACAGGCACGGGACGCGGCTCAAGATTGACGTTATGGATGATAGCGACAGTGATGACGCTGTTTAGTTTTAGCAGCTCAGCCCACATTATTGGATTGACACGACAGACGCGGTTGGTCACTTGCGAGATGATCAAGCTAATATTGCGCTTGATAGCGATTAGGTCGCTTGAGTCGCGCTCATAGTCGTATTTAGCTTGATGCGCTGCCCATGTGTCACTTGCTTCGGCAAGCGCCTGGCGACTGACGGCGTTACTGAGCTGCGCTTTTGACTGTATAAGCGCGAGCTGGGCGGTAACATTAAATGATTGGATTTTATTACGCATAGCAAGCCTCCAGCGCTTCACGAAACGCGGGTAGCTCAGCTTCGGTAATTGTACGTGTGCATCTACCCACCAAACTATTTCGATGAACAAATTGATGGACGGTAATAGCACCATAAGTCACGCTTGGCTGAAAAGAAACGATGCTGATGTGGTCTTGTCTTACATCACAGACATATCCAAAACGACTAGCGCCCTTATCGTAAACAATATCCCAAGCCATAAGCTCAGCGCCACCGCCGCCGCCAATCGTATAATCATCTTCACTGAAGCGGTCCATCGTCTGCATACGCTGAATAAGCGCGTTTGATAGATTTTTGATAAAGATAAGCTGTAAGTCAGCTTGGGTGATTTGCGGAACGCTATCAGACAGCCAGTTCGGTTGTGCTAATACGTCGTCAATATGCGGAACACTGTCATTTAAGTCGTCATCACTAAGATAATAGACATCGTTGACAGTTTCGCGGTCGATAGCGCTGTTTTGCCAATTGGTAGCGTCAAAGCCATGACCTAATGGTTTTGAATATATAATAGGCTTACCAAAAGATAGAAAGTCAGCGCCAGTTGGGCTGAGCTTATCGGCCTTACAACTCCATAAAGCCGCAAACCCGTCTTGGCGAACAGATGCACTTTCGAACTGTTCATCCTGCCCTTCAAACACCCACTGGCCTAGCTCCAAAAGCTCAGGCTCAGGCGCATCATTAGCGCCTTCGGCTTGCATAACAGCAAGTAAACGATCGCCATGACTTTCATTTTTGGCTGACATAGCGTGTGCTACTTTGTCCAGTTTACCTTTTAAAGCATTGATTTCGGCTTTCGTTTCGTCATCAAAGCCGATAGCCATGCGAGTTTCAATCTTAGAGATAGTTTTGGTGCTCATGCAACACCTCCAAACATCATCGCGGCAATCAACAACGCGCAAAAAACCATTAGCAAACGCATGTTTTGACGCGAATGCTTTAGGTTATTTTGTTCGATACTGAATTGTTGCTCGACAATTTGAAGCTGCTGGTTGCGCTCATTGAGCATATTGCGGAGGCGCTTGAGCTCGTATTGCTCGCGGCGCGCTTGGAGGCTTGCTTTGATAGTAGAATCTGACATGACCATATACCCGTTTTGTTGATTACGGGTATATAATTACATTTGTAGTCTGTATTGTCAATTACTTTTGTAATTTATTATCATAAATATGTATTTATTCTAATTACAATTGATTTATCAGTCCTCCGTTTTTTCTGTAACTATTTGTAGACGCCTTTGTTTTATTGCTTATTAAAGGTATATCTCACTCGCGCGTCCATGCTGAAATCATCAAAAGTATTTTTATTAACGATCTGATCAGGGTATCTGTTTTTATCAGCATTATCAGAAACTAAAGTCACTGTGCCGTCTAGGTTTTTAAACGCACGCTTACAGATAGACTCCCCATCTGCATTAAATACATAGATTTTATTACTAATAAAGTTCTCATATTCGCGCTCATTGGTGTTAACAAGCATCAGTGTTCCGTGAGGGATCGTGTATCCCATGCTATCGCCGCAAGCGTGCATCAGTAGAAGTCCTTTGCCGTCGATAGGTAAATCGTTCTCTCGCAAAAACTCTACTGTAAATGCGATTACTCCTTTCTGTTCCGGATAGTCTAAGTTTATAACTCCACCGCCACAACTGGCTTGGAGGTCTTTATAAGGTATTTCGACCAAAGAGAAGTCTGTCTTACCGCCGACAATGACATAATCACTCTTTCCAGATTGGCCGCTAACATCCTCGCTACTTACTTCGGTACGCGAATCCCCAGACCCTGACATCAACCAGGATAGATTCACGCCAAGAGCAGTCGCTAAAGCTTCGGTATAGCTACTGCTTTTACCATTGCGCCTTTCTAAGTTGCCAATAACTGATGGATCTGCGCCAATTAACTTACCTAGCTGCGCCTGAGTAAGTCCTTTTTCGTTACGCATAAACTTTACGCGCTTAGCTAATGTGTCCAAAGACTCTTTCATTACAGGGACTCCAGTGTATTTAACGTGATAATAATTACAAATGAAATGATTTTCTACTTACAAAAGTAATTGACTTAATCGACTACAAATGTAATTATAGTGAGACTTAATAAATACAAAGGTAATCCTATGTCAAACGCTCCAGTCGAATCTCCTGAGTTATTAGCTTTGCAAAAAGCGATTAACGTTGCCGGTAGCCAAGCTCAACTAGCTAGCAAAATCCCTTCGTTAAACCCTTCTACTATTAGCGTAATGCTAACTCGTGACAAAAAAACATCAGTTAAGTGGGTAGCAAAAATTAGCGAAGCTACTGGCGTACCGTGCCACGAGTTACGTCCAGATATATTCCCCACTCCCGAACCAGCCAATGATCCAAGTAATCAACAAGACCTAGCTTAACGCTAACGCCAAAATAAAAGAACGACAATAACGGGGGCAATATGTCGAAATCAATCTACAACGCTACACAGCGCGCTGAACGCTGCGTCCTGTCACTTGAGCAGTCGGTTTATCACGCTTGCAAAAAAGAGCGCGGCACACTGGGCAAAATAGCTGAGATTTATGGCGTCAACTACAATACGCTTGCATTGCAAGTCAATCCCAATCGTAACTGCCACACGCTAGCGCCTGAGACTATCGAGCTCGTGCTTGAGCATACGCAGTCACCACGAATTATGGACGCTATCTGTTCAGCTCACGGCAATGCTGGATGGTTTTTGCTGCCTGATACTGACAGCCAGTGTGATGAGGTAGTCGATATTGCGCTACTCGGTCAAAAGTTTGCCGATCTCAATAGCACCTCATTGGACGCTTATGCGGACAAAGTCATTGAGCCTGACGAATATGCGAGCATGCAAAAAGACGGCTATGCATTGATCAGTCATATCCAAACAATCTTAAAAAATGCCAAACGAAATATGGAGAGACACAATGACAGATAAACGCCCACCACTCGACTTTGACGCCATCCGTGCTGCAGCTGTCGGTAACTATGTCTCAACTATCTTTCCTGCTGCGGGCATTAGCTTCACTAAAGCCGCCAATCAACATCAGGCTTGCCCCATGTGCGGCGGTTCTGACCGTTTCCGCTGTGATGACAAACGTGGTGAGGGTACTTGGATATGCTCGCAGTGCGGCGCTGGTAACGGCTTTATGCTGGTACAGCAATACACGGCCCTTGATGTCTATGACACTAACAAGCTGATAGCAGGCGCTATTGGACTAGATGCAACCAGCGAAGTAACAGACGAACAGCGCGCCACTTGGCAAGCACAGCAAGTCGAGCGCGAAGCGGCTGAGAAAGCTGCTAAGCGCCAAGCGCGTATAGATGCGGCAGCTCGTGCTGTTAGCATTTGGGATAATGCAAAACCTGCTAACAATGATCATCCGTATTTACTACGCAAAAACATTACTGCTATCAATCTGCGCGTAGATACTAGCGACAACCTCATCATACCGATGAGTTATTACAGCACTAAATCTGAGAGCACAACTTTAGTCAATATCCAAACGATTGCGCCTGACAGCGACAAGCTGTTTTTAAAAGGCGGATTAGTGAGCGGTGCTTATCATCTTATCGGCAATACAACGATGTTTGGCGGTGGCATTATCTTGCTTTGCGAGGGTTACGCGACAGGTGCGACTATCTTTGATGCAATGAGTTACAGCTTGCCTGTTGTCGTTGCGTTTAACGCGCATAACTTAATCCCTGTGGCCCAGTCGTTACGCGCGCAATATCCGGATCACCGTATTATCATTTGCGCGGATGACGACAGCGCGACTGCTGCCAAGATGCGTGATAAAGACATTGCAGACGGCAAAAAGCCTAAAGCACTCATCGAGTATAACGCGGGTATTCGTGACGCTCACATAGCAGCACAATCGGTACACGGCGAAGTGGTTGTACCTGTTTTTAATGTAGTAGACGATAAGGACGCGGCATGAGGGAATTAGCATTATTTGCAGGTATCGGCGGCGGGATTTATGGATCGATTATCTTAAATTGGAAGACAATTGCTTACGTTGAAAAAGATGCATATTGCCGAGCAGTTTTAGCCCAGCGTATCAATGATGGTTGGTTTGACAAAGGGAGTATTTACGGTGACATCGAAGATTTCAACAGAAACCATGCGCACAAATACAGAGGACTCGTTGACGTGCTCACAGGGGGGTTTCCATGTCAGCCGTTCTCAGTGGCTGGAAAACGCGAGGGCACAAGTGATGATCGCTGGCTCTTCGATGAAATTATCAAGACGATTAAGATTATACAACCGCGAGGGCTGTTTTTTGAAAACGTCCCCGGCATCCTCGGAGATAGAGCCATTATCCAAATTTACCAATCGCTCAATAAAATCGGATATCGATGCAAACCCCCATTACTGCTTGGAAGTGATGACTGTGGAAACATCCACAAAAGACAAAGGGTTTGGATTTACGCTACCAACACCAGGGGCGAACGAGGGGAAAGGAACGAGCGCAAAGAGATACAAGGGAAGCAAATACTACAAAGGCGCGAAGACATCCGAGGGCTTGCGGACTTGCTTAACAGACCCTCAGTACCTAAACCCCTTGTTCGCCGAATGGCTGATGAATTTCCCGATGGGCAGCAGCAGCTTAAGGCCATTGGCAACGGACAAGACCCAATCGTGATGGCGACAGCATACAAAATATTAAGCGAGACGCAGTATGAATAATAATAAACAACACTCAGATTTTAACGACCTCGCGCGTGCAGCCGGACTCAATGAAGTAGCACAGCAAATCAAACACGCATTAACCAATCAAGTTATTATCACTCAAGCCGCCAATGACGCTGATAACAAAGCTGACGCCCCTGCTGTGCAGCATAACGGTCATGTGCCAAAAGATGTCGAGCAAGATATGCGCTTGGCTGAGATGCTCAAGCAATATGCACAGATCACTGACATTGGCAAAGTCACTAATAAAGTCTATGACACTATTAATAAAGTCGAGTACACAAAGACTCAGTTTGCTAATGAGATCGGCAACAAAAAACTAGCGGATAAGTGGTGGCAGTCTAAGCATGAACAAATCAAAAAATCTGAGGTAGCTAAACAGCGTAACGAACTCATAGTCGCTGAAGCAAAGTCAATGTTTGAGCGCTACTTCCTGATATATGGCACTAAAGAAGTCTGGGATGATGTTGAGCACACTCGCTTACCTGTTGATACGATTAAGCTAGCATGGCCCAATGAGTATGAGATTTGGCTAAAAAGCGAATCACGCACAACAGTAAAAGCTGACAATATCTGGTTCGACCCAACTCACTCCAAACAACCCAAAAACCCCAAAGACATCGCTATTAATACTTTCGATGGGCTACCGCTAGAACCCATCGAGACTAGCTATGATGATGCTGCTAAGATGTGCAAGCCGATCACTGACCTGCTATTGCATCTATGCGAGGGCAACAAGTCAGTATTTGATTGGGTGCTGCGTTGGTTAGCTATTCCATTGCAGCAACCTGGCACCAAGCTCGACACAGCTCTAATATTTCACGGCGAAGTACAAGGCGCTGGTAAGTCTCTATTCTTTGACCGCATTATGAGCCGCATCTATGGCGACTACGCTGTCACATTAGGACAAGGACAGCTTGAGTCACAGTACAACGACTGGGTATCTAATAAGCTCTATGCGCTATTTGAAGAGATATTCAGCGGCTCAGATAGATATAGTCAGATGGGCATGGTTAAACAGCTTATCACGGGTAACACTATCTATATCAGTAAAAAGTTTATGAACGGTTGGCAACAAGATAACTTTGTCAATGCGATATTTCTATCTAACAATATGATGCCCTTGTCACTTGAGCAAAACGATAGACGTCATGTTGTCTGCTATCCACAACAAAAGATTCCCGCACCCATTTTAAATGACGTCGCGGCAGCATTATCTGACACTGACGACAAGATGCTACGCGCTTTCTACACTTTACTCATGATGACTGATTTAAAAGACCAGACAGCACATACACCAGCAATTATGACGAGTAGCAAAAAGCAACTTATTAGATTAAGTCAGCCGAACTGGGAGGTTTTCTATGATGACTGGTCTAGTGGTAACTTGGACATACCTTATTGCAGCTGCTTGAGCAGTGATCTATATTTTGTTTACAGACAATGGTGCCAACGGAGCGGAGAACGTCCGACTACCGAAACCAAAGCGATGACATATATAGGTATACGTGAGAACAAAACTCGTCTAAAATACAAAACGCCCACCATGAAACAAGCCAAGCAAGCCATGATTTTAGCCATCAACCTGCCTGATCAGTACCCAGCTGATAAGCATTCTACCCAGCAAGACTGGATTGGCGCTCAGGTGCATAAGTTCAAAATTGCAATCAATGCAGTATATGACCCCAAACCCTAGTTAGGTGCAGGGTTTAAGGGTTAGGTGCAGGGTTTAAAACAAACCCTTAACCTCTACAAGCCAATACCAGCAAGCGACACAAGACCCTGTAGCAGACGTTGCAGGGTTTTTGCTTGTGCGCGCGCGGGAAATAATATTATTTTTAATTGACCTGCTATTTATTATTTTAATTCCCGTGCGTAAATATAACCCTTAAACCCCTTAAACCCTTAACCTTTATCTTATAGGCATTAATATTAAAGGGCTGTAGAGGCGCAGGGTTTAAATGCATACCCTGAACTTTTGACAAAACCCTGAACCTAGATATATATTTAGTAAAAATAACGGGGGATAACTACCATGCGTAAAGAATACTTAAGAGCAGCCGCTGAAGCGTTCGCTGATATAGACGACATATCAGCTGATTGCTACCATTACATTTATAACGGCTTCGACCCTGTTATCCAACAGCGCATTGCCAGCAGATATAGTATTAAATGGAATTATGAAGACAAACCTTTGAAGTGTAGCGCCGCACTTAGTGCAACTGCACTTGCGGAGCTGCAATATCCAGTTAACGAAGCTACTGGCTTTGCTTGGTCAGGAAATCAGCGCGCCGCATTTGCAGGGATTTCAAAAGCCACTTGGTCACGCAATAATTACTCGGAACACATCGAATTTATTATTAAAGATATACGCTCTACGGCAAGCCGTGTAAGGCGTAAGATAGAAAATCAACTCATTGAACAGTAAATACCCTATTGCAGAATGGAACAGTTTGACGTAATATTTCTCATATTCAAAGTCTATGCCCAAACACAAACCGCATAGCAACCAAACATCACCAGTTAAGCCCGTTGCCCCCGCAGCGGGCTTTCTTTTTGGAGGTAATAAAGCATGGCACTCAAAACCCTACGCCCACGCCTCGCAACCATCAGTACCAAAGCAGTCAATGATACTCATCAACCTAAATCAAGATGGGGACACGGACGCGGCGGTCGACCTTGGCGACGCAAACGCGATGAGATATTTAAGCGTGACAAGTACACTTGCCAAGTATGCCAGCGCGTCACCCAAAGCCCTGAGCTTGATCACATTGTCAACGTCGCCCGCGGCGGCACAGACGATGACCACAATCTACAAACGATTTGCTCAGACTGTCATAAGACAAAAACCCACGCCGAGAGCCAAGCATATTAGGGCGGGGGGGAGTCATTTTATTTTTTGTGCAACTCCAACGGACACCACTCCCCCTCCCACGCGCAAAAAAAATTGATATCAGACAAAAAATGTCCTAAATGTCAAAACCCCTAAAATCAATAACTAAAGGTTATCAGTCATGACGCCTAAACAAGAGGCCTACTGTCATGCAGTCGCCGACGGTTTAGAGCCGATTGACGCTGTAAAAAAGGTAGGATACAACCCCGCTCATGCGACCCGACAAGTGCATCGCATGGATAATAACAGCGAGGTGCAAACCCGCATCGCCGAGCTAAAGGCAATCAAGCATATACAAGCAAGACAAAAGCAAGGCAAAGACATCAGTGTCGACAAATTGCCCACCAACGTGGCGCGTACTGTCAACGCCTTGGAGTTTTTATCAAACACATACAACGACACCGCGCAGCCGATGAAAGTACGTGTCCAGGCAGCGGTCGCGGCCCTACCCTATGAGGAAGCGAAGATCGCGCCAAAAGGCAAAAAAGACGGCGCTATTGATAACGCCAAAAAAGCCACATCAACGGGCAAATTTGCGACGCTGAGCAATCAAACGGATATATTTGGCACAAACACCACTCAATAGATACGAGCACACTATGATCACCAATTGGACAACAGCCTTGCCCGATTGGGAGCATCGCATTGTCGCTGGTGAGTCATTGATGCCGTGCAAGCCGCTCAATCAAGACGTTGCTGATATCGCGCTTAGGATATTTGACAGCCTGATACTGGTCGATATGATTGGCAGCCCCGCCGCCGGTGACGTAACCCGTGAGTGGGCGCGTGAGTTTATCGCTGCTATATTTGGCGCTTACGATACCGCGAGCCAAACACGATTAATCACTGAGTTTTTTTTATTAATCAGCAAAAAAAACACTAAGTCCACACTGGCTGCCGGTATCATGATGATCGCGCTTGTGCTCAATGAGCGCCTGAGCGCTAGCCTTGCCATCATCGCGCCCACCAAAGAGGTCGCAAACGCAAGTTATGGCCCTGCTAGTGACATGATTAGCGCAGACCCTGAGCTGTCTGCGATGTTTAATGTGTCACCGCACACGCGTACCATTACCCATTTGGGCACCAATGCGACGTTAAAGGTGTACGCTGCCGAGTCCGACACGCTGGGCGGCAGTAAATTCAGCTTTGTGCTCATTGATGAGCTATGGCTATTTGGCAAACGCGCCAACGCAGCGTC